>Ga0187851_10001563_pt1 | contig 21749 bp, 15 predicted proteins | sample June2016WEW_6_10_FD_132997 | JGI IMG/M metagenome (GOLD analysis project Ga0187851, IMG submission 132997) | Peatland microbial communities from SPRUCE experiment site at the Marcell Experimental Forest, Minnesota, USA - June2016WEW_6_10 | ecosystem: Environmental > Terrestrial > Soil >...
AGGTCTGGCCTGTCCAGGTCTGGCCTGTCCAGGTCTGGCCCCGCCTGTTCTCGTCGGCATGGCCTGTTTGCTGCCGTCCGGGCCATCGGTTGGTCACCGCCTGTTAACCGCCTGGATGGCCGTGCAGCGCAAGCTGCCCGGCCATCCAGGCGGTCATGGCTGCCCGGGTGGCAGCGGTCTGCACTGAAGCGTCCAGAGTGCCTGCCTGGCCGGTATCGGGTCGCGTATTGTTCACGCGTACCCGCCCCGGCTGGGCCTCGAGCGCACAGCTGGTGGTGCCCCAGCAGGTGACCATTCTGACCAGCAAGCGGACTCGTGTCGACAACTAACACGCAGGGCCAGCACGTCGTCACCGCGGTCATCGTCGCTCACGATGGCGCCGCGTGGCTGCCGCGTATCGCCGAGGCGCTGCTCGGCCAGACCCGGCCGGTGCAGCGGGTCGTCGCGGTGGACACCGGTAGCCAGGACCGCAGCGGGGCCGTGCTCGCCGAGCTGCTGGGCCGCTCGGTGGTGTTCGGCATGGACCGGCAGACCGGCTACGGCGCGGCCATCGCGCACGCGCTGCGGCACCGGGGGGCCAACACCAACGTCCCCGGGCCGGCCGGGCTGGCGCCGGGCGATCGGACCGAGTGGGTCTGGCTGCTGCACGACGACTGCGAGCCTGCCCCGGACGCCCTGGAGCAGTTGCTGCGCGCCGCGGCCGAGGCACGCTCGTTGGCGGTGCTCGGGCCCAAGGTGATGGACTGGGCCGACCGCCGGGTACTGCTCGAGGCCGGGGTCACCATCGACGGTGCCGGGCGGCGGATCACCGGCGTGGAGCCCCGCGAGGCGGACCAGGGCCAGCACGACGGCGACCGCGACGTCATGGCGGTGAGCAGCGCCGGGATGCTGGTCCGCCGGGACGTCTGGGACCAGGTCGGCGGCTTCGACCCGGCCATGCCGCTGCTGCGCGACGACGTCGACTTCTGCTGGCGGGTGCACGCGGCCGGGCACCGGGTGCGGGTGATCACCGACGCGATCGTCTACCACCTCGAGGCCACGGCCCGGAACCGGCGCACGCCGTCCGCGGCCCCGCGGCCGCGACGGATGGACCGGCACAATGCGCTTCTGACCCTGCTGGCCAATCTGCCGCTGGGTCCCGCGCTCTCCGCCCTGGCCGGCAACCTGGTGCTGTCCACCTTGCGCACCGTGTTCTTCCTGCTCGCGAAGCGCCCGCGGGCCGCCCTGGACGAGTTCACCGGGGTGACGTCCGTGGTCGGGCACCCACTGCAGCTGGCCGCGGCCCGCCGCCAGCGTGCCCAGGGCAGGCGGGCCGCCTACAGCCGGCTGCGCGGTGACCTGCCCCCGGGCCGCTCCGTGCGGCGGCTCGCCGAGTTCGCCGCCAGCGTGTTCTATACCTCGACCCAGATCGACACGGCGGGCAGTCACCACGCCACGGACGACCCCTCCGACGATGACTACATGCTCGTGGACAACGGGTTCGCGCAGCGGATCCTCACTCATCCGGGCGTCCTGCTGGTGGCCGGGCTGACCGTGGTCGCGCTGATCGCGGAACGCTCGCTGCTGGGTGCGGGCACGCTGTCCGGCGGCGCGCTGACCCCGGCCTGGGGTGGCGCCTCCGGGCTCTGGCACGAGTACCTGCAAGGCTTCCACCCGGCCGGGATCGGCTCGGCCACCTCCACCCCGCCCTACGTGGCGGTCATCGCCGCGCTGGCCACGGTGCTCGGCGGCAAGCCCTGGCTGGCCATTGACGTCATCATGATCGCCTGCATCCCGCTCGCCGGGCTGTCCGCCTTCCTGGCGGCCCGCCGGGTCACCAGGTCGGTGCTGGCCTGCGTCTGGGCCGCCGCGGCCTACGCGCTGCTCCCGGTGGGCATGGGCGCGGTGGCGGCGGGCCGCTTCGGCTCGGCCGTGGTCTTCGCCCTCATCCCGCTGCTCGCCGTGCTGGCCGCCCGGATCTTCACCGAGGGCCCGCGCCGCGCCCGCCGTGCCGCCTGGGCGGCGGGCCTGGTCATCGGGATCGCCGCCGCCTTCGTGCCGTTGATCTGGGTCATCGCCGTCCTGGCGGCCCTGCTCGCCGCCGTCGTCTTCTACCGGTCCGGCCGGGGCATGCTGCTCAACCTGGGGATCACGGCGGTGGTTCCGCCGATCCTGCTCATGCCGTGGACGCTGCGGGTCGCCGCCCAGCCGTCGCTGCTCTTCCTCGAGGCCGGCAACAAGGTGCCTGGGCTGGCTACATCGGCCCTGCCTGCCCGGTCGCTGCTGCTGCTCTCCCCGGGCGGACCGGGCCTGCCGCCGTTCTGGGTGACCGGCGGTCTGGCCCTCGCGGCGCTGGCCGCGCTGCTGCTCACCGCCCGCCGGTTCCTGGTCATGGCGGGCTGGTCGGTGGCCCTGCTCGGCCTGCTGGTCTCGGTCGCGGTGAGCCGGATGCTGCTGACCACGGACGACGCCAGCAAGCGGGTGGTCGGGTGGCCCGGGATCTCGCTCGCGATCGCGGCCGCAGGCCTGGTGCTCGCGGCGGTCGTGGCGGCTGACGCCCTGCCTGGCCAGCTCGCCGGGGGGCGGTGGCGCCGCCCGGCCGGGTTTGGCGTCCTGATCCTGGCCGCGGCGGCGTGCAGCGCGCCGCTGCTGGCGGCGGGGTCCTGGATAGCCACCGGGGTCCGGGGCCCGGTCGGCGGGGCCGACGCGCCGGTGCTGCCCCCCTTCGTCAGCGTCTCCTCCGACAACGGGCTGCGGCCGCGCACCCTCGTCTTGCACGCCGAGCACGGGACCATCACCTACGAGGTGCTCCGCGGCTCCGATCCACTGCTCGGCGCCACGGACCTGACCCAGCCCCCGGCCGCCCAGCGGACCCTCGACGCCGTCGTGTCCACCCTGGTCGCGCCGGGCGGCGGGGACGCGCAGGATCAGGGCCAGGCCCTGGCCGCGCTGGACATCGGCTACGTGCTGCTGCCCGCCCCCGGGAACGGCGCGCTGGCCGGCACGCTGAGCAGCGTCGCCGGCCTGCGCCCGCTGAGCAAGACGGCCGCCTTCCAGCTGTGGCGGGTCGCGCAGACCACGGCCCGGGTCCGGGTGGCCGAGCCGGGCGGCAAGCTGGTCACAGTGCCCTCCGGCCAGGTGACCGTCTCCGGCGCGGCCGCACCGCGCAGCGGCGGGACCCTGGAGCTGGCCGAGCCGGCCGGTGGCTGGACCGCCACCCTCAACGGGACCGCGCTGCAGTCCGTCCCGTCGCCCGCCGGCACGTGGGCGCAGGCCTTCCGCCTTCCGCCCGGCGGCGGCACCCTCGACATCTCCCACAGCCAGCTGGGCCGGACCCTGATCGTGGTCCTGGAGGCGCTGGCCCTGCTGGTGGTGGTCGGCCTCGCGCTGCCCGGCGCCCGGGTGCCCGCGGGGAGCGCCGCCGCAGCCCCGGCAGAGCGCACGGCAGGCGGCCGCCGGGAGCGTCGCGAGAAGGCCGCGGACGCCCTGGACGAGCCGGGCCTGGAGCCCGGGAGCACACCGGCCGGCGAGGATGAGAAACCGTCCCGGCGCAGCAGGCTGTCCCGCCGGGCCGTGGCGGCAGCGGGCCGCACGGGTACGGGCCGGGGCAGCGGGCCGGGAGCCGGCGCACCGCCCAGCGGGGCGGGTGCAGGCAGGCGCGGCACCCTGGGCGCCTCCCGCCGCTCCGCACGGCACGATAACGAGGACCTTAGCGCCGGCGCTGAGGCTGAGCTGGCCACCGGCGCCGGACCGGAGGTGGCGACGGGATTCGGGGCTGACCCCGCCGGGTGGCCTGGAGATCCGCCCCCCGCCCGGCCCGGCTCCTCGGCCGGCGGGAGCATCTGGGACGACAGCTCTACGATGCTCGGGGGCGTTGCGGCCGCGCCCTGGGACGAGGCCGACGAGACTTCCGCGATGCCGCCGGGTGCGGTGCCCCCGGGTGCGGTGCCGCCGGGTGTGCTGCCGCCGGGTGCGGTGCGGCCGCCCGCCCTGGCGCCGGTGGGCGCGGGATCCGTGGGTGAGGGATCCGTGGAGGCGGAACCTGTCGGGGTGGGACCGCTCGGGGTGGGACCGCTCGGGGTGGGACCGCTCGGGGTGGGACCGCTCGGGGTGGGACCGGCCGGCGACCAGGACGACGCCCCAGCCGCCGACCGCGGCGGTCGCAGGCTCTGGCGGCGGGGGCGGAAGGCGCAGAAAGCAGCGGAGCAGGACGCGCCAGAACAGGAAGCTGCCGCTGCGTACCCGCCCGGCGAGTACGCCGGATCGGGGTCGGGGAGGGCCTCGGGCACCGGCCCGCGCCGTCGCGGCGACGAGGGGGTCAGCGGCCCGTACCCCAGTCCTTCGTACGCCAGCGGCGGCTATCCCAGCGGAGAGTATTCCGGAGCCGGCCGCCGTCGCGGTTCTCGTCGCGCCGGCCGAGATAGCGATGACGGCGGAGCGGCCCACAGCGGCACCGACGAGGGCGGCACGGACTACACCAGTGCCGGGCACAGCGGTGCGGGGTACCCCCGTGCCGACTACTCCAGTGCCGACTATCCCAGTGCCGACTATCCCAGTAGCGGCTATCAGAGTGCCGACTACGGCTGGGCTGCCCACGACGGCGGCGCCGCCTACGGGAGCGGGGAGTACTCGCAGGCCGGCCAGGGCGGCGGCCGGCGGGTGAGCCGCGGGCGGCTGCCCGGCGACGACGATGCGCTGCCGCCGCCGCGGCGGGGCACGGGCTCCGGAAGCTATCCGGCTGGGGCGGGTTTCCCGGCAACTGGATCCCGCCACGGCGGGGCGGCCTACCCGGACGACGTCTACCCGGACGCGCCGGACGACTCCGGCTCCGTCCGGCCGGACACGCCAGACTCCCTCCGCTCCGCCGGGCCGGGTTCGTACCCCGGGGACTCATCTCGGTCCGATGCCGGCCGGGCCGGCGCGGCCCAGGCCAGCCCAGGGTCCTCTGGCTCCGTCTGGGAGCAGGCCCGTTGGAGCGACCCAGCCACCGGGTACCCGGGCGCCGAGTACGAAGCCCCCGAATACCCGGCCACCCAGTACCCAGCTACTGGCTCCCCAGCTACTGGCAACCCGGGGACCGGCTACCCGGATCCGGAGTACCAAATCCCCGAGTACTCAGCCGGCGGTGACTCAGCGGCCGGCTATCCAGCGGCCGGACGTTCAGCCGCCGGGGACCCGGGCGGTGAGTACCCCAGCGGCCCATACCCGGAAGCCGACGATCCCGCTCCCGGGCCGTATTCTGGGACGGAGTTCCCTGGCCCCGACTATCCCGCTCCCGAGGACTACTTCTCCAGCCGCGCACACGTGGCCTGGGGCCCTGAGCCCGCCGACGAGCCAGGGGAGGGTGACTGGTGAGGAACCTGCGCGGGAGCCGGGTTCTGTTCGCGGCTGTGGTGGTCGTTTTGCTGGGCGGCCTGTACGCGCTGGGTGGCCTGAAGCACTCCATCTCGCTCACCGCGGGAGTGGCGCCGCGGGCGCCGCACTCGGTCCCGGTGACTTCGGTGGTGCGGGCCTGTCCCGAGCCGGGCACGCAGTTCAGCCAGGGCAGCGGCATCGCGGTGATGGCCGCGCCCGCCGGTGCGGGCAGCGGCGCGGCATCCGCAGGTCACGGGGTGGCGATGGTGACCCGGCTGGCGGGCCTGGGAAGCAGCACGCCCGGCCCGGCGCTGCTCAGAATCACCCAGCCAGGGATACCGCGGCTCGCCACGGTGAGCGTCGACCACAGCGCCCGCGCCCAGGCCACGCCCGGGGGAAAGCCCAGCACCACCACGGTCGTGTCCACAGCTGTCCGGGGCGGTGTCGTGGTCCAGGCCAGCGGATCCCTGGCCCAGGGCCTGGACGTGGAGCAGACCACGGGGACGAACGTGCCCACCGCGGCCTGCAGCAGCCCCGGCACCGATTTCTGGTTCGTCGGCCCGGGACAGCGCACCGCCGGGCGTATCCAGGTCTACCTGATGAACCCCAGCAACCAGGCAGCCGACGCGGGCGTGGACATCTTCACCGATGCCGGGCCGCTGCAGGAGACCGCTGATAACGGGATCACCGTCCCGCCGCACGGGATGATCGTGCAGTCGCTGGCCCCGGTGCTGCGCAACTCCCGGTCGCTCACCCTGCAGGTGCGGACCAGCGTGGGCCAGGTGGCCGCCGCGGTCCAGGAGAGCACCGGGGCTGGCGAAGGGGCTTGGCTGCCGCCCGCCCAGGCGCCAGCCACCCACCTGGTCATCCCGGGCCTGCCCGCCGCCGCGGGCAGCCGCGAGCTCTACCTCGCCGTGCCCGGCGTGAAGGATGCCAACGTCCAAGTGTCCGCGGTCACGTCCCGTGGCACCTATGAGCCCACCGGGGCGAGCGGCATCGATGTCCCCGGCGGGTCAGCCACCGAGATCTCGCTGCCGTCGCTGGCCGGAATCCCGGCCGCGATCAAGCTGACCTCCAGTGCCCCGGTCACCGCGAGCGTCATGATCCCCGGGGGGAACAACGGCTCACCCGGCTTCTTCACCGCGGCCGCGCCCGCGCTCGAGGAACAGGGCGTGATCGCGGACAATGTGACCGGGCCCGGGCGGGTGTCCGCGCTGGTTCTCTCCGCGCCCCGCGCCACGGCCCGGGTGAGCGTCGCCCAGATCTCCTCAGCGGGCTCCGCGCGGCGTACCCAGACCGTCCAAGTCAGCTCCGGGAAGAGTGTCGTGGTGACGCTCCAGCCGGTGCCGGGAGCCCCGCGCGGGATGCCGTTCGCGGTGGTCATCTCGCCGCTGCCGGGCTCCGGCCCGGTGTACGCGGGCCGCGTGATCAGCCCCGGCGGGGCCGGGGGCACCCTCCAGGCGATGCTTCCGGTGGCCAGCTCCCTCACCACGGTCCCGCTGCCCCCCGTCCACAACGCCGACCTCGCCGCCGTGCCGTGAGCAGGGTGCTGTTGAGCAGCGGGCCGTGGGGCAGCGGGCCGTGGAGCCGCGCGGGAGCCGGGTCACTCGTCTTCGAAGCCGGGGTCCACATCCTCGGGGTCGACGCCGAGGAGCCGGGCGAACTCCTCCACCACCACCTCGAAAACGAGCTCGCCCAGTTCCTCTTCGCTGTCGGCACGCGCCGCCAGCGGCCGCCGGTAAACCACGATCCGCGGCGGCCGGGCCATCGCACCGTCCCCTGTACCCGCCGAGGCTGTACCCGCCGACGCTGTGCCCGCCGAGCCTGTGCCCGCCGAGCCCGGGTCCAGCCGGGCCAGGGACACGCTCTCGGGCCCGATGCCGGGCGGGTCCGGCGGCGGGATCTCCTCGACCGCGAACTCCACCCCGGACAGCTGGGCCTCCCAGCGTGGCTCCAGCCGGGCCACCGCCTCCAGGATCAGCTCGTCGAAACGCTGAGACCGGCTACGGTGCAGGGGCACCCCAGGCGGGGCCAGCACGCCGCGCAGCCCGCGCCCATGACGGTCCCGCCGCCTGATCCGGGCCTTGCCGTCCTCGTCACCGGTGCGCACAGTTGCCGAGCGTATCCCGCGGCGCGGCCTAGTGACCGGCGGCCGGGCAGGGCGGAAGATGCCGGCTCGCGGCGGGGGAAGCGGGGCGCGGAGCGAGACACGATCGTGCAGTGTGCCCCGGGTGGTGGCGTTACCGCCCGCGGATGGGTACGGTCAGCCGTTGTGAGCGATGCACGTGACCCCTCTCCCCTCCGGTCGCGCAGGCACGCCACGAACTGGCCCTGCCCGGCCGACGGGGCGTCATGGTGACCGCCCGCCGCTGCTCCCGGCCAGCCTGCAAGCGTCCCGCGGTCTACACGCTGACGTACGTGTACCGTGACTCCACCGCGGTCCTGGGCCCGCTGGCCGCGTACGTCGAACCGCACTGCTACGACCTGTGCTCGGCGCACGCCGACCGGCTGACCGCACCGCTCGGCTGGGAAGTGGTCCGGCTCCCGGTGGAGTCCGCACCGCCGGAGACCGATGACCTGGAAGCGCTGGCCAACGCGGTGCGTGAGGCGGCCATCCCGCCGCCCGGTGAGCCGGTCGGCCAGGGCATCGAGGTGGGCAGGCGGGGCCACCTCCGGGTGCTGCGTTCCTCTCCGGACGCGCGGGACCGGCTGAGGTAGCCAGCGGGCCTCCTGCCGCGCGGGGGGCCGGTAGGCTCGGTGTCCTGCTTCCGGCGGCCAGGCGGCCACTGGCCGGACGGCGGGGCGGGGGTCCCCACGGAATATTTGGGCACAGATATCCCAGCGCCTCACCAAACAGGCGCCGGAGCGCCGCTGGCCCACAGCAGTCTGTGCGGCGCGCAGGCATGATATGCAACGAAAACCGGGTGCGTGGTTCCCGGTCAGATACGGGAGGCAGAGCCTCAGTGGGCTCCTACGAGAAGATCTTCAAGGCGTATGACATCCGCGGGATCGTCCCCGACGAACTCGATGAGCAGGTCGCCGAGTGGGTGGGGGCCGCATTCGCCCGGCTCACCAGCGCCCCCAGCCTGGTGACCGTGCACGACATGCGCACCTCGTCCCGGCCGCTGGCCGAGGCGTTCGGCCGGGGCGCGGCGTCCCAGGGGGCCGACGTGATCGAGGGCGGCCTCGGCTCGACCGATATGCTGTATTACGCGAGCGGCAGCCTGGGCATGCCCGGCGCGATGATCACGGCCAGCCACAATCCGGCCAAGTACAACGGGATCAAGCTGTGCCGCGAAGGGGCCCGGCCGGTCGGAGCGGACACAGGGCTGACCGAGCTGCGTGACGCTGCGGCCCAGGGGCTGCCGCCCTACCACGGTACCCCCGGCGTCATCGTCCGGCGGGACCTGCTCTCCGGGTACGCCACCCACCTTAAGAAGCTAGTCGACCTGTCCGCCATCCGGCCGCTGACCGTTGCCGTGGACGCCGGTAACGGGATGGCCGGGCACACCGTGCCCAAGGTATTCGAAGGGCTGCCTATCACTGTCGTGCCGCTCTACTTCGAGCTGGATGGGACGTTCCCCAACCACGAGGCGAACCCGATCGAGCCCGCGAATCTGCGCGACCTGCAGCGCGCGGTGCTCGACTCCGGGGCCGACATCGGCCTGGCCTTCGACGGGGACGCCGACCGCTGCTTCGTGGTGGACGAGCGCGGGCACATTGTCTCGCCCTCGGTGCTCACCGCGCTCATCGCCGTCCGGGAGCTGGCCCGCGAGCCCGGCGCCGCGGTGATCCACAACCTGATCACCTCCCGCGCGGTGCCCGAGATCATCACCGAGCGCGGCGGCACCCCGGTGCGCACCCGGGTCGGGCACTCCTTCATCAAGGCGCGGATGGCCGAGACCGGCGCGGTCTTCGGCGGCGAGCACTCCGGCCACTTCTACTTCCGTGACTTCTGGTACGCCGACTCGGGGATGCTCGCGGCGATGCACGTGCTGGCTGCGCTCGGCGAGCAGGACGCCCCTCTATCGGAAATCCTGGGTGGTTACGGCCGGTACGTGGCCACCGGCGAGATCAACAGCGAGGTGGCGGACCAGGCCGCAGCAACCAGGCGGGTCCGGGCGGAATTCGCCAGCCGGCCCGGCGTCACCGCCGACGAGCTCGACGGGCTGACCCTCACCGCCGATAGCTGGTGGTTCAACCTGCGCCCGTCCAACACCGAGCCATTGCTGCGGCTGAACCTGGAGGCGGACGACGAGGACACTATGCTCAGGCTGCGCGACGAGGTGCTCGGCATCGTGCGCGGTTAGCCCCGGGTCACCGGGCACGCTCGCCGCCCGCGACCGGCTCCTGCCGGAGCGCCCGCGCGCCCGTGAGACCCACGCCTTCCTGGAGAGCTCGTGAATATCGACGACTGGCTGCTCGACATCCTCGCCTGCCCGAAGTGCCACGCGCCGCTGCGCGTGGACGAGGCGGCCAGCGAACTGGTGTGCACCGGCGCGGACTGCGGCCTGGCCTACCCGGTGCGCGACGACATCCCGGTGCTCCTGGTGGACGAGGCGCGGCAGCCCGGAGCACAACCGTGACCCTGGCGGACCAGGAGCGCCTGGACGATCCAGGCCTGCTGGAAGCCGCCGACCCGGTGGGCGTGCTCCGCCAGGTAGCGTCCGCGGCGGCGCAGGTGCGCACCTCGGCGCGCATCACGGCCGAGACCGACCTGGGCCCCGTGATCTCGGCCGGCCGGCCGCGGTCGATCGTGATCACCGGCATGGGCGGCTCCGGGGTGGCCGGTGAGGTGCTGGCCGCGGTGTGCGGCCCGGGCTCCGCCTCGGCGGTCGTCGCGCAGCACGACTACGGGCTGCCGGGCTGGGTCGGCGCGGCCGACCTGGTCATCGCGGTGTCCTGCTCCGGCGCGACCGAGGAGACCCTGTCGAGCGCGGCGGAAGCGGTGCGCCGGGGCTGCCCGCTGCTCGGGGTGGGCGGCGCCGGCTCACCGCTGGCCCACGTGGCCGAGCAGGCCCGGGCCCCGTTCATCCCCGTCCAGCCCGCGGGCATGCCGCGCTTCACGCTGTGGGGTCTGGCCGTGCCCCTGATGGTCGTCGCGGATCGCCTCGGCGTCGCGGATATTCCGGCGGCCGCGCTCGAGGGCGCCGCCGCCGACCTGGAGCGGGTCTCGCACCTCTGCCGCCCGGACAGCGAATCGTTCGTCAACCCGGCCAAGACGCTGGCCCTGGAGTTGGCCGGCACGCTGCCGATGATCTGGGGCAGCTCGCCGCTGACCGGGGTGGCAGCCACCCGGTTCGCCTGCCAGCTGAACGAGAACGCGAAGTACCCTGCGATCCGGGGAGTGCTGCCGGAGGCCAACCACAACCAGGTGGTGGTGTTCGACGGCCCCTTCGCGCCGTGGCCCGCCGACGGCCCCGCGGTCCTGGGCGACGAGGACCCGCGCCCCGCCGTACCGCTGCGGCTGGTCATGCTGCGCGACAGCCAGGAGCATCCCCAGGTGAGCCGCAGGCGCGAGGTGTCCGCCGAGCTGGCGGAGCAGCACGGGATCGGCGTGAGCGAGCTCGCCGTGGACGGCGAGACGGCGCTGCAGCGGCTGGCCAGCCTCATCCAGCTTATCGACTACGCCACGGTGTACCTGGGCATCGCGATCGGTGTCGACCCCGGCCCGATCGCCGTGATCGGCGACCTGAAGGAACGGATCGCCTAGTTGTTTGGCACACAGTTTTTTGACGCACATTTGCTAGACGCACATTTGCTAGACGCACAGTTGTTTGGTCGCACAGTTGCCTGACGACGCACAGTTGCCTGACGCGCAGTTGCCCGAGGCGCACGCGGAAGCGCCCCACTCTGAAGGACTGCGCGCGGTGCTGGCCGCGCTGGGCGCGAACCTGGGCATCGCGGTCACCAAGCTCGCCGCGTTCGTGATCACCGGGTCGGCGTCGATGCTCGCCGAGTCGGTGCACTCCCTGGCGGACAGCGGGAATCAGGTGCTGCTGCTGTTCGGGCGCAGCCGGGCCCGGCGGGTGCAGACCGAGGAGCACCCGTTCGGGTTCGGCCGGGAACGCTACTTCTACGCGTTCGTGGTGGCCGTGGTGCTGTTCACGGTGGGCTCGGTGTTCTCGCTGTACGAGGGTGTCCGGAAGATCATCAGCCCGGAGCGCATCCACTCGCCGGTGGTGGCCTTCGTGGTGCTGGGCATCGCGATGGCCCTGGAGAGCTTCTCGCTCCGCACCGCGGTGCACGAGTCGAACCTGGTCCGCGGCCGTAACGGCTGGACCGCGTTCATCCGGCGGGCCAAGGCGCCCGAGCTGCCTGCCATCCTGCTGGAGGACCTGGCCGCGCTGACCGGGCTGGTCTTCGCCGCCGCCGGGGTGGCGCTGTCGGTCATCACCGGCAACCCGGTCTGGGACGGTGCGGGCTCGCTGGCCATCGGCGTCCTGCTCGGCTGTGTGGCCGCGGTGCTGGCGGTCGAGATGAAGAGCCTGCTGATCGGGGAGTCAGCCAGCGCCGAGGTGGAGCGGGCCATCGTCACGGCCCTGGAATCCGGCCCGGAGGTGCAGCGGGTCATCCACCTGCGGACCCTGCACATGGGCCCGGAGAGCCTCCTCGTCGCGGCCAAGATCGCGATCAGCGGGGCGGACAGCGCGGCGCTGGTGGCCGCGGGAATCGACGCGGCCGAGCGGCGGGTCCGCAGCGCGGTGCCGATCGCCGAGATGATCTACCTGGAGCCGGACATCTACCGTCCCGGCAAGGCCGACACCACCGACCCGGCCATCCGCGCGGTGCGCCGGCCTCGCGGCCCAGGCGCCTAGCCATCCGTGCGGGTCCCATACAAGTCGCACCACCAGCACCATGGGCCACATTTGATCATGGGCCGGTGCCGACGTTTTCCCGCGCGACGTGCGCCCTGGCGGGCGTTTTATCCGTTTACGGCGCACGCGACGCGGGAAACGTGGGCGGGAGGGGCCAGTGTGACTGGGGTGCATCGGGGAGGGAAGGGCGGGGGTGGTGGTTGGGGCGGGCAGGGCCTGGTTGGGGCGGGGAAGGCCACACGCGCGCCTGGGGTGGCGGCGGTGGTTAGGGGCGGAGGGAGGGCCTGGGTCGTGCGGGGGGACGGTGGCCTGGAGGATGCGCTGGAGCGGGGAGAACGGAGGGCGGCGCCGTCCGGTCGGTACGGTGGCCCATGCTGAGGAGGCGGAGGGCCCGCTCCTTCTCGAAGTCCAGCGCGCTCCCCGGCGGCGGGACCCGCCCGATCCGCCGGCCCAGCTCGGCGACCTGGGCGCGGACCCCGGGCTCGGCCAGCACCCGCAGGCCGAAGGCCAGGGCGGCCGGGCTGATGTCCAGCCTCCGCTCCAGCTCCAGGCCGAGCGCCACCGCGGCCACGTCCTGGTCGCGGAACTGGCGGTGACCCGGGCCGTGCCCTACCGGGGGCAGCAGGCCGAGCGCCTCCCGGTACCGGAGCATCCGCGGGGACGTACCGAGCCGCTGGGCGGCCTCCGTGATCCGCATAGACTGAATCTAACATTCTTCTGTCAAGAAACCCCCCTGAGGGCTGCGCCCAGGCCGGCGCGTGCCGTACGGTCGGGAGAGCCGACTAAACCATGAACCTGCTGAGGAGTGTCATGCCTGCCGAATCCGTCCCGTTCAAGGTGGCCGATCTGTCTCTCGCTGACTTCGGGCGCAAGGAGATCAGGCTCGCCGAGCACGAAATGCCGGGGCTGATGGCGGTCCGGGAGGAGTATGCCGATGCGCAGCCGTTGCGGGGGGCGCGGATCACCGGATCGCTGCACATGACCATCCAGACGGCCGTCCTGATCGAGACCCTCGCCGCCCTCGGCGCCCAGGTCCGGTGGGCCAGCTGCAACATCTTCTCCACCCAGGACCACGCCGCGGCGGCCATCGCGGTCGGGCCGGAGGGCACCCCGGAGGACCCCCAGGGCATCCCGGTGTTCGCCTGGAAGGGCGAGACGCTGGGGGAGTACTGGTGGTGCACGAACCAGGCCCTGACCTGGGCGGGCCACGACGGGCCGAACATGATCCTCGATGACGGCGGCGACGCCACGATGCTGGTGCACAAGGGCTCGGAGTACGAGGGCGCCGGGGCGGTGCCGTCCGCGGCCGAGGACGACGCCGAGGAGTGGAAGGTCGTGCTCGACCTGCTCCGCGAGTCCCTGGAGACCAGCAAGGACCGCTGGACGCTGATGGCCGAGGGCATCCGCGGGGTGACCGAGGAGACCACCACCGGCGTGCACCGGCTGTATGAGATGGCCAACTCCGGCACCCTCGGGTTCCCGGCCATCAACGTGAACGACTCGGTGACCAAGTCCAAGTTCGACAACATCTACGGCTGCCGCCACTCGCTGATCGACGGCATCAAGCGGGCCACCGACGTGCTCATCGGCGGCAAGGTCGCGGTGGTATGCGGCTACGGGGACGTGGGCAAGGGGTGCGCGCAGTCGCTGCGCGGCCAGGGCGCCCGGGTCATCGTCACCGAGGTCGACCCGATCTGCGCGCTGCAGGGGGCCATGGACGGCTTCCAGGTGGCCCGGCTGGACGACGTCGTCACCAGCGCGGACATCTTCGTCACCGCGACCGGCAACCGGGACGTCATCACCGCCGAGCAGATGCGCATGATGAAGCACCAGGCGATCGTGGGGAACATCGGCCACTTCGACAACGAGATCGACATGGCCGGGCTGGCCCGGATCCCGGGCATCCGGCGGCAGATCATCAAGCCGCAGGTGGATGAGTGGCAGTTCGGGGACGGCCACACGATCATCATCCTGTCCGAGGGCCGGCTGCTCAACCTCGGCAACGCGACCGGGCACCCCAGCTTCGTCATGTCCAACTCCTTCACCAACCAGGTCATCGCCCAGATCGAGCTGTTTACCAAGACGGACCAGTACCCGGTCGGCGTGCACACGCTGCCCAAGCACCTGGACGAGAAGGTGGCCCGGCTGCACCTGGACGCGCTGGGCGTCCGGCTCACCGAGCTGACCAAGGAGCAGGCCAGCTACATCGGCGTGCCGGTGGAGGGGCCGTACAAGTCGGACCACTACCGCTACTGACGCAGATCACCGACCCGATGAGCGAGCGGCCACCCGGCGTCCCGTCCGAGATCGCGGATGCCGGGCTGGCCAGCGAGGGTCTGGCCAGGATCGGCTGGGCACAGCGGTCCATGCCGGTGCTGACCGGCATCGGGCGGGTTTTCGTTGCGGAAAAACCGCTGGCCGGCCGCACGATCGCGGCTTGCCTGCACGTCACCGCGGAAACGGCGGTCCTGGTCCAGACGCTGCGGGCAGGCGGTGCCGAGGTCTACCTGGCTGCCTCGAACCCGTTGTCGACCCAGGACGACATCGCGGCCGCGCTGGACGCCAGCGGCGCGGCCGTGGTGTTCGCCCGGGCCGGGGCCGGCCGGGGCACCTACGAGGAGCACATCCACCGGGCCCTGGACGCCGGGCCGGACCTCGTCGTGGACGACGGCGGCGACCTGATGGAAGCGCTGCACGCGGAGCGGCCTGACCTGCTCGGCAAGGTCATGGGCGGGTGTGAGTCCACCACCGCGGGAGTGATCCGCCTGCGCCGGATGGCCAGCGACGGGACGCTCGCCTTCCCCGCGGTCGCGGCGGACGCGACCGGCACCCGGCTCATGCTGGACAGCACCTACGGCACCGGGCAGTCCACCATCGATGGGATCATCCGGGCCACCAACATCATGCTGGCGGGCCGGACCGTGGTGGTGGCCGGGTACGGCTGGTGCGGCCGGGGCATCGCGCAGCGAGCCCGCGGCCTGGGCGCCCAGGTCGTCGTGACCGAGGTGGATCCGGTCCGGGCGCTCGACGCGATGATGCAGGGTTACCGTGTCATGCCGATGGCGGAGGCCGCGCCGCTCGGCGAGGTGTTCATCACCGCGACCGGATCTCGTGAGGTCATCACCGCGCCGCACCTGGCCGCGATGCGGGACGGCGCGATCCTGGCCAACGCCGGCCACTTCGACGTCGAGGTGGACGTGCGGGCGCTCGCGGCGCTGGCCGTCAGCGTGGAGCACGGCGTCCGGCCGCATACCGACGAGTACGTGCTCGCGGACGGGCGGAGGCTGCTACTGCTGGCCGAGGGCCGGATCGTCAACCTGGTCGCCGCCGAGGGCAATCCGCCCATGGTCATGGATGTGTCGTTCGCCGGGCAGGCGCTGGTGCTGGCCTGGCTGGCCCGCGAGCACGGTTCGCTGCTGCCAGGCGTGCACCAGGTCCCGGCGGCCATCGACGACGAGATTGCCAGGCTGGCCCTGGGCGCGACCGGGGCCGCCATCGACGAGCTGACCCCGGTCCAGCAGGAGTACCTCGACTCCTGGCAGCAGCCGTAGCCGACAGTGCGGCGTACAGGGGCCGGCGCCCGCGCCGCGGCCTGACCGCCACTGGCCCGCCGCCGCATCATCCGCACCGTTGGTCACATTGATCATGGAGTACCACGACATATCACCTATCCGGTGCATGGGAAACCGGACGAATCGGGCGCTGGAGTGCACCAGATAGGTGATATGTGGCGGCGGCCTGAGTCGCAGGGGGGTCAGCGAGGGGGAAGGAAGCCGCCTGGGCGGGGAGGGGCGGGGTCGGGGTTGGGGGCTGGTGCGGTGCCTGTGGCCGGCGTGGCGGGGGCGTCGTCGGCGCCCCCGGCGGGCCCGGCGGGGGGCGGGGGGACGGTAGCGGCCGGGGGGCTGGTTCCGGCGGGTGCGGCCATAGAGCCCGGGCTGGCCTGGGCGGCCATCCGGGCTTGCGCGCGCGTGCGGCGCTCGGCGAGCACCGCGGACAGGTAGTCGGGAGGGCTGCTGCCGGCCGGCGGGGGCGGGCTGACCTGTGCCGCCACGGCGGCCCCGATCCGCCGGCCAAACTCCTCTCGGGTCGCGGGGGTGAAGTCGTAGTACCGGCTCAGGTACTGGCGGACCGTCTCCGCGGTCGCGTCGGTCAGCCCCGACAGCTCGGCCGTGGCCGCCCACGCGGCCAGGGCCGGGGGCAGCGCCGACATCGGGGCCGTCGTGCCGCGCCGGCCCGGCAGTCGCTCGGTGATGACGAACGTTCCGGCGAAGATGTCGCCCAGGCGCTTGCCGCCCGACGACAGCAGCGAAGTGACCAGCGCGAGGAAGCCCAGCGTCAGCCAGATCTCCAGCACCCCCACCAGGGCCCGCATCAGCGCCTGGCGGAACCGCTCAGGCCCGCCGTCGTCGCTGACCACGCGCAGGCCCAGGGCCAGCTTGCCCAGCGACCGGCCCCGGCTCAGGGTCTCGAAGAGGGCCGGGTAGCCCACGATGATCGCGACCGTCACGGTCAGCGAGATCGCCGCGACCGCTGCCGCGTCGAGGCCGCCGCCCGCCCCGGCGGCCAGGGCCACCCCGCCCAGCCCGAACAGCAGCACGAGCTGGATCGCGATGTCGATCATCAGGGCCAGGGTGCGGCTCGGGAATCGGGCGAAGGGCACGTCGATGACGACGGCCTCGCCGGTGATCACCTCGGCCACGCGGTTCCCCTGCCTGTCAATGAACTGTCTATCAGTAGGCTGCCTAGAGTGGACGTGGACGCCTTTGTTGCCGCACATCAGGCCGATTGGGCCAGGCTAGACGAACTCGTCCGGCGCCGCCGGCGGCTGACCGGCGACGAGGTCGACGAGCTGGTCACGCTGTACCAGCGGACCACCACCCACCTGTCCGTGCTGCGCTCGGCTGGGCACGACCCGGCGCTAGCCGCCCGGCTGTCCAGCCGGGTCGCCCAGGCCCGGACCACGGTGACCGGCTCGCACGTGCCGGCCTGGTCGGCGGTCGGCCGGTTCGCGCTGGTGTCGTTCCCGGCCATGGCCTACCGGGCCCGCTGGTGGTGGGCGGGGTGCGCGGGCGGCTCCATCCTGGTGGGGGTTCTGCTGGGCTGGTGGGTGGCCCGCTCGCCGGGGGTGCAGGCGGCGCTGCTGCCCGGCACCGCGGTCCGCCAGCTGGTGAACCACCAGTTCCGTGGCTACTACTCGCAGTACGCGGCGAGTTCGTTCGCGGCGAAGGTGTGGACCAACAACGTGTGGGTCGCCGCCGAGGCGCTGATCTTCGGGGTGCTGCTCGGGCTGCCCACCCTGCTGGTGCTGTTCGGGAACGCCGCCAACGCCGGGGTCGAGGGCGGCCTGATGGTCGCGCACGGCCGGGGCGGGCTGTTCTTCACCCTGATCCTTCCGCACGGGATGCTTGAGCTCAGCGCGGTCTTCCTGGCCGCGGCGGCGGGGCTGCGGCTCGGCTGGAGCATCATCGATCCGGGGCCCCGGCCGCGCGGGCGGGCGCTGGCCGAGGAAGGCCGCTCCTCGCTCACGATCGCGCTCGGGCTCATCGTGGTGCTGCTGGTTTCCGGGATCATCGAGGCGTTCGTGACCCCCTCGCCGCTGCCGGCCTGGGCCCGGATCGGCATCGGCGCGGTGGCCGAGGCGGCGTTCCTGGGCTACGTGATCGTGTTCGGGCGGCGCGCCGCCGCCACCGGGAGCAGCCCCGACATGGAGTTCGCGCCCGATACCGTCCCGGTGGCCGGCTGACTGGGCGGCGGGCTGATCCTCAAAGGCGGCCGCTAGCTTTGAGTTCCAGGTAGGCGTCGGCCAGCGCGGACGGTAGCCGGTCCGGCGGGCCGTCGACCACGCTGACGCCGTGGCGCCGCAGCAGGGCCGAGATCCGGCGCCGCTGGGCCTGCGCGCCCTCGGCCGCGGCGGCGTCGTAGAGGCTGGCCACGTCGCCCCGGGCCGCCGCCATCTCCGCCACCCGCGGATCGGCCACCGCCGCGATCATGACCGTGTTCCGGGACACCAGCGGGCCCAGCCGCGGCAGCAGGCCCTCCTCGATCACGGCCGGGTTGAGGTCGGTGAGCAGCACCACCAGGCAGCGGTGCCGGGCCACGGTGAGCACCGCGCTGACCATCGCCGCCATGTCCGTCTCGGCCAGCTCGGCATCCAACGGCGCCATGGCCGCGGTGAACGAGGCCAGCACGGATGACCGTGGGGCCCCCAGCACCCGGGCCCGCACCCGGCGGCCGAACGCGATCAGGTCGACCCGGTCCCCGGCCCGGGACGCGAGGGCGGTCAGCAACAGCGTGGCGTCCATCGACGCGTCCAGCCGCGGGATGCCGCCGACCCGGCCCGCCGAGGTCCGCCCGGTGTCCAGGACGACCAGGATCCGCCGGTCGCGTTCGGGCCGCCAGGTCCGGACCATCACGTCACCGCGGCGGGCCGCCGCCCGCCAGTCGATCGAGCGGACGTCGTCGCCGATGACGTACTCGCGCAGCGAGTCGAACTCGGTGCCCGGCCCGCGCAGCAGCGAGCGATGCTGGCCGTCCAGCTGGCGCAGCTGGGACAGTTTCTCGCCCAGGTGCCTGCGGCTGCCGAACGGCGGCAGCACCCGGACGCTCCACGGCGCGGCGTGGCGGCCCTGCCGGGCGGCCAGCCCCAGGGGCCCGAACGAGCGCACGATGACGGTCGCGGACACCTTGTCGCCACGCCGGTCCGGGGTGAGCGTGCTGGCCGCCGTGGCCTGGCCACCCGCGGGAGCGGTGAGCGCCACCTGAGCCGGCTCCGCGTGCGCGCTGGGCGGCCACGCGGCACGCACCCGGGCCCGCAGCGGCCGGCGGCCCGGGTTGTGCACGGTCACCGCGACTGGGGCCGACTCGCCCAGCAGTACCCGGGTGTCGCCGGACCGGGTGATGCGCAGCCGCCGGACGCTGGCCGCGAGCACCAGGTCAGCGAGGATCGCGGCGAGCAGCAGGGCGTTGACGGCCAGCAGGGCCGGCCAGGTCCGGACGCCGAGCACGACCAGGGCGCCGAGCAGCGCCGCCGCAGCTGCGCGGCCGGTCAGCGCCATCCGTCAGTCCCGGGGCCCATCAGACAGTCACCGGGGTACGGGGACGGACGCGAGCACCGCCTGCAGCACCCCGTCCGCCGAGGCGCCCTCGATCTCGGCCTCGGGCCGGAGCTGGATCCGGTGCCGCAGCGTCGGCCGGGCCAGCGCCTTCACGTCGTCCGGCGTGACGTAGTCGCGGCCGGCCAGCCAGGCCCAGGCCCGGCTGGTGGCCTGCAGTGCGGTGGCCCCGCGCGGGGACACCCCGAGGCGCAGCGACGGCGAGGTCCGGGTGGCACGGCAGAGGTCCACGATGTAGCCGGCCACGTCCGCGGCCACCCGGACCTCGCGGACCGCGGCGGACGCCGCGGCGAGCTCGGCCGGCCCGGCGACCGGCTTGATCCCCGTCGCCGCGAGGTTGCCAGGGTCGAACCCCGCCGCGTGCCGGGCCAGGATGCCGATCTCGTCGTCCCGGCCGGGCAGCTCGACGGTGAGCTTGACCAGGAAGCGGTCCAGCTGCGCTTCGGGCAGGGGGTACGTCCCCTCGTACTCCACAGGGTTCTGGGTCGCGGCCACCAGGAACGGCTCAGGCAGCCGCCGGGGCTCGCCCTCCACCGACACCTGCCGCTCCTCCATCGCTTCGAGCAGGGCGGCCTGCGTCTTCGGCGGCGTCCGGTTGATCTCGTCGGCCAGCAGCAGGTTGGTGAACACCGGGCCCTCACGGAACTGGAACAGGGCGGTCTTCGCGTCGTACACCAGCGAGCCGGTGACGTCGCCCGGCATCAGGTCCGGGGTGAACTGGATCCGGGTGCTGCGCAGCGACAGCGCGGCGGCCAGCGAGCGCACCAGCAGGGTCTTGGCCACCCCCGGCACGCCTTCGAGCAGCACATGACCCCGGCAGAGCAGGCAGATCACCAGGCCGGTCAGCACCGGGTCCTGGCCGATGATGGCCTTGCCGACCTCGGTGCGGACCGCTTCGAGCGCGCTCCGTGCGTCGGCGTCCAGGGCCTGGTATTCCGGGGCCTGGTATTCGGCGGTCACTGCGTGCGTACCTCTCCCTCGAGAGCGTCAATATCCTGCCCTAGAGCGACGAGTGCCGCATCGTCGCGGGGCGCCGGCCCGTACAGGATGCCCCGTACCGCGCCGGGCTCGCGCCCGGTCAGCGCGGCCACCGCCGCGCATACCGCGCCGGCGTCCGCACCGCCCGGCAGCGCCAGCCGGGCGGTGATCCGGTGCCGGGCCGCATCGCGCAGCACCTCGGCGGCCCGGCCACGGGACCGCCGGGACCTGTATAGCCTGCCGTGTCCCTCCACGGTCTCCGACGCCCGGACCACCACGGGAAGCGGCTCGGCGACCAGCGGGCCGAGCCGCCGGGTGCGCCACAGCGCGGCGAGCCCGGCCGCGATGAACAGTTGGACCGCGACCAGGTAGGCCGGCCCGGGGATCTCCTGGAACAGGGATTTCTGCCCCGCCGAGGTCACGGTCGGCGGGCTGGGCACCAGCCACACGATCCGCGGGCTGCCGCGCAGCAGGTTCAGCGCCAGGGCCGCGTTGCCGCGCTGAGCCAGGGCCCCGTTCGTCAGCGGCACGCCGCTACCGAGCAGGGTGACCATCCGGCCCCCGGACAGGTAGCGGACCAGGCTGGGGTGGCCGTCCACCGGGTAGCACTGCCCGGCGCCCGCATCTCCGGTGCGGGCCGTGTCGCCCCCCGCGCCGGTCGCCGTGTCGCCGCCCGTGGCGCTGCCCATGCCGGTGGCGCTGCCCATGCCGGTGGCGCTGTCGCGGACCCGCATCAGCACCCCGCCCATGGCGGCGTCCCCGGCCGCGGCCGCCGCGGCGAGGGTGCAGCCAGGACGGACCGGGCGGACCTCGTCGGCGCCCGCCACCGAGACCCGCGGCACGCCTGTGCTCCCGGAGGGGCGGGTGCTCCCGGAGGGCCGGGTGCTTCCGGAGGGCCGGGTGCTTCCAGGGGCTCGCGGGTGCTGCCCGTTCAGCGCGACGAGGACGGCGCTGTCCGGCTCCACCACCATCAGGTTCCCGGGCCGCCGGACCAGCTCGCCCAGCTGGCGCAGGCTGAGCAAGTAGGGACTGGTGATGACCAGCGCCGGGGTGCGGCCCGCCCGGGCCGTCCGGGCGGGCCCTGAATCCGGGCCGGGGCCCCCGCCACGGGCTGCGGCGAGGGCCGCGGTCACGCTGACCGCCCGGATCACCGGCTGCCCACGCTGGGCCAGGAGGGAGGCCAGCGCCCGGGTGCCCTGCGATCCGGGATTGCCGGGATCGAGGTAGCCGGTGGTGGGCGGGGACGGTCTCAGCAGCGCGATCACGATCCCGCCCAGCAGGACCAGCGCCAGCACGGTGAGAGGTCCACGCCAGCGGCGCAGCGTGCCGTGCGGTGGCGGGGCGGCCGGTCCGGCGGACCCTGGGCCGCCCTGGCTCGCCGGCCCGGACGTGGCCGGGTCCGCGGCCCCGGGTGCAGCCGGACCTGGGCCTGGCCTGGTCAGGACCGGCGCCGGTCCGGTCATCTCACTCCGCCCGCGCGCGTCCCGGTTCCGCCGGTACCCGTCCC
>Ga0187851_10001564_pt1 | contig 21748 bp, 18 predicted proteins | sample June2016WEW_6_10_FD_132997 | JGI IMG/M metagenome (GOLD analysis project Ga0187851, IMG submission 132997) | Peatland microbial communities from SPRUCE experiment site at the Marcell Experimental Forest, Minnesota, USA - June2016WEW_6_10 | ecosystem: Environmental > Terrestrial > Soil >...
CGGATTTATCAATCCGCTTCATGAAACCGCTCAAGGCCGTGCCCGGCCCGAGTTCGATGAACCGGGTGTATCCCTGGGCGAGCAGCTGACGCATGGATTTTTCCCACAACACCGAGGACGTGACCTGTTCGACCAGCCGCGCGCGGATTTCGTCCGGCGCGCCGTGCGCCTGTGCCGTCACATTGGAAATCACCGGCACCGCCGGCGATGAAATTTTTATTCCACGCAGTTCCGCCTGCAATTTCGCCTGGGCGCTGGTCATGAGCGGTGAATGATACGCCCCGGCGACCGGCAACGGGATTGCGCGTTTGGCGCCTTTGGTTTTGGCCAGCTCAACCGCTTTGGCAATTTTGTCCGTTTCACCGGAAATCACGAGCTGGCCCGGACAATTAAGATTCGCCAGAACGACGCCCGCCTCGGTACAAACCTCGCGCGTCGGCGCCTCGTCCAGGCCGATTACCGCCGCCATGCCGCCGCGCGTGGCGTCGCAGGCTTCCTGCATGAAGCGGCCGCGCTGGCGCACCACGCGCAGGCCATCCTCGAAACTCATCGCCCCTGCCGCCGCCAGCGCCGTGAATTCACCCAGCGACAAACCGGCCGTGGCTTCGAATTTAAGGGACGGAGCCTGTTCCCGGAGCAATTGAAACGCCACCCAACTCACAAGATAAATGCCCGGCTGCGCATTTTCCGTCCGGGTCAACTCCGGTTCCGGGCCGTGAAAACAAATTGAAGCGAGGTCATAGCCCAGCGCGGCGTTGGCGCGGTCGAACCAGGTTTTGGCCGTGGGAAATTTTTCGGCGAGATCCTTGCCCATGCCGACGACCTGCGCGCCCTGGCCGGCGAACAACCATGCGGTTTTACTCATAAATTCACGGTAACGGCGCCAGTTTCAACGCAAAGCCGCAGAGACGCAAAGAAAATTTCCGCTCCGGGCGGTTGAAACCGGACGTTATGGTCGCTGACAGGTCCCCCACCATTGACCTTCCGCAAGCACGTGCCCACCCATCGCCTTGAGTAATTCACTTTTCGTCACGCCGGCGGTTAAATCGAGCGTTGTGTCCAGCGCGTAAATTTTGAAAAAGTAACGATGCGGTTTGCCGGGTGGCGGACACGGCCCGCCGTAACCGATCTGGCCAAAATCATTCACTCCCTGCTTTGCGCCGCCGGGAAGTTGCGGCGATGGGGGCGTGCCTTCCGCAAGCGACGTCACCGAGGGCGGCAGGTTGTAAATCACCCAATGCACCCAGGTGCCGCCCGGCGCATCCGGATCGTCGGCAATGAGCGCGGAGCTTTTGGCACCAGCGGGCGGGTTGGTCCAGGTCAACGGCGGCGAGACGTTTAATCCGGCGCAGGTATATTTGCCAGGTATCGGCTGGCCGGCGGCGAATGCCGGACTGATGATCTGAAGGGTCAAGGCTGTCTCCTTTGCGGTTTTGGCATGGTCCGCGCAACCGGCAGCCACCACACAACCGAACCCAGCCGCGGCCAGCCAGAAATTCATGCGCGCGTTCATGCTCCGAGTCTGGCGCGCGCACACTCCTTGTTCAAGCGCATCGTTTCCGTTTAAACTGGCCGGGTGACCGTCCTCGAAGCGATTCAGAAGAGCACGGAGTTTCTGGCCAAAAAGGGCGTCGAATCCCCGCGCCTGCAAGCCGAACTCCTGCTGGCGCATCTGCTCAAAATGCCGCGCATGAAATTGTATCTGAGCTTCGAACGCGCGCTGGCACCGGCGGAAACCGACGCGTTGCGCGAACTCGTCAAACGCCGCGGTCGCCGCGAACCGCTCCAACATATCACCGGTTCGGTTTCGTTTTGTGGGCTGGAAATCGCCGTCAATCGCCAGGCACTGGTGCCACGGCCGGAAACGGAGTTGCTGGCTGAAGCCGGATGGCAGTTTCTGAATCGGGAGGGTCGCCGTGCTGGCGACCCAAATTCAGGGACGGCGGCACGCCATCCCTCCCCAAATGGAATTCCAACGGTTTTGGACTTCGGCACCGGCACCGGCTGCATCGCCATCGCCCTGGCCGTGAAATGTCCGAACGCAAAAATCACCGCCACGGACGTCTCGGCGGAAGCGCTGGCGCTGGCCGGAGAAAATGTGGCGCGACACAACGTCGCCGGACAAATCCAATTTTTCCGGGGCGATGGTTTTGCGGCATTTTCCACCGATGAGACCTTTGACTTGATCATCAGCAATCCGCCGTACATTCCGACCGGCGAAATCGCCACCCTCCAGCCGGAGGTGCGCGATTTTGATCCACGCGCGGCTTTGAACGGCGGCGCGGACGGCCTGGATTTCTACCGGCGATTGGGAAGGGAAGCGAAGTCCTTTTTGAAACCGGATGGCCGGATCATGTTGGAATTCGGGGACGGCCAGGACGGGGCCATCCGGAAAATTTTCGAAGCCGAAAAGTGGATTGTCGAAGCCGTAAAGGAAGACTACTCTCACCGCGCCAGAATCTTGATTGCGCGAAAATAACATCAGGTAGGGTCGGCGCGGCGTCCCTACCCAATACGGATTTTCACATGGAAAGTTTTTTAGTCAAAGGCGGCGTGCCGCTGCACGGGGACGTAACCATCAGCGGCAGCAAGAACGCCGCCCTGCCCATCATGGCGGCGGCGCTGCTGACCGGCGAACCATGCGTCATCCGGCGGGTGCCGGATTTGAGCGACACGCGCTTCATGGCACGGATTCTTGAATCACTCGGCGCCGAGACGAGGCTGGCGCACGGTACGCTGACGGTTCGCGCGCGGAAAATTCGCGGCTACGCGGATTACGAACTCGTCCGTAAAATGCGCGGTTCGATCTGCATCATGGGACCGTTGCTGGGACGATTAAAAAAGGCACGCGTATCGCTGCCGGGCGGCTGCATCATCGGCGCGCGACCCATCAATCTGCATTTGAAAGGTTTCGAAGCACTTGGTGCCAGGATTGAGATCGAAGGTGGCTATATTGACGCCGCCGCCCGGCAACTGACCGGCGCCTCGGCGTTCCTCGGCGGACGCGCCGGTTCGACCGTGCTGGGCACGGCAAACGTGATGATGGCGGCCACGCTGGCCGAAGGCGTAACGGTCATTGAAAGCGCGGCGTGCGAGCCGGAGGTGGTGGATCTGGCAAACTTTCTGAAGGCCATGGGCGCGAACATTTCCGGGGCCGGCAGCCCGACCATCACCATCACCGGCGTTGCGAAACTGCACGGCGCGGAGCACGAAGTCATTCCCGACCGGATTGAAGCGGCCACCTTTGCCATCGCCGCCGCCGCGACGAATGGGGAAGTGACCATCCGGGGTGCGCGAACGGATCATTTACGCGCGGTACTGGACAAGTTGACTGAAGCGGGGGTTTGGATTCAGCCGCGCGGCGGAAATTTACTCGTTCGTCGCGGTAAGAAGTTAAACGCGGTGGACGTGACTACTTTGCCGTATTCCGGTTTTCCAACGGATATGCAGGCGCAGATGATGTCGTTGCTGGCGCTGGCGCCGGGCATCAGCATCATTACGGAACGGATTTTCGAATCGCGCTTCATGCATGTGAGTGAACTGGCCCGGCTCGGCGCGGACATTGAAATCGAGGGGCCGAGCGCCATCGTGAAGGGCGGCCGGCCCTTGAGTGGTGCGCCGGTGATGGCCAGCGATTTGCGCGCGTCCGCGGCGCTGGTGATTGCGGGATTGGCGGCCGGAGGCACGACCCAGGTGAACCGCATCTACCATCTGGATCGAGGTTACGAAAACATGGACGCGAAGCTGCGCCGGCTCGGTGCGCGGATTCGGCGCGTCCAGGAAAAGTGACTTGAAAGGCAGGAACGGCCGCCCGGCGCATCCGCGGTGGCGAACGCAAGCGGCGCGGCGTCCCCGCCCGTTCAGTTTCCCCACAAAGCAAAAGGGCGCCCCGGACAGCCGTTGGCGAGGGGGCCATCCCGCAATGCGGAATGTCCACGCCAACGGCTGCCCGTGCGCCCGTGCCCCACTTCAAGCCGGCACGACGATTTCATACGCCGAGCAGGTCGCGGCTGGTGGCATAAACGCGCGCCTGACGTTCCGTCTGACGCACTGCCGCCGTGGCTTTTTCCTCGAACAAGGCCGGGAACACCAGCAACGGGTAAAGGGTCACCCAGGCCAGTGCCGCCGCTTCGTTGGCCGCGCGGCGCAGGGGAGTATTGAGCTCCGGTTTGGTCAGCTCGGCCAATTGTAGCGTGAGCAACTGGCTTTTGAGCCGTTCAAACTCGCTTTGCTGTGTGGCCCGGAACGGCGCCGGTGGTCCGGCTTGCAGTTCGAACCGCGTTTCGGGGGCGAATCGGGTCGCCAACCGTGTTTGATTTTTGTTCATTTGTGCCTTTCGTTATTGGTTTTGATCCAGCAAACAGAAAACCCGCGACTGACTGGCAGTCGCGGGTTTCTCGAAAATCTGTCGCTGCGCTCAACGGTTACTTCCCACGACGCCAAAACCAAAGCAATTACGCTGCCAAATGGACATGCGCCCATCGGCTGGCAGGTGCTTCAGAATTGAAACCATCGTGGCTTTCATTTTCAACGCCGGAAAGAAACACCATTTCGGGACATTTGTCAAAGTATTTTTCCCCGGCGGCCCTTTGTCTCGAGGCTTGTCGAACGGCCGGGCAGTGCTAGATTAATCTCCAGCATGAGCGAACAACTCCGCATGGTCACCTGCAACTGGTGTGAAACGAAAGTGTTCATCCCCGGTGATCTGCCGCCGCTCGGCACGGTGCCCTGCAGCAAATGCGGACACCCCATCATGATGCCGTTGCAGTTGCGGCAGTTCGAATTGCGCGGGGTCATCGGGTCCGGCGGCATGGGCAACGTCTACCGCGCCTGGGACACGACGCTGGAACGGATGGTGGCGGTGAAATTGATGAAAAAGGAGTTGTTGCAGGATCCGCGGGCGCTGGAAAGTTTTTATCGGGAAGCCCGCGCCTGCGCCCGGCTCAATCATACGAACATCGTTCACATCTATACCTTTGACGAGGCGGAAGGGCAGAGTTACCTGGTCATGGAGCTCGCCGACCGCGGCAGCCTGGACCAGCGCATCGAAAAATTGCGCGCCCTGCCGGAACTGGACGTGCTCGATATCGGCATCAAAATCACCTCCGCGCTCGACATGGCCCTGAAGCACGATTTACTCCACCGCGACATCAAGCCGGGCAACATTCTGTTCAACGCCGATCACGAGCCGAAACTGGTGGACTTCGGTCTGGCGCAAAAAACCGACGCGGAACAGGAATCGGACGACGTCACCTGGGGCACGCCGTACTACGTCGCGCCGGAAAAAATCAAACGTGAGCCGGAAACCTTTCTGTCCGACATGTATAGCCTGGGCGCGACGCTGTATCACGCGCTGACCGGCCAGGTTCCCTTCGACGCACCCACGGCCGAGGAAGTCATCGTCGCCCAGGTCCAAATGCCGCTCAACCCGCCCAATCTGGTCATACCTGAAATCACGCAGCCCACGAGCGACGCGCTGACCCGCGCGCTGGCCAAAAATCCGGCGAGCCGTTTTTTAAGCTATGACGAATTTCGCATGGCGCTCGAAGCGGCGCGCAGCCAGTTGCTCGTCAAACAATACCAGGGAGTGCCGCAAAAAACCAAGAGCCTGACGAGCTGGTGGAAGCGTTAATGAAAAGGCGGGCGTCGCCGCCCGCCTGACACCCATGGAATCCGCCCGGGCGTTTAATGTTCGCTGGAGTTTTCCGGATTTGGCTTTTCCCCGGTCTTGGCGCCGAAATGGACCGTCACGGCTTCCAGCAAACCGGCCTCGGTTTTTTTGTAGGCACCGCGCACCGGTTCGCCCACCACGCCATCGGACAAGGTTGCCGGCGCGCCTTTGCTGAAAATTTTCGTGTCATCCGTAATCTGGAAGGTGCGGTTGCCAACGGTCAGCGTTTTGGCGTTCGCGTCCACGGCATTCAATTTGCCGTGAAACGGAACGATTCCATGTTTCTGGGGCTGGACCGTTGTGGATTGATCCGATGACAACGGCGTGTTCGTGGTCGCGTCCTGGGCCTGAGCCAATACCGGCAGGGCAACCAAGGCGGACGCCAACAGACTGAGGAGGATGTTTTTTGAGCTGTTCAATTTCATAGTTATATAAGGTTTGTTTGTTTTGATACAACTTTGAAGCAGCCGAAAGAATACTTGCCCGCCACGGCCAGGCAACAAAAAAATTTACCACGCTCCTTCAGTCAAAAGTTCGGTGATGTTCTGCGCCAGATCCTGCGCCAGCAGGGGGAGTGCCTGCCGTTCCGCGTCCGCCAGATCGCTGCCGACATGAACCAGCGCGTCGCCATTCACATTCTTATCCAGCAACACCCTGCCCGTGGCACGTTCGCGCGCGGTGACGTGCGCGGTAATAACGACCCGGTAATCCTGCGGGGTGGCAACATCGGCGCTGGAAAAACTCAACCCGACCCGGCTGTAACCGATGATGACACCCGTCACCACGACATCGCCGGGACCCCGCGTGGCGAGCTGATAAGTACCGTCTGTCTGCAACTGTTCGCGCAACGTCTGCGTCAGCACACTGCCCAGCCGCGGCTGAAGGGTTTGATTGTTGAAGGGCAGCACTTCGATGGATTCTTGCCCCCCGGCCCGGGCATTCGGGTTGACCGGGCCCAGATGATAACCGGCACAGCCGGCCAGCAACGTTGACAGAACGAAGGCGGCAAAGAACGGGAACCGGCGCATCTCAATCGGCGGACGCTTGCAAGCGTGGTTTGAGGGCCTCGATGCGCTGCCGTGCCAAAGCCGCATAACGTGAATTAGGATCCAGCTGCAGCACTTCATTGTAATAAATCACCGCGCCGTCCCACTTCCGGCTGCTTTCGTAAAATTGTGCAATTTGAAAATTGCCCTGCACCTGCTGCGACTTGAGCGCCGTGATGATCCTTTGCACCTGGGGTACGCGCCGGTCGTCGGGATAAAGCGTCATGAAATCGGTAAACGTCGCAATGGCCTGAGCCGCGGTGTTCTGATCATATTCAGCGGTTTCCGCCTCCTTGGCGTACGAAATACCCTCCCGATACAACGAGTCGGCAACGATCACCGGTTGGTTCTGGTAGCGGTCCGCCGCGACTTCGTAGGCCTTCACCGCCGCGGGATAATCCTGCTGTTTCTCGCGGGCAGCGCCAATGCGCAATTGCGCATGCGGCGCGACATCGCTGTAAGGACCGTTTTTAACAATTTTGTCGAACATGTCCGCCGGTTGGTCCATGGAAGGAGGATAGGAAATGTAACCCCAGAGTTTGGGCCATTCGCCGTTCAGAAAGCGGCTGGCAATCGCATATTGACGCCAAAGCACTTCCTCGTATTCCGTGCTCTTGGGATATTGCTCAATGATGACCTGATACATGTCGAAAGCCATTTCACTCTTGCCGTCCGCTTCCAGGCAACGACCGAGCAGGTATTGCGCATGGGGCGCGTAATCCGAGAGCGGCCACACCCGGACCACGCGATGGGCGGCCCGGAGCGCCAGACTGTAATTCCGGGTATCGAATGCCTGCTGCGCCACGTCCAATTGATCTTTGGCACGGGTACGCTGCCATCCCCCAGTCGTCCCAAACGGCTCGTAGAACCATCCCTCGCCCGGCGTGTAAATCAAAGGCGCCGGTGAGCGAAAGGGAATCAGCGCCACCCCCGCGGCCGCGATCAACAGCAAAATTAACCGGCGATTCATATGGCGACACTATCCATCCAAAATCTGCAAGTCAAGGCGGGCACGAGCGGAATCATCCCCGGTAAACGATCAACATCCCAAAATCCGTCAGCGTTTTTTGCGAGGCAATGTCCACAAATGTATAGCTGACGGTGTGAATACTGACCAGATTGGCCTCGCCGACTTCATTCAGAAATTCGGTTGCCTTCTCATCAAACCGGTCGTGGCCGGATTCGACGCAGGTGGCGTGGCGAATGGTGTGAACGCGAATCCGTTTGTCGGCGCCCTTGGCCACGGCTTCCAACGGCACATTGGCTTTTTTTATCAGCAATTCGCTCGGCTTGTCCCGCACGGGCACTTTGAGATGCTTTTCGATTTTGGCGGCGGCGGATGCGGCAATGGGATTGACGGGCAGACCGGTCGAGTGCGCCGCTTCCGGGGCGGGCTTGGTGGATTGCCGCGGGATCGTGATGGTTTCACCGCACGACGGGCATGCGATTTCTGTGCCCGCACCCGTGCTGTCCACCGCCAGTTCCTGCTGGCAATTGGGGCAGTCAAAAATGATGTCCATAATCCGCTCCGGTTTGAGTGCGTGGCCAGATTAGACCCGCGCCCCGTTGAAACCAACAAAAAAATTCCCGATTACTCCCATTCAATTGTCCCCGGGGGTTTGCTGGTGATGTCGAACACACAACGGTTCACCCCCTTGACTTCGTTGATGATGCGACTGGCGAGTTTTTCGAGCAAGGCATACGGCAGCTTTACCCAGTCCGCCGTCATGCCATCCTGCGATTCCACGGCGCGAATCGCGATCGTGTACTCGTAAGTCCGCTCATCGCCCATCACCCCCACACTGCGCACCGGCAGCAGCACGGCGAAACTCTGCCAGATTTTATAATACCAGCCGCTGCTTTTCATCTCGCCGACCACGATGGCGTCGGCATTGCGCAAAATTCCCAGCCGTTCGGGCGTGACTTCGCCCAGGATGCGCACCGCCAGCCCCGGGCCGGGGAATGGCTGGCGGAAGACGATTTCCCGCGGCAAACCCAGTTCCAGGCCAAGCTGACGGACTTCGTCCTTGAAGAGACGTTTCAGCGGCTCGACCAGTTGAAACTTCATCTTCCGGGGCAGGCCGCCGACGTTGTGATGGCTCTTGATCATCGCGGCGGGATTGCCGGCAATGGGCACCGACTCGATCACATCGGGATAAAGCGTGCCCTGCGCGAGAAATCTGGCCCGGCCGGCGCGTTTCGTCGCCGCGCTGAAAACCTCAATGAAGGTCCGGCCGATGATCTTCCGCTTGCGCTCCGGATCCGTTACGCCCTTGAGCCGTTGTAAAAATAATTTTGAGGTGTTTTCGTACTGCAATTTGATCTTGAAATGCCGCACGAAGACTTCACGCACCACCTCCGCCTCGCGCCCGCGCAACACCCCGTTGTTGACAAAAATGCAGGTCAGCCGGTCGCCAATGGCCTTGTGGAGGAGCGCCGCCGCGACGCTCGAGTCCACGCCGCCACTCAGCCCCAGAATAACCCGGTCCCTCCCCACCTGGGCGCGGATTTGTTCGACGGCCTGGTCGATGTAACTTCGCATGGTCCAATTTTTGCCGCAGCCGCAGACCCGGTGGACAAAATTGGCGAGGATCTCCCGGCCGCGCGGGGTGTGAACGACTTCCGGATGAAATTGGAAACCGAAAAATTTTCGCGGCCGGTTTTCGATCGCCGCAAATTCGGAATTTTCCGTGACGGCGACCGGTTTGAATTGACGGGGCAGTTTCGTCAGCTTGTCACCATGCGAATTCCAGACCTGCAAGGTTCGCGGCAAACGTCGGAACAGCGCACAGGAGGCATCCTTGACCGTAAGCGTGCCCTTGCCATATTCACGCTTTTGGCCCTTCTCGACCCGGCCGCCGAGAAATTGTGCGAACAACTGGACGCCGTAGCAGATGCCCAGGATGGGAATGCCGAGTTCAAAAATCCTCCGGTCCGGCAGGGGTGCGTCGTCGGCATAGACACTGGACGGACCGCCGGACAAAATGAGGCCGCGGGGTTTGAGTTTCGCCAGTTCCCGCGCCGGCGTGTCATAGCGAAGAATTTGCGAATACACGTTGCACTCGCGAACCCGGCGCGCAATCACCTGTGTGTATTGCGATCCGAAATCCAGAATGATGATTTGCTCGGTCATGAATTAAAATTCAAACCAACGGTTTGCCTGCCGGAATCGGATTTGGCGAGTTAAAAACGCAACCGCCGGACGGTGTCGGCAGCGTCCGGCTTTGAATGGTTGCAAATCGTTTTATTGCGGCACCACTTTCACCGTGCCGGTGTTGGGGTCGTAATCAATTTTGGAGCCGTACGGGGCGGCCGGAACCTTGCCGATGTAATTGGGCACCAGTTCATTGAGGTCTTTGGGGTAATGGCCCTCCGCAGCGCTGAATTGCTCGATGGCCTCATGCAAATACGACAAGTCGATCTCTTTGATCGCGTACTTCTGGGCATTCCCGACCGCGCCGATGTAATCCGGAACCACGGTAAGGGGGTTGCCGCTGGCGAAGTTGGTATTCGAGGCGTTGGTTGCGGATGGACTCGTCGTACTGGAGCTATTGCCAGCCGGTCATTAAAAACAGCCCCGCCGCCATGGCAATTGAAAGGAATACTCGCATGGCGGCAATTTAGTCCAAGCCACGGGATTTCCAAGTGCCAATCACGTCCCCTTGCCTTGGCACTGAAACCAAACCCCGACCGCGTTTTAGGCGGCAGCGCGCGGTCTACGGCGCGTTAGTCGACGGGGTATTGGTCGACGGCATGTTGGTCGAATCCGGAGACATCGTAGTCGTGTCCGCTGGCTTCTGGCAACCGGCCAGCAACCCGATGGAAAGGAGACCCAAGGCAACAACGAGATAGGCTAATTTTTTCATACGCGGCTGAACTAGCCGAAAATCCTTTCGCGCCGCAAGCACATTTTTCAAATATTTTCGCGGGAAGCCTCCGCGGCGGGCGCGGCCAACGCCCGCGCGCAGCGAATCAAATCCAGATCATCCACCAAATTTCCGAAGCGAAAACGCGGCAAACCGCTCTGCTGCCGGCCCAGCAATTCACCCGGCCCGCGCAATTTCAAGTCCGCTTCGGCAATGCGAAATCCATCCGCGGTCTCCTCCAACACTTTGAGCCGTTCGCGCGCCTCCCCGGTTTTCGCGCCGGAAATCAGAATGCAAAATGACTCGTGCGCACCGCGTCCAATCCGGCCGCGCAATTGGTGCAGTTGCGCCAGGCCGAACCGCTCCGCGTTCTCAATGAGCATGATCGTCGCATTCGGCACGTCCAGGCCCACCTCGATCAAGGCCGTCGCCACGAGGGCCTGGACCTGGTTGGCCCGAAACGCGGCCATGATGCCTTCCTTTTCGGTGCCTTTGAGCCGGCCGTGCAGCAACCCGGCGCGGAATGGCGCCAGCGATTGCCGGACGTTTTCGAATTCTTTGGTCACGGCCTTGATGTCGTTGGCCGTGTCCTGTTCCTCCACGCGGGGATAAACCACATAAGCCTGCCGTCCGGCGGCAATTTTTTCGCGAATGAATTCCCAGACCTTCGGCAGCTTGTCCGCCGTGCGCACAAACGTCTTCACCCGGCCGCGCCCGACCGGTAATTCGTCAATCACGGAAACATCCAGGTCGCCGTAAAACGTCAATCCGAGCGTGCGCGGAATCGGCGTCGCCGTCATCACCAGCAAATGCGGATAATTCCCCTTGCGCACCAGTTGCTCGCGCTGCGCCACGCCGAACTTGTGCTGTTCGTCAATAATGACCAGACCGAGACGCGGCAGGTCAAAACCCCGGGTGAGCAGTGCATGCGTGCCAAGGAACAAGGTCGGGGCTGACTGGGGCGGCTGGCTCCCGACTCCCGGCTCCCGGCTCCCGCCGGTCTTGCGGCTTCCGGTTTGCAATTCAACCCGCACGCCCAAAGGCCCGAGCCAGCGCGAAAAGCTCCGATAATGTTGTTCGGCCAGAATCTCCGTCGGCGCCATCAACGCCACGTTGAAGCCGCTTTCCAGCGCCATCAGCGCCGTGCACGCGGCCACCACCGTTTTACCCGACCCGACATCGCCCTGCAACAGCCGCCGCATCGGATGCGATCCATCCATGTCCGTGCGGATTTCACGCAACACCCGGGTCTGCGCGCCCGTGAGCCTGAAACCGAGCTGCGCGAGAAACGGTTTCATCAAACGGTTGTCACCGCCGCACGGGAGCGCGCGTGATTTGGCTTCGAAATTCCTCCGGCGTGACTGCATTTGGATTTGCAATTCAACGAACTCGTCCAGCGCCAGGCGCCGCCGCGCAATTTCCACGTCCGTCAATTCCTCGGGAAAATGAATCATGCGCACCGCGTTGGCGCGGGTTGGAAAAAGCTTCAAGTCCGGCGCCGGTTGCGGTTCGGTGATTTGCGTTTCAAACTTCCCCAGGGTCCGCCAGATCAAGCCGCGCAACCAGCGTTGCGGCAGGCCTTCCGTGAGCGGATAAACCGGCGCCAGGCGGTTGATGTGGATGAAGCCTTCCTCACCCCCTTCGATGACCTCGGATTCGGGATGGTCCATCGTGCGCGGTTTGGTTTCCACCAGTTTGCCGAAAACGAAAACCTCGTCGCCGACCGCGAAATATTTTTCCATGAACGGCAGGTTCCACCAGCGGCAATGCAACCGCGCGGTGCCGTCATCGAGGACAATTTCAAAAATGGATTTTCGGCCGCCGCGAAAACGCTTGAGTCCCTGGGCCACAATGGTGCCGCGCGCCGTGGCGGCTTCGTCACGGGTCAACCCGGCAATGGCGCGGAAATGACGGCGGTCTTCGTAACGCCGCGGCCGGTGCAACAGCAAATCCCCGACCGTGTGAATCCCGAGCCGCGCCAGTGGCACCGCGCGTTCGCCGCCGACGCCCCAGAGCGAAGTGACGGGCGCGGCGAGCGGTGAAGTTTTGGCTTCCGGCGGCGACATTGGCCGCACGATACAAATCGTTCACTGCGGCTTCAACGGGAAAGCAATCAAGCGCACTTTGACGTCTTTCGATTCTTTGACGGCATCAGCAAGAAGAGCACAAGTGCAATCATAAGCGGATAGCAAAAGGTCGAATTTAGAACCTGCCAGATTGAAACTGTGAGATGAAGGCGAGCCGAATGTAATCCGAGCGAGTCAATTCTGGCGTTGTGCATTTTTGCGGCAATTGTCACCAAGGCTGCCGCTATGGCGAGGATTCCCGATACTCCAATTGCCAAATGCAGCCGATTTTCAATAAAACGTGTCAGTTTCAAAAACAGGTGAACCATTTTTTTTGACCTCACCAACAATGCTATAACCAACGGAATCAAAATTGGCGATAAAGCAACAACCTCGCGCGCAATCGTCTGCATCATTTGAAGAAAACCGTTGTCCAACGGTGTGCGCACAACTTGCAGATCAAAAGCCATAACGTCGATTACACTCATCAGAACGCTTGATAAAAACAACACCAACACCATCCAGAATGCTCGTTCACGCCAGACTTTGGTCGGGTCAGCTTTAGCAAATTCGTCACCGAGCTGTTGCAGCTGGCCCACGCGACGACACGCCAGCCAGAATGATTCTTCGTCGTTCAAACCGTGTTGCTGGAATCCAGCAATGGCATCACGCAGATGCGTCTCCAGTTCGCGTCGGTCATCGGGCGAAAGGCCTGATTGCACAGCCAGTGCCTGTCGCCAGCCTCCGATGGCGGCGTTCAGATCGAAACGGGTTTGATTTTCCATAATCTGCTCAAGGTGTTGTGAACGGCCAGCCATTGCTGGCGTTCGGTTTTAAGGGCTTTGTAGCCGTCGGAACTGATGAAATAGTATTTCCGCTCGCGTCCGGTGTCGGCTTCCTTCCATTCGGAATCAATCAAACCGTCGCGTTCCAGCCGGTGCAGAACGGGATACAGCATTCCGTCACTCCACTCAATCTGCCCGCCACTCAACTCGCGCACTTTCTGGATGATTTCATAGCCGTAGCTTTCGCCGCCCGCGAGAATAGACAACAGCAGCGGCTTGGAGGATGCGGCGACCAGATCTTTCGTAAGCATGGCAGTCTTATACATTGAACTGCAATGCATGTCAACTTGAAAATTGCGCGCCGCACTCCTTCGGACTACGTTTCACGCGATGTTCGGTATCAAACCCGCGCCCGCGCCCCTGTTCCTGTTGTTGCGCGTCAACGCGCTGCAAAGCTGGCGGCGGCTGTGGTCTTTGCGGAATCAATCGCGGTTGCTCACCAGTGTCATCCTGAGCTTTGTGGTCGGTTACCTGGTCCTTTCGTTCTGGCTCTTTTATCACGCGCTGTGGTTCGTCGCAAAATTTCCGGGCCTGGGCGCGGTGCTGACGGAACGGTTGATGTACGCCCTGTTTGCCTTTTTGTTTGGACTGTTGCTGCTGAGCAATCTGGTCATCGGCTACACCAACCTGTTTCGCAATCGGGAAACCGCGTTTCTGCTGACGTTACCCATCCCCACGCAAACCATCTTCCGCTGGAAATTCATTGAAACCATCCTGCTGGCCTCCTGGGCGTTTTTATTCCTGATTGCGCCCCTGCTGGTGGCGTTTGGCTTGGTGCGCGACGCGCCCTGGCATTTTTACGTCATGACGCTGTTGTTGATTGCCTTGTTCATTGTGTTGCCGGGCGTCGCGGGTACCTGGCTGGCGATTTTGGTGGGGCGGTTTCTGGACCGGCGGAGTTTCCAGGTTGCGTTTGTGGCCACGGCGGTGATGCTGCTTGGCCTGGCCGCTTTCTGGTGGAAGGCGCAACCGGCCACCAACACCCTGCTCGGCGAACGTACGTTGGAGGCGCTGGACCAGCTGCTCGCGAAAACCCGCTTCACCATGTTTCCCTTCCTGCCCAGTTACTGGTTGTCGGCAGCCGTGCTGCAATGGGCCGAAGGCATCCAGCGCGGCGCGGCCTTTTTTGCGCTGGTGCTGTTAAGCCACACCCTGTTCTTCGGCAGCCTCGCCTTCACCCGTTGGGGCAATATGTTCTATGACACGGCGTCCGCGGTGCACAGCCGGGCCCAGCCCGGACCCGGCTGGCATCCGCTTCGCCCCCGACGCGAATTTCCGAATTCCCCCAGCCTGTTGGAAAAGATTATCGGGAAACTTTTCTGGCTCAACCGTGATGGCCGCGCGTTGGCCATCAAGGACATCCGCATGTTCTGGCGCGATACGACCCAATGGGGACAATCCGTGATGCTGTTCGGCCTGCTGGGTGTGTATATCGTCAACCTTCGGAATTTTACCCACCAGTTGAGCAGTGAATTCTGGATCAACCTCATTGCCTTCCTGAACCTGGGCGTCTGCGCGTTGAATCTCGCGTCGGTGACCACGCGGTTTGTGTTCCCGCAATTTTCGCTCGAAGGCCGCCGCCTTTGGATCGTCGGCATGGCTCCCATGGGGCTGGCGCGCGTGGTCAAAACCAAATTCTGGCTGACGAGCGTGTTGTCACTCGTCGTGACTTCCGGTCTGATCATGCTTTCCTGTTACCTGCTGAAAATGACCTGGGACCGCGTGATCTTCTTTGGCGCGGTGGTCATCCTGATGGCCTTTGCCCTCAATGGTCTGGCGGTGGGGTTGGGCGTGTTGTATCCGAATTTGAAGGAGAGCAATCCCAACAAGATCGTCAGCGGCTTTGGCGGCACGTTGTGTTTCGTGTTGAGCTCGGTTTACATTCTCGCCTCCGTGCTGCTGCTGGGCCTGGGCACCTCCGGCTGGCATGGACGGGTGGCGTGGGCCGCGGAAAGCGTCGCCGCGTTCGTGCTCCTGTCAGGTTTTGTCGGCTGGCTGCCGTTAAAACTGGGGCTGCGGCAACTGAAAAACTTTGAAGTCTGACCCCACCCCCGCCCAACCTCCCGCTAGACCTGCAGCAATTTCTCCAGCGCATCAAACAGCTTTGGCGGATCCGCCAGATGCACGTGTCCACCACTCGTGATCAAACCGAAACCTTCGCCGTAGGCCGGGCCGTTCACCACACAGACATCGGTAAGACATTTGGCGAGCTGCTGCTCCCCCGCACCCACCGCATCGGGGCGCTTGCCCTCCGCTTCAAATTTCCAGCCCACCAGCCGGGCCGAGGGAAACCAGGCGCGCAGATCAATGATAATTTTCTGCGTCGGCACCAGTTCCACCAGCAACGTGCCCTTGTCCGTGGGGATTTTTTTGGATTTGATTTCCGTCAACCGGCCGTGCGGCGATTGCAATTGGATCCGGCCGAAATGAAAATCGCTGACCGCCGCCGCGTGGAAAACCGCATTCACCTTTTTGGAGGACAACGCCTGCAATTTTTCCCGCAAGTCGGTCGTGGTCGTAAACACCTCGACCCGTTGCGCCCGGCGCTCGCCGGCGTACGTGGCCTGGGCGCTGGTCAGCAGCCGCACTTGATGGCCGCGGGCCGCCAGGAAATTGGCCAGCTCGGTGCCCAGCCGGCCGGTCGAAAAATTCGTCAGCCGGCGCACGTCGTCCAGCGGCTCATAGGTCGGACCGGCGGTGACAATACAGTTCATAGTGACGTTCCAGCTTCGGCGGGTTTGGCACGGACGGCAAGCTAAAGCTGGCCCTGTCCCTTTGAGAATTTCGTGTCCATTCGTGTTCAATCATGGTTCAAATACAGCCCGTCAACATGAGTAAAATCATCGGCATCGATTTGGGGACCACGAATTCACTCGTCGCCACGGTGGATTCGGGCATCCCGCTGGTCATCGCCGATCGCGAGGGCCGGCGGTTGACGCCGTCCGTGGTCCACTTCCCGTCCGCAACCGCGGCGCCGCTGGTCGGCCACGAAGCCGGTCGCGTACGGGTGATCAAACCGGCGGAAACGGTCTATTCCATCAAACGCTTCATGGGCCGGCGCGGCGCGGAAATTTTGGAGGAGGAAAAATCCGTGACCTATCCGCTGGCCGGCGCCGGTGCCGGCCCGGTGACGATTCCCCTTCACGGCAAACCATTTTCACCCGAGGAAATTTCCGCCGCGATCCTGAAAAAACTGAAGGGTGACGCGGAACATTATTTCGGCGAACCGGTCACGCGCGCCGTCATCACCGTGCCCGCCTATTTCAATGACGCGCAGCGCAACGCCACCAAACGCGCGGGCGAACTGGCCGGGTTCACCGTCGAGCGCATCGTCAACGAGCCGACCGCCGCGGCCCTTGCCTACGGCCTGGACCGGCTCAAGGAGAAATCAAAAATCGCGGTGTACGACTTCGGCGGCGGCACGTTCGACCTTTCCATCCTGGAACTGAACGAGGGCGTTTTTCAGGTGCTCGCCACCCACGGCAACACGCGGCTGGGCGGCGATGATTTGGACCGACGCCTTGTCGAATTTCTGATTGAAGCGATAACGCGTTCCGGCGTTGAAGCGAAAGGGATGGGGCCCGCTTCAACCCTTCAACTCGCCAACGATTTAACCATCCTGGCCCGCATCCGCGAAGCGGCCGAAAAGGCCAAAATCAAATTGTCCACGGAAACCAGCGTGGAAATCGCCCTCCCGTTTCTCACCCCGGACTTCAGCTTCAGCCACCGGCTCACGCGCGCCAAACTTGAGGACCTGACCCGCGATCTCATCGCCCGCACGCGGCCACACTGCCTGCGCGCGCTGGCCGACGCGAAAGTTGAGCCCAGGGATTTGGACCAGGTGATTCTCGTCGGCGGCCAGACGCGGATGCCGCTTGTCCGCAAATTCGTCAGCGATTTGTTTGGTTGCGCGGAATTTGAGGAAACCCGCGGCGGCGTCCGGCTCGGCAGTGATTTCCACCAGCCGAAAGGCCCGCAGCTCAACACCTCCCAGAATCCCGATGAAGCCGTCGCCCTCGGCGCGGCGATCCAGGCGGAGATTCTGGCGGGCGGTTTCAAAAACGTCCTGTTGCTGGATGTGACCCCGCTGTCCCTCGGCATCGAAACGTTCGGCGGCTTGATGAACGTCCTGATTCCACGCAACTCGACAATTCCGGTAAAGGCCGGCGAGATGTTCACGACCGCCATGGACCAACAGCACTCGATGCTCATCCAGGTTTTGCAGGGCGAACGCGAGCGCGCCCGGGATAACTGGAGTCTCGGCCGGTTCACGATTGAATTCACGCCCGCGCCCCGCGGCGTGCCGCGCGTGGGGGTGCAGTTTGAAATCGACGCCAACGGCATCCTGCACGTGCTCGCCCGCGACATCCACACCGGCCGGGAAAAAATTGTGGAGATGAAATCCTCCGTGGACGTGGACGACGCGGCGGTGCAGCAAATGGTTGAGGAATCGGTCGCACATGCCTTCACCGATCTGGCCGCGCGACGCTGGATTGAGGCGAAGCTGCGCGCCCAGGAAACGCTCGCCGCCACCCGCAAGGTGCTCGCCGACAGTGCGGTTGAAATCGAGGCGGATTACCGGGCCAGGATGGAAGCGGCGGCACGCGAGGTGGCCTTGGCCGTGGCCACGGAAAACCCGGGCACCGGCGCGGGTGACGTGCAGGCGTTGCAGGCGGCGCTGGCGGCGCTGGATGAAACCACCCGGCCGCTGGCGGAGTTGCTGATGGACCGGGCGATGGAAACCATGCTGCGCAAGCGCGGTTTGATTCAGTGATTGAACAGCCACGCCAGGAACGGCGCGACGGCCAGGGCCGGCAAATAATTCGCCAATTCCACCCGGCGAACCTCAAAAATCACCAAAGCCACCGCGCATGCGATCAGACCGGCCACGTCGTTGACGGAATTGATCAGGCCATGCGCAGCCAGCAACGGCCGGGCAGAAAACTGGCAGGCGAGGGTGATGGCGCCGAGAAACCCGAGCACGGGAAAAGCCGACAGAGCCGTCGGCCAGCCAAAATTTTTCATAAACCCCAGCATGGCCAGCCCGTCCATGATGGCTTTCACCGCCAGCAGATAATAGTAGTCGGACAGGCCATCGGCCACCGCGCCGACCAGTCCGAGCGGGGCAGCACAAAACAGCACGGCACACGCGTTAAAGCCGTCCCCCACCTTGCGCGGGGCGCCCGATTGCCCGGCGGCAATGATCTGGCCCGCATATCGGCCCAGTCGGTTGGAAATTTTTTGCAGCCCGAGCAGCCGGCCGATCAGGCCGCCGGCGGTCATCGCCAGCACCGCGATGCAAATTTGTTTCAGCGCGAACAAAAAAGGCCCGCTGACGCCCAGCCAGACCAGACACAGGCCGGAAAAAACCGTGAAGGCGCCCAGTGCGGAGCGCAGAAAAAGCTGTAGTCGGAGGGACAGCGGCTGACGCAGCGCCAGCCCAATCAATCCGCCAAACAACACACCCAAGGCATTGAAAAACGCGCCGGTCACACCTTGACTCAATCATCGTTCCGGCAAAGTGCAAGCCGGAAAATTTTTGCCTGCGCGGCCCCGGCCTGTTACTCAAAGGCCAATGACCGGCGCCAAACCAACCTCCTGCAGCCCGTGGCTCTGGATTCCCACGGTTTATTTTGCCGAGGGCATGCCCAATGCGCTGGTGGCCACGGTCTCGGTCATGCTTTACAACGACCTGGGCGTATCAAACGAAGCCACGGCGTTTTTCACGAGCCTGCTTTACCTGCCATGGGTCATCAAACCGCTGTGGAGCCCGGCGGTGGATTTGCTCAAAACGCGGCGGCAATGGATTTGGACGATGCAGTTGCTTCTCGGCCTCGGGCTGGCCGGAATTGCGCTGGCAATTCCCTCGGCGCATTTTGTCCAATGGACGATTGTTTTTTTTGGCCTGCTGGCATTCAGTTCGGCAACGCACGATATCGCAGCGGACGGTTTTTACATGCTGGCGCCAACAGAACGCGAGCAATCCTTTTTTATCGGATTCCGCAGTGTGTTTTTCAACATCGGCAAAATCTTCGCCCAGGGCGGCCTTGTGTTCCTCGCGGGCACCCTGGCAAATCACACCCACAATGCCACATCCGCCTGGTCAACAGCGTTTGCGCTCGCCGCAGGCATTTTTCTGTGCTTGAGCGTCTATCACCATTTTGTTTTGCCCAAACCGCAGACGGACCGATCCGGAAGTTTTGGCTCGTTGAACGGTTTCCTCGCGGAGTTTTTCAAAACCTTCGGTTCATTCTTTCAGAAACCAAAAATCGTCGCGTTGCTGCTCTTCCTGCTGCTTTACCGGCTGGGCGAGGCGCAACTCGTGAAAATCATCCCGATTTTCCTGCACGTTCCGGCGCCAAAGGGCGGCTTGGGGTTGACGATTGAACAAATTGGCGTCATTTACGGCACCGTCGGCGTCGTCACGTTCATGGCCGGGGCGCTGCTGGGCGGTTTTGTCGTTGCCCGGCACGGCTTGAAATTCTGGCTGTGGCCGATGCTGCTGGCGATTCATCTGCCGGACGCCGTCTTCATCTGGCTCGCCTGCGCGCAACCACAAAGTTTGTTCGTGATCGGCGCAGGCGTCGCGGTGGAGCAATTCGGCTACGGTTTCGGCTTCATGGCGTTCCTGCTTTACATGATTTATATCGCGCGCGGCGAACATGCGACGGCACACTACGCCATTTGCACCGGCTTCATGGCGCTGGGGATGATGATCCCGGGCCTGTGGAGCGGCTGGCTGCAGGAACACATCGGTTATCCACACTTTTTTATGTGGGTGATTCTGGCGACAATTCCCAGCTTCATCATCGCGTCGCGGATCCCGCTCGATGCGGAATTCGGAAAGCGAAACACGCAACCAGCTTAGTCGAGAACCTGTCGAAAAGAATTGCCTCGAACGCATCAAGTTTTCCAGAATCCAAGCTTGCAATGAAACGAATAAACTTTCAGCGGTTTTCCTGCGTTCTGCTTGCCGCCACGGCCTTTGGCATTTTGCTGGCCGCACCGGCGCAATCCCTCTCCACCGCCGACGCCCCTCCACCTGAACCGCGCCGGCCAAGCATCATTTTCATCCAATGCGACGGCCTGGGCTGGGGCGACCTGAGCTGTTACGGCCAAACGAAATTCCAGACGCCCAACCTCGACCGGCTCGCCGCGGGCGGCATCCGGTTCACGAGCTATTACGCCGGCGACGCGGCCAGTTCACCGGCGGGTGCCGCCCTCATGCTCGGCCGGAATGCGACGCATCTGAAACAGCGGGCGGACGTGGACGTGCCGCTGGCGGCGGACGACATCACCGTGGCGCAGCAGCTGAAACAATACGGTTATCACACAGCCTTGATTGGTGAATGGCGATTGGGAGGCGACGGCTCAAGCGGTGCACCTTGGAAAAAGGGTTTTGATGAATTCAACGGTTTTCTGGATTCGCAGGCTGCGGGAAATTATTATTCCGATTACGTCTGGCGGTATATGCCAAAGGCGATACCGAATCCGGCAGACGACCAGACGGTCGCCTTCAACGGCCGGGAGATGTTGTATCCCAATGTCGATCAGAAAAAGGGCCTGTATCTTCCTGACTTGTTCGCCAAAGCGGCCGGCAATTTCATCCGGGTCAATCAGCCCGAGCAATTTACCGGTTATCGACCGTTCTTCCTGCAGCTCAATTTCACCATCGCACACCCGGGCGACGGCAACACGATGCCGGTGCCCACCGATGCGCCTTATTCCGATGAACCGTGGCCGCAACCGGAAAAAAACCGGGCCGCCATGATTGCCCGGCTCGACAGTTACCTCGGCCAGTTGCAGGAGGAATTGAAGACTCTCGGCATTGAAAGCAACACGGTGGTTTTCTTTTCCAGCGACACCGGCCCGCAAACGGGCGGGGGCGTGGACCCGAAATTTTTCCAGAGCGCCGGACCGTTCCGTGGTGGACGCGGCGGACTTTACGAAGGCGGCCTGCGCGTGCCAATGATTGTTTCCTGGCCGGGAACCATCCGCCCGGGACAGACCAGCAATTTCCCCTGGGCCGCCTGGGATTTCCTGCCGACGGCCCTGCAGATCGCGTTCCAGGAACCACCCAAAAATCTGGACGGCCTTTCGGTGCTGCCGACGCTGTTGGGCGAAACCCAGACCAACCGGCACGAATTATTCGCCTGGGAACTCCACAACGGCGAAACCGCCCAGGCCGCGCGCATGGCCGACTGGAAAATCGTGCGTTCAAATGCCGGCGAAAAATGGGAATTGTATAATCTGA
>Ga0187851_10001567_pt1 | contig 21738 bp, 25 predicted proteins | sample June2016WEW_6_10_FD_132997 | JGI IMG/M metagenome (GOLD analysis project Ga0187851, IMG submission 132997) | Peatland microbial communities from SPRUCE experiment site at the Marcell Experimental Forest, Minnesota, USA - June2016WEW_6_10 | ecosystem: Environmental > Terrestrial > Soil >...
AATACCCCTAAAGTTCTATTAATTCCAATAAAAAAGGAGTGAAACTAATGTTGAAACAGTCATTTAGTAAAGCAAAAAAAGTATTGACTATTTTGCTAGCAGTTCTTTTTGTAGCATCATTAACTGTAGGAGCAGCAAGTGCATGTCATTCGCATGGACATCACCATAGTTGTGCTAGTTGCAGCAGTTATGGCAGTCCCCACTCTCATACTTGTGGATGTTCCCATTCTCACACTTGTGGATGTTCCCATTCTCGCACTTGTGGATGCTCACACTGTCACTGTAACGACGATACAAACTGTGAAAATGATGACTAATTAAAAGTTAAATCATGTGCTAAACTGTTTAGATACATGAAAATACCAGTTCATATCGAAAAAAGTATTGTGTATTCCATTGCATGAATATACTGGTATACATTGCGTGGCGCACACCATATGGCTATTTGTTTGCAATGTATACCTTTATCTGTTATTTTTCTGTATACTCACATATCCCACCGAGTGGCCATCACTCTCTTACTTTCTACAATATACAGTTATCTACTTAGTTATTTTAAATTAATTATGCAAAAAATAGTTTGTGAATAAAATTCACTTTACCATAAAATGTTTTAAACCTAAACTATATTTTTATATTAATTATGATTCTCTGCATAACGCTTGTGTTATCACTATAAGTTTCGGCAACGATCCCTACGATTATAGTATCCATCTTTTCAATTTCCTGTTACTTTCGGCAAGTATAACTTATGAGCAATTTTGGATCAATAGTATTGTTCATCATGCATGTTTATCCACAGTACTTCTGAAAAATATATTAATTTATCTTTTCACCAACATTTACTTATATAATAATAAGCTACTTTAACTTATTCGGCATCTGAGATTAATTCTTTTGTTTCCCCCATTAAATACTACACCCCCTAATCTCAAAAAGATGCCGTTTACTTTTTATCTTCCTATCAAATTTGTAACTTTAGCTGCCTACAAGATCAGTTGCTATGAATAAAACATTAACATTTGTAGATCTGCACTATTTAACTTAACTCGCAAACTTAAAAGTATAATATAGGATATCCAAAGCTTTCGATGTGGATATCCTATCTCGAAATTCAACTATTTTTTATCTACTTTAATGCGATGTGTTTTTTCCCTATTTTATGATATTTGGAGTGGTTTTTTGCTTATGTTTACTCAAAGAAGCTTTTATTTTGGAACTACTCAATTTATGGGAATCTGAATTTGATACTTCTGTTTTGTTAGTTGAAGTGTAAATTACAGACACAGTGTTGTATGGAATGTCTGAAGTATCATGGTTCACAACATATACTTTTGTTCCATCTGGTGTGATTGCAATCCCATCTGGAGAGCTAAATCCAGTCATTGTGGCTATAATTTTATTAGTTTTTGTGTTAATTACAGAGACATTATTACCGTTCATTGCATATACCATTGTTCCGGCTGGGTTGACTGTAATTTCTTCAGGTTTAGCTCCTAAAGGCACCGTAGCTATAACAGTATTAGTTTTTGTGTTAACTACATAGACATTATTGTTAAAACAGTCAGTTACGTACATCTTTGTTCCCGTTGGGTTAAATGCAATTTTAGAAGAAGAGCTTAATCCAGTCACTTTGGCTGTGGCTGTAACAGTATTAGTTTTCGTGTTGATTACAGAGACTTTTTTGTCGTAGCTATTCACTACATATACCTTTTTCCCATCAGGGCTAATTATAACGCTTTCAGGCCATTCTCCTACGAACATTGTATTTGTAACAGTGTTAGTTGCTGTGTCGATTACATAGACAGAATTCTCATCATGGTCTGACACATATACTTTTGTTCCATCCGGGCTCATAGCAATTCCAGTAGGATTGTCTCCTACATTTATCGTGGCTGTAATAACGTTACTGACCGAACGGGGTCTAGAAACTGTATTATCGCTATTGCTCTTAATGTTTGCAAATGGAGTAGCGTCTGCTGTACTTATCAGCACTAAAATCATAGCTGCTGAAACTAAGGCTATCGAATGCAACTTTTGTTTATTGACCAAGTATTTCAATTCCTTTTCTATATTCTTAGTTAGTAAAATTCGAAGATTATTCTGTAAGATGCTAAATATTCATCTACCTGTTTCTGAGTGTTGTAACATATTTAAACTATTATTGTAATTTTATGTAGTTATATAATTGTAATCACAACATTTGTTAGCTTCTTACTCATCTACTCATTTCTGAACAAAATCCGATATTATAGTCGCAAATACAGTCCGGAATTGGCTAATAAAGATTTTGGATAGTGTTCTCGTTAAATGATAATGTGATTGTATACGAATCACCAAAAAATTGATTAGAGAGTCGCTAAATGAATTGGGGTTTCAAAAAAGAAATATAGAAACATCGATTACCTTAAGGAATGTCATTATTGCCCTGGAAATTAGGGGACCAACCCATTTTCTTCACCGCAAAAAGTAGGATGTAGAGCCAATAGTTTTACTGATAAAACTACTGTGTCTATTGTTTTCACTTATGCTTTGTTTTAAAGTAAAGTAAATGTATATTCTTAATACCAACGGTAAATTACATTACTGCACTACTAATCCTATACACACAAGCCTAAAAGTATAGAAAGGCGCACACTGATTTGATTTTAAACAAACCAGTTTATTTCAAGTCCAACACGTCTTTTTATTAAAAGATGAATACCAAATGTTGTTTAATTTTTAAAATTATAATATAGAATATCCAACGCTTAGATCTGGATACCCTATCTAAAAATCTAACTATTTTTTGTTTACTTTAATACTAAGTGTTTTTTTTCCCTGTTTTATGGTGCTTGATTGTATGGTTTTTGGAGTGATTCTTATGCTCATGTTTATGTTTGCTCAAATGAGCTTTAGCTTTGGATATTAAATCCTAAATTTTGTATTTCTGTTGTTGAAGGTCCACTAGTATATGTATTTGGTTCACTATCATACCCATCAGGGACACTGTCATATGCATTAGGTTCATTGCTATAATAGGGCCAGATATCATTGGTACTGGGGCTACAGGGCCCACAGTATCACCATTGTCATATCCGCCATTGTTATCTTTGTCATTGGTTGGCTGTTTATAGCGAACTATTACAATATTTTGGGGTGAATTTATCGGTTGGTCGTTGACTGAACCGATTGCAGACGCTAAATTGACTACCAAACTTGTATTAATGTCTGCATCTGTTATTTTGTAGGTCGCCGTTCCTGTAGCGCTTGAACCTGGACTAAGGATACCACTGTTTTGTATACATACTGCACTAGGCACTAAATAAACCAATATATATAACTAAAATAAAATATACTGATTATCAGCAAAATAAGAATGTCTATAAACATATCTGATAATATTTTGTTAAGCTTAACTATATGAAATTATTTGGCAATACAGAAGCAAATGTTACAATTAACCGAGTATCTGTTGAAAATCAGGTAGTTAATACAGTTATTTTAATAAAATATATGTATTGGTACCCTAAATTAGACTAAAAATAACCTATAATTAGGCTGAAAATTAAAAAATGCACAGGTTTTCATACAAAAACTGTGCATCAATGAAACCGATAAATCCTGTTTTTAATGCAGAAGAAAAAGGATACAGAATTAATCATATTTTACAGAACTTTAAATTTATAATATCTTTTATCATGGTAAATTAGAATGAAATTATCACGTTAGAAAGAGATCTTCTGCAGCAGTGCACCGAAAGTTCTGTAAAGATGACAATTCACCATACTTTTTGCAGTTTTTGCCTTGATAAAAGTCAAAATCAAGTTAAGAAGGTTCAGGATACGACTTTGTCCGTTTAGGAAGTGACCCTAAAGGATTGTTTTTAGGGTTGGGACCCATGAGTCCTGCTGGCTCACTACCGAAAATAAAAAAATATGTAGTCGCTGTACATATGGAGTGACGTCTTTCATCAAGATTTGTCAATGTAACGATGTAAGTTCCCGGTAACGTGTATGTATGAGTAGGCTCTATATCTGTTGTTAAAGGAGGGGTTTTATCTCCAAAATCCCATGTGCTAATCACATGATCTTTATTTGCTGTGGCGTCGTAAGCAGCAACGAAGTAGTATTTGAATGGACCATTTGGATTAGTATCCTCCACTGGAATTGCAGAAATGTGTACACCTTGACAAGTTAATGCACTTGTGTTACTAACCAGCATTAAAAGTAGCAATACAATTATTCCTAAATATTTTATAATATGCCTGTTGTGTATTTTATCAGATATTGTTTCTTTCATAATATCCCTTCATAGCTTAAATAACTCTATCCAATTCAAATGTGTAAGTCTGGTCCTAATTGTAGAATCAAATTTTGAGATAGCTTGTTTTAACAACTTTTTTCATCTCATTTTGCGCCATAACTAGTAATTCATTAACTGTATCATTTTTCGGAAATTATATTCTCTGATATCCTATAGAATAGCCTATTCTTTGAAATTATACATAGTATTTTTTAACATAGATTGGTTTAAAATTTGATTCAGTTTTAGTTATAACATAACCTGATTGATCGAATTTTGTTTCTTTGTACAAAATTATATGCTAATTACAGTTAAATAATAGTTATATATATATAAGCTAATAGCCAAATATGTAAATGTTTATAAGTTTACAGCTTTAATCTCCATCCAGTTGGACTAATGTTTTTTAGAATGGCGCACTTTTTTCCTTTTTCATAATAAAAAATCAGTTCCGTTGTAAAAAAGTTAGCTTTTTCACAAAAACATTAAAAAACCTTCACAATTCGGAAAGTTAAATATTTTTATTCGAGCGAAAATGACACAAAAAGGTGAAAATTATAGTGTCAAAATGCAGAAATATTATTTTTGCAACGGAACTGAGAAAACTGCAGGGCTAGGACAACTGTAGCAAACTCTATTGCTGAATTAATTATGATTGGTATGATTAAAGAAGTCGCTCTCCGAAAAGGGCAGAGTGCTTCAGGAAGAGAGATCGAATTAGACATTCCTTCTAAATAAAAATTAGAAGAGTTGCTCTATCAAGATTATAGATTGGAAGACGCTAGGAACGTGAGACCTATACCGTTTATGTGATTACAGTACTAATTAAGGGCAATTGCTGAAGGCTCAAAAAAGAGATAGGGAAATAATGGCTACTTTAAGGAATGTCATTATTGCCCTGGAAAATTAGGTGACCAACCCTTTTAAATTATGCATGGAGACTACATTTATCAACATAAAATTAACAACAATAATAAATTATTTGTGTGGTTAGTGAGATAATAAAACCGATGCTTTAAAACTTATTTTTCCCTAACTTTAACTCATTTTATTAACAGACTGGGCAATTTCTGTTTTTAATGTAGAAGAAAAAAGTACAGAATCAATTGCACATTCCAGAACTTTCGGCATGCTGCAGGATCTATATAATTATTTCTTCCCTTCTATTTCTATTTACAAATGTTATTTTGGTTAATTAGTTCCAGATGTTCCATGAGCTCTAGATGTTCTATGGGTACCATGAGCTCCATGAGTAATATATCAGGAATGTTTTCTTATTACTGATGGAATTTAGGAAATTCATAGATTTTATCACAAAAACTCTGTATGCATCAATGTTATAATTAAAATTTTATCAAAATAGTGATTAAAACTAATAGTAATTTATAGAATCAGATTTTTTAACAAGTTCCAGATATTTTTCTGGAAAAGCTTTTTCTAATTGCTTACGAAGGTCTTCATCTAATTTTGTATTATAAAGTGTTTTTACCACTTTAAGATGGTAGATTTTTAAATTTCTAGCCTTTTCAAGATCAGCCCCTTCAAGATTAGCTACCATAAGATTAGCTCCTTTTAAATTAGCTCCTTCAAGATTAGCTCCTTCAAGATTAGCACCACTAAGATAAGATCCTTTCAGATGAGCATCCCTTAAATCAGCTTTTTCAAGGTTAGTTCCTTCAAGGTCAGCTTCATTCAGGTGAGCATCGTCAAGTGTAGCTCTGATAAGGTTAGCAAAAGAAAGGTCGGCTTTTTCGATTAGCTCCATAAAGATGAGCTTCTTCAAGATTAGCATGCCTAAGGCTTGCTGCTTCAAGATGAGAGTCTCTAAGGTTTACTCCTTCAAGATTAGCATATCTAAGGTTTGTTCCTTCAAGGTGAACATCTTTGAGATAAGCTCCTTGAAGACAAGTCATTTCCAAATTTAAAGGGTTAGACTCTCCATGATATAAATAATGTTTACGTCTTCTAATTACAGCAAGGATTGCTTGAATATCTAATGGTATGTTTCGTTTTTTAGAATATTCATTTCGTCCTTTAGAATATTGATTATTTATATTTTGGTTAGATTGCATAACTTTGGCTATAGCTTTACTTTCAATAGGTTTTTCTTTTAATCTATTGTCAGAACTAGAATTCTTTCTTACATAAGCAGTTAAAATTTCCATAATTGGCCAATAGTCCTTTACTGATTCATTTGCAATTCTTTCAAGAGCATATATTCCACCTAATCGAATCTCGGTCGCTGGATCTCCGGATTGATCAGTAGCCCCTAATTGACCAACAGCCCTAGTGAAACGCTCGGTAATCTGGCTTTCTTTAGAAACTTCCAGATTTTCTTTTGTAGTTTTTAGCTCATCTTCGGCAATCGTAATTCGTCGCCATGTATAGTAAAGTCCAATACCAAGAGCTACGCCGCCAAATATTTGAGCTAAAGTAGCTCTATCTTGATTTTCTTGCTTGGCTTTTTCTGTAATGTTAGTATCATTTATTTTAGATACTTGATACGGTGGGATAAATATCAATGATATTAATGCGACGATAAAAATAAATATAATAATTAAGTAACCCAACGGATGCGGTTTTGCTTTTCCATAAAGTCTTTTTACGTCTAGTATTATATTTTCATAAAGTTGCTTCAGCTCTTCAATTAAAAACATAATCTATTTCCTTTACCAAGAAAATTTAGTTCTGTATCAACTAACTAGGATGAAATATCATATTTGAAAATATTTTTCGTGGCAGTATACCTAAAGTCTGAAATTTTGTTCCTTTTTTGATGTTGGTGGGACTATGCACATGCTCTCAAGTTTTTTATTATCCACAATATACATGGGCTTTTTTTTATATGTCTATAATTATTTATATATAACTATTTTCTCTGCTTTTTATCACTACAAAAAAATATGACTTATAGTTTTGCTGATATGGAAATTTTCATACAATGCATGTGCATCTTAGGGTTAAGATAATTAAAATATTTGGACCAAAATAGAAAATTGATAACAGAAAACAAGTAGGTAAGTTAATTTCAAGTGTTCCATGAGCTTCACATGTTCTACGAGTCCCATGAGTTCCATGAGTCATAGACCAACGAAGCTTCTCATTTCAGATGGAACTTAGGATATTCATGGATTTTATTACAAAAAACGTTCTGAAATGCAATACATAGGCTTCAAAAAAGAGAAAATATTCGAATTCTCTCTTAAAGTACTATGAAGTGAAATATTCTTGTAATCAAAGACGATGAAGAAATCAATATTAATCTAACAAAAGAAGAAGCCAAAGAGCTTTATGATAATGATCTAATGCCGTTTAGAAAATCAGCCGTGAAACATGCCTTAAATTCAATTGATTTTTATATTAACTTCAATCTGCTAATAAAAATGGCTGAACTTATAGGATACAGCGAGTCCAATATGTGGTATTCACTAAAGGAGTAGAAAAAATGATTATTATATATCATCACGATGATCTTGATGGTCAGTGCTCAGCAGCTCAGGTCAGGGAGTCGATGGAAGACGTCACCGTCAATCAGATACGGTGCATTGCGGTGCAATACAATGGCGCTACATGGAAAAAAGAAGAAATAGAAAAAGCTGATGAAGTATACGTTCTTGATTTCACGTTTACTGATATGGGAACTCTTGCAGAAATAACAGGACAAAAACTCATATGGATAGATCACCACAAGACGGCAATGGAAGAAAATAAGGAATTGTGGGATTCGAACATTCTTGGAAAACGGGATATCACAAAAGCTGCTTCCCAGCTTACATGGGAATATCTTAGAAGCAGTCATCCACTTCCTACAGCAGTTGAGTACATTTCAAAGCGAGACGTATGGCAATTCGGAGATAAGAAAGAAGTAATTTCAGCTTTTACGGGAGCTTGCCCAATTCTTCTTCATTCCCCTGAAGATGCAGACTGGAAAGATTTGTTGGCATCGTGTGATAATAAAAATGAAAAAGTTGAACTCTACCTGAGAGTTGGGCATGCACTCACAGATGTCCGGAAAGTTAGAATTGAGAAAGCATTCGAAAGGGGCATAGATATCAACTTTCACGGACTGAAAGCACGACTCATCAATACTACAACCGATGCTAGCGCCCTTGGAGAGTATGTTTACCAAAAACCAGAATAATGATATAGCCGTCATGTGGCAGATGATGAATGATATGGTCCAGGTGTCACTTAGATCAGACTCTACAGACTGTGCTGAGATAGCGCAGAAATATGGTGGAGGAGGTCACAGAGGAGCAGCAGCCTTTACTATCAAAAGTGGTGGAGAATTTTCTGTTAGACTGTTTTAAACAAAACAATAAAAAACCTGGAAAAAAACAATGTGTGGATTAAAGATAAAGGGAACTTCTATTCTGGAAGGGGATTCCGTTGCAAAAATATATAGGATAAAATTGATAATAAGTCCAATTGATGCATAGGTTTTATAGCAAAACCTATGTATCTCTGAAAGTAGCGGAAAAAGAATCCTGTTTTGTCTGATGAAATAAAATTATACAAAGGCAGTTATAATTGATAGATTAGAATTTATAAAGCTTTAGGGATAGGCCATCAGACAGCTAACTTGCGAAAATGACAAGTAGATATAATAGATATTGTGCATATTCTTGTTAGCTATAAATTTACTGTTCTACCATATTGGTATGGAGATGTTTGGAGGACTTAATAGACAATGCCTTCTCAAGAGCTAAGGAATTCAGAATTTTTTATTAAGATATTAAAACAACATCTACCCGAGTTAAGAGAAAAATATAGCGTAAGCTATCTTGGAATTTTTGGGTCTTATATTCGTGGGGAGCAGACTAAGGATAGTGATCTCGATGTTTTGGTAGAATTTGATAAAATACCTGGTCTCCTGAAATACATCGAACTTGAATACTATCTCGGTGATCTCCTGGGAGTAAAAGTAGACCTAGTAACAAGAACCGGGCTCAAACAGAATATTGAAAAACAAATTCTTAATGAGGTTATATCTCTATGACTTACAGTCGGGATTCCACTCAATTTTTGCTGGATATTCTAGGTTCTATTGATGATATAGAGGAATTCGTCAAAGGAATGGAATTTAATGAATTTTCCGGCGATAAGAAAACAATATACGCCGTGATGAAATCCCTGGAAATCATTGGAGAAGCAGCAAAGAATATTCCTGGTACTCTGAAAAATGAATATTCAGAAGTTCCATGGAAGTTTATGGCAGGAATCCGCGACAAAGTAGTTCACGGATACTTTGTGGTAGATCTTCCCATTATTTGGAGCACCATAAAGAAAGATATTCCATCTCTAAAGGAGCCAATCGAACAGATACTGGAAGAGAGCAAAAATAAGTAATTTCAACCCAAGTTTTGCCATTTTCCTTCGGCTTTATGGTGCACGATCCGCTTTACTCGCTTAGCTTACTCAAACGAATTACTTTTCTGTTGAAACTTTCTAAATTTTCGCTAAATGGGAAAAAGCAGAGTTTTTGACACCAAAACTCTGTATAGAAAAAGAATAAAGATGTTCTCCCTTTTTCATCTAGTTGAGAAAAAAAGAAGCAAGAAATTAAATTGACATCAATTTATTAAATAATAGGATTGGTGCCATTAAATGGGGGGAAATAATGGTCACTGATGCTCACAAATTGAAACAACTTATCATTATATAAACGAATGTTGATAAAGATAAATTATTTGTTTTTCATAAGTACTGTGAATAAAAGTATATAATTGACAGTACAGCACTAACTACCGTTGATGCCATTGATAATCTAAGAAGGACTAGCTGCAAAAATAGCCAGTGTCTTTGTCATTCTACAAAATACTTTGATAAATTAATTCTAAGTGTTCCAGGGGCTCCAGGTGTTCTATAAGATTCATATGCTCCATGAGTTATAGAAGAAACTAAAAACCATGGTTTTTGTGTTAAAATCTCTGAATTTCCTAAGTCTCAAAACTGACATATCACCATGCTACCTTATATCCGAAAACTGTATACTGACATTCTTGGCACAGCCCAGAAATCTTGAATTCTCGCATGAACAGTTCATTTCTGAATTCACCTTTGTTTATTCTCTCTCCACAAACCGGACACCTAAAATCTTTGACCATTGTAACTTTTTGCCAAAATCTTAATTTCCTTAAAAAGCGGTTTTCCACTCTCTCTGCGCAAGATGAACATCTATAGTTTTTAGCCGTCGTAATTTTTTGCAAGGACCTTAATTTTCTTAGAAAGGGATTTTTTTCTATATTCATGCCCATCACCTGTATATTAACACTAGGTTTCTTATATCTCACATTCCGTTGGTAGGAACATCGCAGAAATATCATTCGTCAAGTAGTTCCTGAAATAATTTTTTAGAATCAGATAAATAGATCAATAATTACGTTAGTGCATATAAAACAAAGTCTGTTTTTACGTCAGATTATAAGATAATTACTTCCAAAATCTTATAAAATATTGGGAATGATTGATTACTATATTTTTGAATATATATTATAAAACATGCACATTATACTTTTTAACATATTTGCACGTATTTCGTAATAATCTTTCATCTGCCTTCCTTCAAGTAAGCAAAAGATTGGCTCTTATAGATAGGCTCCTACTTAAACTAGAGCAATTGCAATAGTACCAGTATGTTTTGTTACTCAGGTTGTAGATAAATCGTCTTGTTCTACTAGCGCATCGACATTATTCAAGAGTACACCAATGCGTCCGCTTCCACGTCATTTCTCATTCAAATTAAATTAAATGTTAAAAAATTTGTTTCTCAATACATTTTCGTGAGCAATAGCACATATTCTAATGATTTTTCTGATATGTCCATTTCAATCATCTTCAAAATGAATTATTGAGTTATAGGTTAAAAGGAAACTCCAAGTTATGTGAAAATATTCAGAGCGGAATAGTTTAGTATAAAGCACAATTTAGTGATGATTGTAACAATCCAGAAGAAATATACCCAAAAGTGCTAAATATTATTCCAACTTTCAATTACAAAGATAACTGCACGAAACAAATAAGCCACCCATAGAAAATGTTTAGAATCTGCCCAAAACAGTCTGCCAATAAAATCGTCTTTTGGAGTGAAAGATGTTTGATAAAACCGCATCAGAGTATTTGGAAAAAAAACAAAGAGAATATTATAAAGATTTTAGAGATCCAGAAGAAATCAAGACAGAAAGATATCAAAAGTATTCCAAAGCTATCGAGGAACAAAAAAAACAGTTGTATGGAATGCCTGGAATGCGACATATGATTGATCGATATGGTTTACCACCTTTAGAAGATATCGATTTACCGACTGTTTTCGAAAGTCCAGTTATGTATCCTATTTTGCAAGATTTATCTAAAGAAATAGAAGATTCTATTAGGGAGACTCCAATATATGATGGAGAGACTCGATCTATTCTACCTAAGCTTCCTTTAATTGGTACTATTCCTTCTGGCAGAGTGAATGCAATGGCAATTAAGGTTCCTAATGCTGTCGAGTATATAGTAGCTTTTGAAGATCAATTTACCATTTTTGCACATTTAGTTGCACAAGTTATTGCACAATCCTTGCCACTGAAAGTAACAAACGGTGGAGTAGAGCCGATAATGGATTTCAAAGAAATTGATAATCATTTAAGTAATCATCCAGAAGCAGCCCAAAGGCTCAAAGAATTGTTTTTTGCATACCTTTTTATGGGAGCTCCAGGACATGCTCCATCATATTTATTAGATGAACCTTTCTATAGTCTTACATCAGTATTTAGAGATTCTATGGAATTATTTGTAATGGGACATGAGTATTCCCATCTAATTTTAAATCATGTTAATGGCAGTAAATCGGAAAAAAGGCATAAAGGTAATATAGAGTTTTTTGAAATATGTTTCAAATGGGTAGCGGAATTTTCTGCTGATGAATTAGGCATGACACTAGCAATGACTTCTATGAAGAAAAAAAAATACCTATCTCTCGTACTTTCATATGCTGGAATAGATCTTTTCTTTAGCATCATGGATATCCTTGAAAAAAGTATTTCTATAGTAAAAAATTGTTCGGTAAATGTAGATTCGGATACTCATCCACCTATTTTACAGAGACGTGAAACTATTCGGAAAATGCTAACTAAAATAGAGGGTGAAAAATTTAGTGAAGTGGCAATACACTCAGCTAAAGCACTTGAATATATTATAATGTTACTTTGGGAAAAAATTAAACCATCTTTATACGAAGCACGTTCTGATAGATTTGAACTCGCCTCAAAGTGGAGATCATGTGATTAAGATCCTGCTTCTAAAAATTTTTTAATTATTACGATAACTGGATACAAAAGAGTTATAACATCATTTGCCGCTCTACCTACTTTCTTACAGGTGATTTTTATATTCCATTTAATTTTTATAGGAATTAATATGCTTCGTAATTTATTAATACTATCACCTGATGATAATTTCATTTTAAGTACTTTATTAACACTGTCAAAAATATCTATAAAAAACTTTTCATAGCTATTTTCGTCATCTATAATTCCTAAAACTAATATTTTTTTTTGCAAATTTCCGTCAATAAATTTAAAATTTTCATCAGTAAATATTATACAAGGGATTTCTGAATTTTTTATCCCAAATTTACGAGCAATCTCATATGAGATATTTCTGTGTTCTTTATCCAATTTTTCCCATTCTATAATAAATTGTGCATACGATGAACCAAGTCTAGAACTCCATTTATCTCTCCAGTATTTCCCCCAATTTATTGGATTTTCGAATACAATTGTAAGACAATTATCATCAGTAATTGAATCTAAAAAATTCCCTTTTTCATTAACGAAATTAGCAAGTTTTATATCGCGATTAATATTTCCATATAAAATAAATGCATAAATTTTAGGTTTCTCATGCAGTGAAGTCTTCAGACAGCTTATTTGATCGATATCAGACACAGTACATAATAGAGATTCATGATCCTGATCAGATTCATTCTTGTTGCAAATGATGAGATCCTCCTTTTTTTCAATTATCTATAGAATCCATTTCGAACCCAATTGGCATAACGTGATTATTTTACCTATTCTGCTAACTATTGAATATTTTTCTTGTTATAATGAGATTACTGATTATCTCTTAATTCTGGAATTTCAATAGCCAATCAAGTAAGTTTCTTAAAACATCAACATTGATTTATAAAACATTAATATATTCTAGAGAATTTTGATAAACTTCTATGCATTTAAATATAGCGAAAATTAAAATCTCTTTAACATTATTTTACTCATGAAAACTTTTATTGACTTTGCTCTTAAAGAAAAATAAATATTTTTCAGCCAGTTACAATTGATATTAATGATAATTTTGGGTGATCCCACAAGATGTTATAAAGACTCTAATTACACAATATGGAAAAGTTCAATCATATGCAAAGTAGGGTTATAATTAATAGATCTGTTATTAATCCAATAAGCATAATTTGGCAGTGCACTGACCGTTCTACAAAAATAACTATTCTCCATCCTTTTCTTTCATACAAAACGAGATTTTATTGTTTTTACTGATGCACAGTTTTTATAGCAAAATCACTGCAGTAGAATATCAGTTTTGTGATCTTACTTTGTGACTCAGGACTCTGTTTTTGTGGTGAAAAAAGTGGATATAGAGTCTATCATGGGATGGATCTGAGCGTTGCAAAAATGAACTATTATGGAAATCAAAGTGCGTTATGAATTGTGTAGGAAGATACTGTTGAAGGTGTACTAATCAACAGTACCTACTTTGATACTTAAAGTTTTTTGATCTGTTCTGCAAAACGTTATTCACCTCCCTACTGTGTAAATTTTTTCATGTAATACTTTTTTGTAGAGGTTACATTCAAAAGAGATCGTTAGATGAAGGAGAAAATAATGTGAAAGAGAATCAAGCGAGCTTCACTGCAATGACTGTAGCCTACGTGCGTGCCTATCATTCCATACATGCAACTCAAAAAATTTTTGACGACTTTCTGGCCTATGAGTTGATACCCAAGGAAAATAGTAGACTAAACATTAAGCTATTTCCTGAAAATAATAAAAAACCTTGGTGGAAGTTTTGGTAATTTGCTTTCTGGTTCGCCATCTTAATTTCTAACGATCATGCTTCTTTAGTATGTGAATTGTGTTTATTTTCTGCAATTGCTAATTTATTCTATATCTTTTTCTTCTACATTAAAAGCAGGAATCGCTCAATCTGTTAGCAGAACGAGTTAAACTGTTAGGGAAAAATAGGCTTTAAAGCATCGGTTTTATTATCGCACTAACTACACAATCAATATTTTATCGTTGTTAATTTCATGTTGATTGATGTATTTTCCATACATAAGTTTAAAGGTTTGGTCACTTAATTTTCAGGGCAATAATATTCCTTAATGTAATCGATATTGTCTTATTTATTTTTTGAGTCTTTAGCTTAGAGATGTTATTCCCATTTCAATATTTGAGAATAAGTTTTTTAAAAAATTAAGAATCATAACTATTACAGAAAGGACTAACTGTCAGGAGTGAGTAATCTGGAAAAATACCCGAAATTCGTTGAGATGGCTGTCAAGCTGGGCGCCTACGATGCTAAGATTATTAAGACATATAGTATAGTCACAGCGGCGTGGACCAGATGGAAGTGCAAGTATGGATGTCCGGAGTATAACAAAAGCCTTTGCTGTCCACCTAATTCACCTACACATCAAGAGACTAGGGAACTGGTAGATTGCTATGAATACGCGCTTTTAGTACATTTTTCTCCAAATATCGACAAAGCTACGGAAGACCGGCTAAATAGGATAAAGGTCATCACAAGGGATAGCACAAAGGTGATCAACACGCTTGAGAGAGATATCTTCCTTGCTGGGTATTATAAGGCTTTTGCGCTGAGCGGGGGTCACTGTCAGCTTTGCCCTGAATGCACACTAAAAGATTGCAGGAATCCAACGATTGCCAGACCATCAATGGAAAGCTGTGGTATAGACGTTTACAGCACGGTAAAAAATAACGGCTATCCTATCGAAGTATTGACGGATATATCCGATACAATGAACATCTTTTGCCTTGTACTGATCGAATAACCGAGAGATCCAGTATAATTTTTCATCTTGGCTTTTTTCATTAAAATAATATATTTCGGCTCTATAGAATACCTTTAAATTAAGACAAAGTCACTAGTTTATAGACAAATATTCTGTTTCTTATTTTTCCATATCATCAAAACGATAAGTCCTATTTTTTGTAGTGGCAAAAAGCAGAGAAAATAGATATATACAAATAATAATTGCTATATAAAAAAAGCCCATGTACATTGCTGATAATAAGAATTGTGAGAGTTTATGTATAGTCCCACCAACATTAAAAGAACTTATTAAAGAACAGCAAGCACTAGAAATGCGAAAAAGGGACAGATTTTGCAAAACCTAGGTACAATGCTGCAGAAAATATCTTTCTAATATGGTAATTTCATCCTAGGTAGGTGATACAGAACTAAATTTCTTGGTAAAGGAAATAGAGTATGCCTTTAATTGAAGAGCTGAAACAACTTTATGAAAATGTAATTTTAGATATAAAGGGACTTTATGTAAAAACAGACCGCACCCGTTAGCTTACTTAAGTATTATATTTATTTTTATCATTGCAGTAGTGTCATTGATATTTATCCCACCTTATCAAGTATCTAGAATAAATGATACTAACATATCACATACATACAGTACAGAAAACTTTAATTTATTTTTAGGAGTTAAATTATGTTGCCTGAATAGTTTGTGTTCAGCTTAATATTATGGAATGGTAGACATGGATCTGTTTGACTGGTTATTCTTATTCTTAATATTATGGTGCATGTATAATGCTTATACATGGATATCTAATAGTAACCGTATTGAACGTCAAGAAAAAAAATACACGGCTTTAAGAGAAGAATATGCTGATAAAGCAACAAATAATCGGACCATGAAAGCCAAAATACTACAAAAGGAAAACACGCACGAGTTAGCTAATGAAGTTAACAAATTGCTTTTTAAACATAAGCGGGACATCCCCCCACGTCTGTTGGATGAGATAAATAAATCAATTGTAGCTTATATCGATGAAGTGAAATTTGATGAGCTTCATGACTTATATAAAATACTCATAAAGTCTAATAAAAATAATGTTTATGATAATTTAAAAGATTTTCGGAGATAAATTATGTCAACAGATATGGCGTTTGGAAAATTTTTGGCTAATTTTATTAATACCATAAAGCAAGAATCAGTTGAATGGCAGAAGCAAAATCAAGCTGAATTACTTAGATTAAAAGGGGAAAAAGAAATTGCTGAAAAAAAAATAAATGAGGAAATTAGGCGGATGGAAGCTCGATTTCAAGGAGATCTAGAGCGAATAAAAAAGGATGAAGAAATAAAAACCAAATCTTTTGTAGAATTTTTAGAAAGTATAAACGAATCTAAACAACAATTTTTGGATCGCTACCCCAAGATGCCAAAACCGATTGCGCTTATGATATGCCATCATGCTACTGAATTACTTAAGGAAGCGTGGGATAATCCCGATATATACGAAAGACAGAAGAAAGAAAGTAAGTATATACAGTTTATGGTAACTATAGGTGAAGATCTCGCTGAAGCAAGTGAAGCGAAGATGCTACCAGAGAAAACAATAAAACTAATTGATAGGGTCTAAAGATATTGATTTCTCTACCATATCAACCATGCATAATTTTGTGATAAAATCTATGTATTTTCTCAATCCCATGGATAATATTCCTGGCACTGAATTTGAAACAGGACTAAAAGGTCCACGCCATAACAACACCTTTTAACCTCGTAGCTATTCAGAAAATTTATAAATCATAACGATACGAAAACCTTATGTCGAAAAATATAAATATTTGTAGATATCAACTATTTATTAATTAATAACAAATTGATATTAATTAATAACATTATACATATAAAAGCTTCTGAAAATTAAAAAATCAAAGACTCTTTTAAATCTACAGGAGATAAAGAAATGACAGAAGCATTAAATTCCGATAAATCGAGACCTTCACCTACCCTTAACACTATTCTTATGGTCGAAGACGCCTTAAAAAATAGCCTAAATAGTGTTGTAACAATTGCAGAACTAAAAAAAATGCTGCCAAGACAAGTAAACCACAATACTCTGATGGTTATACTGAATTATCTGGAGCAAGGAAATAAAATTGTTGTGGGGCTCAAGGGAATAACTTGGATTCACAGCAAGAATGAAAATTTAAGAAAGGCAGTGTTTCAAGGACTTGAACTATGAAACATTTCAGAGTAATTCTTTCCCCAGAGGCTGCAGATGCATATTACAATTTCATGAACAAAGCATTAGACTCAAAACAGGAAGAAGTAATCCTAAATGCATTTCTTCAGAAAGTGGAATTGATCAAAGAGAATGTCCATTATGGACAACCAATTGCCAAAAAACTGATTCCTGTTGAATACAAAACCAAATATGGAATAACTAACTTGTTTAGAGTAGAGCTTCCTAATTTTTGGAGAATGCTTTACACGCTTACAGCAGGAAGTTCAGGTATTGAAATTATCGTATTAGTTCTTGATATAATCAATCATAAAAAATACGATAAAAAATTTGGATACAAAAAATAAATCAAAGTTAATAATGCTTTTTTAATGTTCTTCACGAGTTTATTTCGGTTTTGCATTTACTGACAATAAGAAGTGAAAAAACTGTCTGGTTAAACAATATGCCTGATTTTTTGTAAAATTTGCTTCATATCCCTTAATCTCCAAGAGCTTGAAACTTGATTCATATTTGATGCAGAGTTTTGCTATAAAACCTCTTCATTCTAAGAGTATACTGAATCAATACAAGATTTACAGAAATTAGGATCGACTCTGCATCCTGTTTCTCCACCACAAAGACAAGCCGATAGCCAAATAGTAAGCTTACAAAACTAGTATTTTAATGCAGAGATTTTGTTGTAGTTTTAAAAAAATTCATTTGCCATTTCCAAGTCCTTTTTGCAACGGAACCAAAATAATTATAGGTAAACCAGAATCTGTTTAATCTAGAAAGGAAGATCCAAAATAATTTATTACCCAATATGATATCAAGTCAATTGAGGTTAGAGGATGGAAAACGAAGAAAAAAGTCATAGAGAGGGATTCCCAGTCTGGTTAGAAATGTCCCCTTATAAAAAGTTCCCTAAACTTGACAAACGATTAAAAGTCGATGTGGTGATACTAGGAGGTGGCACTGTTGGTATAACCGCTGCAAAACTGCTAAAGGAGGCAGGTCATGCTGTAGCAGTAATAGAAGAAGATCGGATTGTAAAAGGAGTAACACTTGGAACCACAGCTAAGATAAGCATGGGACCCAATTTGATTTACAATAAACTCATTTCAAATTTAGGTCAATCCAAAGCCCAAGAATTTGCTAATTCTAGCATTAAGGCAGTTGAAAAGGTAGCTGATATTATCAGAAAGCAGAGGATTGACTGTGAATTTCACCGTCTTCCTCTTTACATTTATAACGAGTCTGATGAAAAAGTTGATGAACTTAAGAGTGAATTTGAAGCTACAAAAAAATTGGGGCTTCCAGTTTCTTATACCGAAAAGGCACCTTTACCTTTTAAAACTGGTCCAGCCATCAAATATGAGAACCAGGCCCAATTCCATCCTCGTAAGTATCTCCTGGCTCTTTCAGAAGATATAGTAGGCGAAGGGAGTTATATTTTTGAGAAAACCAGTGCCATAACCGTCAATAATGGGAATATAAAAGAAGTAATTACCGACCAGGGCTCAATAATGGCCGATAAAGTCATAGTTGCAACACATAAACCAGTATATGACCCCGATTTACTTTACAAACATTTGCACTTTGAGAGATCCTACGTGTTAGGATTATATATGGATGGAAATTTCCCGGATGGAATGTTCATAGACGTCAATCCTGTACACACCTATCGGGCTACACCTACAAATAAGGGGAAATTGATCATCGTTGCTGGAGAACATAGTCCAGTCGATGTAGCTGATAAAATTATTTACTATAGCAGGCTTGAAACCTACGCGCGCCAACATCTTAAAGTTAAGTTTATTGGATACCGGTGGTCCAATAAAGATAGCACTACTGAAGATGGTCTGCCCCTTATAGGCATGACATCTCAAGAAAACATATACGTGGCAGCTGGATTTGGGTTTTGGGGCATGACCAATGGCACAACTGCTGCGATGGTAATTGCCGATCTCATTAATGGCCAAAAAAATGAATTCGTGGATTTATTCAATCCACGGAGGTTCACATAAAAATATTGAATTTTCAGATTTTTATTCCCACGAATTCTACGATAAGTAACAATTTTTAATGAGTAATCGAGATCCATAAACTTAATGTGTTTTCCTATAATCTTAAGCTTGTAAGTTAGGCAACAGTACAAAAAATTTTGATAGGAAGTTGACATTGAAATAATGCATATGTCTTACTTTCAGATCTGTACATCAATGAGAACAAAAGGTATATTGTCGTGAGAGCGGAGTTTGACTGCTTCCCTTATGAGTAACCCTCTATCCCATCAAGAAAATGTTTTAAATCGCTCCACATTCATTCATTTTTGACTTAGAGCTTATAAGGATAGCTTCTTGATATCAAAGCCCCATTTCATGCATCAGGAAACGAAGAAAATTGTAAGTAGTAGCATCATATATATTTATTTGAAGAAGTAAAAAGGTATGATAATGGCACGACTTACTAAATTGACCCCATATATAAAACAGCAAATCGGTGAGAGTGTAGCTTTAGGACTCACTTATGCTTTAGCAGCAGCATCCGCAGGAATTATATATCAGACGTTCAACGAATGGCACAAGAAAGGCAAAAATTAACAATCTGGAGTGTATTTTAAGTTCTCACAAGTGATGGATTTATCGAATAATATTAATTTCATTGATGAATATGACCGTCCAGAATTTATTAAATATAAATAGTTTATCGATTATCTTGAATAAGGGAGTTCATCATACCTTATTACACATCAAGTGAATGTGAAGATATTGAATTCTTGCTATTATGTGGATTTTACTCTGGTATACTTATTTCTGCTTTGAAAGACGATGTGCAGAGTATAGCACATGTGATGTTGTATTAATACACGTGCTTTGCTGAACTTGCTGAAATTTATATCCAGAAGCTAAAAAACAAAAATTCCAGTATGCTCCATTTTGAAGTCTGGGAGAATGAACCCATTACCACTCACAGAAACTATCGCGGAAGCAACTCGTTTGCCGAAGATAAGCCTGAAAACCTGATTGACCCTACCGGATGCCTGGATTCACTGTATTTTAACTGTTATCAGTAGCGTTGTTTTTCACTCATAACCCATCTGAACCAAAAATAGAACTGCCATCAGATCGATCTATAAAAGGAGCTGTATGGATTCATTTGTGGGCACAAGCGGCTGGTACTATGATTGGAAAAAAAAGAAAAACCTTGATTAGTTTATCTAGAATTCCGGGCTGAACACTGTCGAACTCAATGCCAGTTTTTACAGATTTCCCTCGCCTGATCAGATTGAAGGCTGGGACAGGAAGGGGACAGGACTAAGGTGGAGCATAAAGGTGCACAGATCTATAACCTACTGGCGCCAGCTCAGTGAAAATTTCCTAAAAATCCTGGAAAATTTCCTTGAGCTTTTCGGACCTATGGATCACCTCGTTGATTTCTACCTCTTTCAGGTGCCTCCAAAATTCGATGATGTTGCAAGGATGCTCAGGTTTGCAGAAGCCACAAAACTTGGGGAAAGATTTGCACTGGAGATCAGGAATAAAGAGCTGCTCGGAAATGACGAGGCATGCGCAGAGATTATGAAGAAAGTGACCCTGGTGTCTGTAGACTCGTCGGATTACAGGAACCGCATATTTCCCGGAAAAATCGTTTATATGAGGATTCACGGAAGGAACATCTCGTACAGTTACAATTATTCCCAGACCGAAATTAGCGAAACTATCAGGAAGATTCGTGAATTCGAACCTGAAAAAATATACATTTGTTTTAATAACGACCATAATATGCTGGAAAACGCAAGAATGACATTGAAAGTCTTTTCTGGTTTGTAAGCCTTGAATTTTTCCCTTAATTCTCAAAAGGCTTCATTTTTAACTTTCGCTATTGCATTAGCTGTGATATTATCTGAATTCGGGGTGCTAGATCTTGAAATTTTAAGCACCAGTATCATTATTAGCAGATTCTGTCCCAATCAAGGATATCGGTCTGTAGAACAAGTGTTGAAGCAAGATAAATCTCTTTCAAATGCATGAAAAAATTGATGAATATTGAAACTTGAATGAACCATGGTTGACATTAGGAAAAGGCGAAGATTCCTTTAAGTTTCCGCTACTAAGTTTGTTAACTATGGATTAAATTTTTATAAAAATTATAGAACTAAGTGTGAAGAAGGGCTTTTAAA
>Ga0187851_10001569_pt1 | contig 21720 bp, 21 predicted proteins | sample June2016WEW_6_10_FD_132997 | JGI IMG/M metagenome (GOLD analysis project Ga0187851, IMG submission 132997) | Peatland microbial communities from SPRUCE experiment site at the Marcell Experimental Forest, Minnesota, USA - June2016WEW_6_10 | ecosystem: Environmental > Terrestrial > Soil >...
AGGGGCGGCAGCGGCCCGTGCGCTGGCCCCGGCGGCCGTGGCACAGGTGCTGACGGCCCGGCCACGAGACCATGGCCACCCGGCGGGCCGCCAGGCGGCCTGGCCGCGCGGATCAACGTGACGATGCCTTTGTCGGCATTGCCCGGAACATCAGACACACCAGGTGAGGTGGCGGCATTCGGGCCGGTCGACGCGGAGCTGGCCCGTGAGCTGGCCCGGGCGGCCGGAACGCACCCGGCGACCCGGTGGTGCGTAACGGTAATAGGCCAGCACGGCCAGGCCGTCGGGCACGGATGCGCCCGCGGCAGGCCGGCTGCTGCGGCATCTGATCGAAGCCCGGACGCCCAGCTGCACCGCACCCGGTTGCCGGCGCCCGGCAGCGCAATGCGATCAGGATCACACCATTCCCTACGAGGCAGGCGGCCGGTCGTGTGAGTGCAATCTCGGCCCACCGAGGTTGTGATAACGACACACGTTGTCCAGGTGGCTCCGGAACAGGAGCCCCACAGTGGACGAGCACAACGACGGCAGGTTCCCCGATAACAGCCCGGTGAAGGTCCGCTACCCGCGAAACAAGCAGGAAGAGGAAGGCGACCGGTCGGCGTGGCCGTGGCTGCCAGCATCGATCCTAAGCCAGTGCGGCCCGGATGAGTGGCACGTCTGCGTGCATGCCCGTGAACTGGCCACGCTACGGGACGGACGGCGGCCACGACGCGGGACGGCCAGCCGGAACCTGTACTACCCGTGCTGCTTCCGGGACAGCTCGGAAATCCGGCCCGCCACGGACGGGGACGAACTGTGATCCCCGCGGCGGTCGCGGACAACCTGCTGTTCTGGCTGGCGATCATCGACGTACTGATCAGCGTCTACATCCTGCCCACCGTGATCGGCATCGCCCGCCAGGTCGAAGGCCTGGGCCTGGTCATCTGCCTGAACACGATCCCGGTCGGCTGGCCCGCAGCGCTGATCCTCGCGTGCATGATGCCGCGCAAAGAGATCCGGTAACGCCTGCGCGTGCGTCAGGACACAAGCGCCCGGCGGTGCAGGCCTGTACGCGGATGTGGTCAACGACTTCTTGGCCGTCGATCCTCGCCCGTGCTCATGCGGGCCGACGAGCGGCGGGCGCAGTGGCGCCCCAACGGACCCGGGACGCTGGCCGTGCAGATCGCCTACGCTGACGCGCTCCCGCCTGACGGCATCGCGGCGCAGCATTTCACTGACGAGGAACGCCCGTCCCGGCATGGGACGCGCTGGCACTGGCATCCTCTGCCATAACGGAGGCCCCGGAGATCCCGCTGTTCGCGCCAGCGGAGACGTTCGCCTTACCGGCCCGGGATGGCGGCGGTGATCTTGGCGAGCAACAGCAGCACCGCCAGTGGCCCGAGTGACCGCAGCGGCGCCTGCCACAGGCGGCCTTCGGTGCCGCCGCGGCGGCCAGCCTCACCGGGACCGCCCTGATCCCGGCGCGCCCCGATCGCGGGCTGCGCCGGCTACCGTCCTGGTGACTGCCCGCTGACCGGGGCATGAGCTCCGGCCCGACCTTGAGAACGACTGCCGCAGGCTCGGGCCATGATCGCGGCCGGAGCCGGCGGGCATTGCCGACCTGTTCTCGCGACCAGGCTCACGCTCCGGAGCGGTGTGACGGCAGGGACTGCGGCCGCAACAAGACGTGGCCGGCGCGGCCCGGCATGCCTTCGCGGGCCGTTTGCGTCACTGGTCACGGCGCGCGCTTGGCGCCGGGCGCGGAATGCACACGACCACGCTGCGGACGTCGAGGCCGAGTTCACGCAGGCTCTCGGCCTGGGAGACCAGCTCGGTGGTCGTCGTGTCACGATCCCGGGAGCGCGCCGTCCGGCGGCGGTCGTCGGCGGGATCGTTCCAGAGTTCGGTGTCGAACCACGCCGTGACGTAGACGCCGTGGCGGAGCCCTTCGGGGATGAGGTAGTCATCGGCGAGCTGGGTGCGCATCGCGGTCATCAGGTCTGTGTGCCAGTTTCCCTTGAGTTCGATGCGGCAGCGGGCCGGCTCATCCTGCCGGCCTCCTGTTACCGGGGCGTCGGCCTGGATGTCGATCGCCAAGCCGTGCTGGGTGGTCGTCTCCCAGACGCGCACCTCGCGGCTGATAACGACCCCGCCCCGGACGAGCGACGCGCGGAGCTGCTCGGCGAGCCACGCGCCGAACGCCACCTCGCTCTTCGGCCGCCATATCTCTTTCCTGTCCTCGCGGTGCACGTCCCACAGCAGCTGGCCGGTCCTAACCAGGGTGCCGGCCGCTTCGAGGATGGCCCGGTGGATCAGGTCTGCCAGGTCGGCGCTGCCGCGGACCAGCCGGGTGGTGCTGTCTTCGAGGAGCCTGGTGAGCTCTTCTGCCTGGACGGGTGACCAGTCCTGGCCGAGGCGCAGTTCCTCGGCCTCCCGGGTCAGGTCGTCCAGCGAGAGGAGACCCGGGTGGGATGCGGCCAGCTGTCGCAGGACCCGCACGGCGTCCGCCGTCCCGCGCCGGGCGAGTGCGCTCAAGACGCCGTCTCGCCAGTGTCGTGCCTGCTCGTCCCGCCCGACGAACCCGGAGGACCAGGAGGTGCCGCTGCCTGGTAGGGCCAGTGGCGTGCCAGAAGTTCCCAGAGTTCGCCGAGCTCGTCCTCGCTGAGGCGGTCCATCAGGGGGCCTGGGTCACGGGCCAGGTCGCACAGGACCTCGCGGAGGAGGCCGGGCGCGGCGTCGAGCTGGCCGGCCAGCTCGCTCCACTGTCCCGGGTCGCCGGTGGCCAGGCCGATCGCGGCGGCCCTGCCGGCCTGGAGGGCCGCTTCGCCCGCTCCGGGTGCTGTGGCGCTGGAGATGATGGCCTGGGCGGCTGTGATACCGGGGCCGTGGCCGTGCCGGGCGAGCATCGCGACCAGGACGGTGAGAGTGCGCCGCAGCGAGTCAAGCTGCTGGGCGAGTACCTGCTGGCCCGGTGGCGTGCTGCCGGGCGGCAGGAACCCGGCAAGGGCGGCGGCCGCGCTGTCTAGGCAGCGCGTCAGGGTCGCGGCAAGCTGGCTGTTGAAGGCAGCGTCGAGGGACTCCAGCCGGTGGGGCCATGTCCGGGTTGAAAGGTGGCCCTTGATGAGCCTCCCGGCAAGGTCTGGCAGGCCGGCGGACGCCGATCCGGTCAGGCGGGCGAGCAGGACCTGCCTGGGATCCGGGCCCTGCGGACTGTCCGCGCCTGCCGCGGTGACAAGGACCGAGGGTGCCCACCGGTCGAGTACGGCATCTGCTGGCAGCTGCGGGGCGCCGCTGGGCGGCTGGTGACGGATGAGGAAGGCAAGGGCCAGGTATCCCGCCTGGGCCGGGAGCGGGAGCCGGTCAGGGGTGTCGAGTATGTCCGGGCCGGGCGGTTGCCTTGGTGCAGGTAATGCCAGGCGGCTTCCCCGACGTGCTGCTCCCATCCGTGCGGGAGCAGCCTGATGCCGGGCATGCTGGCCAGGTCGTCATCGGTGGAGGGCACGGGACGGCCGTCACCGGGATCGAAGTGCAGGGCGTAGACGAGGCCGGCGAACGCGGCTGCGTCGGTAGGGGCGTGCTGGTACAGGTCGCGGACCTGGGCGGCATGCGCGCGCCCGCCCACCCAGACGGACGCGGCCGCATGCTGTCGAAGATTCTGCGCTGCACTGTTTCGGCATCGGAGCCGAGGACGACCGGTTCGAAGCTGGCAGAGAAGGCGGGCCACAGTGGCGTGTCCCGCACCTGCCAGGCTGCGTCCTGGGCATCACGGTCAGCCGGGTCCCAGATGCCGCGCAGCACCGGGATCCATGTGCCCGTCTTCTCCGGTCCGGCTGCTGCCGCCATCTCCAGCGCCCAGCACAGGTCGGCAGGTCCCAGCAGGCCCAGCTGTGAAGGAAGGGAGGGGCGCTCGCCGCGGCGGAGCGCTTCTGCATGCCGTTCCTGCGATGGCCGCGATGGCTCCCAGCCCCAGATCAGCCGGTGGAAGTCAGGGCCGGCGCCTTCATCGCTGAGCAGGTCGGCGGCCAGGAGCCTGCGCAGCCGCCGCGACCCGGGAGTCAGGGCCCCGGCGGCGTCGCGGTTGTCGAGCGCAGCGGGGATGGGCAGGTCCCGGCCGTCTTCCAGGCACCGGGCCGCCAGGGCGGCGGCTGGGCCGATGACCGCGTCGGCGTCCTGGCAGGCAAGAGCGCGGTCTAGGAGGCCCTCGGCCAGCTCACTGTCATCGTGTGCAAGCCTGCCTCCCGTGCCCGCGGCGCCCGATCCCGCTGGCTGGCCAAGGCCTGCGGGCAGGGGCCTCGTCAGCAGGTGGGAGATGTCGTCGTCGGACAGCAGGCCAGGCAGCCGCCTGCGGAAGAGGTAGTAGGCGCCGAGCATGTTGTCCCGCTGCGGCGTGGTCAGGCTCGCGGCCAGGGCGTCAGCTGTCAGGTGGATGGGCCACAGGACTGACAGGGCGATGTCCCGGATCTCGTCGTCGGGATCGCGATCGGGGCAATCGCTGATCTCTGCGAGCACCCCGGCGAGGACGGGGGCGGCGGCGGCCTCGTCGAGGATTACAGCCGTCCGCGTTGCGGTCGCGCGCAGCCCGTGGCCCAGGTCAGGGCGGGCTGCGGCTTGCAGCACGGGCGTGATCACGCCGGTCGGCCCGGCCTGCCGTGCGAGCATGAGCGCGAGGTAGGACTGGTCAGGGTCGGGCTGGGGCGCGTCCGGGTCGGCCAGGGCCGTAAGGACGGGGGCGAGCTGCCCGGCGAGGCCCGGGTGGGTGAGGTTCCAGCCGCGCCGCCACCCGAGGCCGGTGAACGTGCGGGGGCTGGCGAGTAGGCGTTCCACCAGGGCGCTGCGCAGTTCCGGCGCGTCGATGAGTGCCCCGTGCACCGTCAGGACGGTCAGGTCGGCGTCATCGGCCCACGCGGTATCGGCTGGCCGCAGGGCCAGGAGCCACGCGGCTGTCTCCCTCAGTGCCGGGATGATGCCGGCCTCGCTCTCCGCGGGGACGGTAAGCAAGCTCCGCAGCTGGGCCGCGGGCAGCTGCCGCGAGGCGAGATGATGGCCGGCGAGGTAGGCGGCGAACCTGGCGTGGGCCGGGACACGGCGGTGCGGCCCGGCGGAGGTGAACAGGGCGCTGCGCAGCGCCGCGGCGATCAGCGTGCCGGTCACCTCAAAGGCACCGCCGACCTGCCGCTCCTGCCCGCCGGCAAGGGAGCCCGGGTCAAGGTCGCCGGGCGGCATCTGGTCGGCCGGGCCGGTCCAGAACCCTGCCCGCCCGCAGACCAGCAGGTAGCAGCACAACCGGGCGGCGACAGCCAGAACCTGTCCCGCCGGGGCAGACGCCAGCGCCGGGTCCCGGTCAGGATCGTGCTCGCCGGCAAGCGCCAGCAGTGCCGGCCCGTACAGTTCCGCTGCGGTACCGTGCAGGCCCCCGTCAGCCGCGTACTGGCGCAGAAGCAGGCCAAGTGTCAGCGGGAAGGACGCCAGCGGGCCTGTGCCCGTCCTGGCGACCTCTTTCAGGAAGTCATCTGCGGGCACCGCCCTGCTGGTGGCCAGCTCCAGGACGTCACGCCGGCGCAGCGGCGCCAGCTCGTACCGGGCAAAACCAGGGAACGCTCCGGCCAGCACCTCGTGAACGGGAGAGGGATACTCGGCAGACCGGCACCCCACCAGCAGCCGCAGCCACGAAGGATCGGCCTGCCTCAGCAGTAGCCTGCGGCGCCGCCCGTTCGGGTCGGTGGAGCAGGTGCAAGGGCTGCTGGCCGCCAGCGGCTACCAGGCCATCACCACCCGGGTGCACACGCTGACCCTGACCTACTCCAGCCCGCAGCAATGGTGGGCCGCCGCTCAGTCCCAGGGACCGTGGGCCGCCTGCTGGCGGCACATCCCTGCTGGCCGCCTGGACGCCGCGCAACAAGAAGCGTTCGCGCTGCTGAATGAACGGCGCGAGCCGGACGGTTCGATTCCGCGGACGATGCTGTTCGCCTGCACCAGCGCACACAAGGTCACGCCATGAACACGAGCATTCCGCGCACCCCGCGCAGCGCCGCGCCGCTGGTGGTCAGGTGACGCCGATGGCCGCTGATGCGCTGCCGGTACGGTCCCCGCTGGACGCGCTCCAAACGGAGTTCCCGCACTACCAAATCGTGATGCGCTCCATCGCCGGCCGGATGTTTTACCTGGCCGAAGCCATTGTCCTGCATGTCCAGCCGAGGTTCGCCCAGGCCGAAACCACTGACCGGTTGCGGGCCAGACTGACTGCACCCGTACGGGAGTTCACCGTGACCGAACCATCGATACCGCGGGTGTGGGACGTGCTGCTGGGCGGCAAGGACAATTTCGCCGCCGACCGGGACCAGGCAAAGAAACTCCTGACGGTGTTCCCCCGCGCGGCCGAACTCGCGCAGGAAAGCCGCGAGTTCCAGCGCCGCGCCGTCACCTACGTCGCAGGCGAGGGCGTGCGGCAGTTCCTTGACCTCGGCTGCGGCCTGCCCACCACGCCGAACACACGAAACGGCGCAAGCGGTACAGCCGGACGCGACGGTGATCTACGTCGACAACGACGAGCAGGTCATGACGCATGCGGAGAACGTGCTGGCCAGCACCCGGGGAGTGCTCGCCGTCGCCGGGGACCTCACCCACCCGGATGAGATCCTTTTCGACGCGCGGATACGGCGGGTGCTGAATCCCCGGCAGCCGGTCTGCGTGGTCCTGACCATGACCCTGCACTTTTTCGGCGCCGACACGGTGCGGTTGATCACCGGGCGTCTCACCAGCGGAATCCCGCCCGGCAGCTACCTGATCGTCTCGGCCGGCCACCTGGAAGGCGACACCGGAATGCGGTTCACCCGGCAGTACGCCGCCGGGCACCTGCACCACCACACCCGCGACGATCTAGCCGGATTCCTGGCCGGCCTGGAACTAGCCGGCCCTGGTATCACCGAAGCGCGGGCCTGGCGGGCACCCGCGTCCGTGTCCGCCCGTTCCCGCGGCGGCCACGTCTGGGCCGCTGTGGGCGGCAAACCGGCCATCGAACGGGAGCAGCCGTGACCGGACCGCCTGTGACCCTGGCATCGCTGGAGTTCCGCTGGGCCGACATCTACCTGGTCTGCTATGCGCGGGATAAGTGGGTGGCGCTGCGCCGCGACTACCTCCGGTTCCTGACCGCTGACACGCTGGCTGGGCTGGAACGCGCGATTGAATCTGACTACCGGGACCACCCGCTACCCCGGGACTTCGGCCCGCCCGGCGCGGCGGACTCCCTCGGCCTTCCCGATGACGATCCGCCCGATGAAGACGCACGGTTCCTGCTGGCCGCGCTGCGCCACGCGTTCCCGGCCTGGATCATCACCTACTCAGCCCAGATGCACGCGTGGATCGCCCGGACCCGCAAGAAGACCCTCTGTGAAAACTCCCCGGTGCTGTTGTGCGCTGCCCTGCTGATGCTCCAGTGCGGGCAGCCGCCTGGCTGGCCCGGTTCCGTTCCGCGAGGGTTCCCTGGCGGGGAATCATGACCGTCCACCGGCCGCCTGTCCCGTGTCTGTGCGGCCCGGTACCGAACCCGTGCATGCCCAACCCCATCACCATCACCTGCATCCGTTGCAGCAGGCCATTCGTCACCGACGCCGCCTCTCCCGCAGCCAGGGACCAGATCTGCCTCTCCTGCTATTTCGGCCCCGAACTGGACGTGGACCAGGCCGATGCCGGCGGCGTCCGCGAGAGTGGCGGACGAACGAATGGGGTGGTCATACGGCGACTGCGCTCGCTTGTGCTCCGTTCCGGCCAGATGATCAGGCCGTCTCCGATGCGCACCAGCGCTTCATGACGTCGTATGGCCTTCCAGCCTTTGTCGGGTCACGCTCGATGATGTCGCCAAGTACACCGTCGATCGAGTTCATAATGTCTTCGTCCAGCCGCGCCTCTACCGCTTTGATATTTTCGCTTATCTGCTCAGGCCGGGAAGCGCCGATTATGGCCGACGTGACATGCTGATTATGAAGTACCCAGGCGAGGGCAAGCTGCGCGAGCGACAGGTCGGCTTCCTGGGCGATGGGCCGCAGGTCCCCGACCCGAAGGCGAAGCTCCCCTGACAGGTACCGGCGGATCGAACTGTTCGTGGACTTCTGGTCGGCCCGAGACCCGGTCGGCGGCATCCGGCCTGGGGGGTACTTGCCCGTGAGCACGCCCTGAGCGAGAGGTGAATAGGCGATCTGGCTGATGCCCAGCTCGGCGCTGGTCGGCATTACCTCAGCTTCCGGGACTCTCCAGAGCACAGAGTACTGGGGCTGGTTTGACACGAGCTGGATACCAGCCTGCAGGGCGAGCCGCTGGCCTTCGCGCAGCTGCGCTGACGTCCATTCGGATACGCCAACGTAGCGAACGTCTCCAGCATGGACAAGCTCAGAGAACGTGGCGATCGTCTCTTCAAGCGGCGTTTCCTCGTCGAACCGGTGCGCCTGATAGAGGTCGATATAGTCCGTCCGCAGGCGGCGAAGGGACGCGTGGCAATTCGTGATGACCCGCGTCCGCGACAATCCCCTGTCCCCTGGGGCGGCGCTAGTAGGGAGCCCAACCTTTGAGCAGACGATAACGGATTCCCGGCGGATCCCGGCAAGAGCAGATCCGAGCAATTCCTCGGCCCGTCCATCCGCGTACATGTCAGCAGTATCAAAGACTGTGATACCAGCATCAAGCGCCTTGCCCACGCACGCCACAGCAGTGGCATTATCGACTCCGTCTCCGTGCGTGAGCCAATTCCCGTAGGAAATAACACTAAGGTCGAGACCCGAGCGCCCTAGACGCCGATACTCCATAACAAGCACCTGTGCCCACCGGGGACATCTCCAGCGACCAGCCTCCGCCTGAAGAATTGACTTCCACGCCAAAAATCCGGGCTGAGGAGAGGTCCCGGTGCACAGCAGGGATGCGGTGGCTACTTTCGCGGCTCCAGTACCTTCTTGCCCATGTAGGGGACCAGCGGTTCCGGCAGTTCGACCGTGCCGTCTTCCCTCTGGCCGTGCTCGATGATCGCGGCCCACATCCGTGGCGTAGCCAGGGCCGAGCCGTTGAGGTAGTACGGCGGCCTGGTCTGGCCGGATCCGGTGCGATACCGGATGTTGCTTCGCCTGGCCTGGAAGTCGGTGAAGTTCCCGACCGAGGAGACTTCAAGCCAGCGGTCAACGCCGGGCGAGTACACCTCCAGGTCGAAGATGCGCGTGGACGAGAACGTGAGATCGCCTGCGGCGAGATCGACAACCCGGTACGGCAGTCCCAGGAGCTGGAGGGGCCGCTCGGCGTCCGCCAGCAGGGCGTCGAACTCGTACTGAACCGTTTCCGGCGTGCAGATGCGAACAAGCTCCACCTTGTGGAACTCGTGGAGGCGCTGGAGTCCCCGGGTATCCTTCCCCGCGGAGCCGGCTTCCCGCCGGAAGCAGACCGAGTAAGCCATGTAGCGTTTCGGTAGCTCATCCGCGTCGAACAGCTCACCCCGGTGCATGCCCGTCAGGGGAACCTCGCCAGTGGGGATGAGCCACAGGTTGTCCAGCGTGGTGTTGTAGGCGTCCTCGGCGAATTTGGGAAGGTGGCCCGTCCCCTCGAAGACTTCGCTGCGGACCATGTGCGGGACGAGAACCTCAAGATAGGTGTCGCGGTTGAGGTCGAGGCCGAACTGCGCGAGGGCGCGGATCAGCCGGGCTCCGTCGCCGTAGAGCAGTGAGAACCCGGAGCCGCTCAGCTTTGCGGCGCGCTCGGGGTCGAAGATCCCGAGATCGCCCGCGACCTCCCAGTGCGGGCGGTAGTCGGCCGGGTCGTATTTGTCGGCAGGGGGTCCTTCAACTCGAAGGACGACATTGGACGACTCGTCGAGGCCCTCGGGCGCGTCCGGCGAGGGCAGGTTCGGCAAGACGAGCAGAAGCGACCGCGACTTGCCCTCGGCCTCCCGCAGCGCCGCCTCTTTCTCGGCGAGACGGGACTTCAGGTCTGCCAGCGACTCTCGCTCGGCAGCCGCGCCGGGGCCTCCGGCGGCGATCAGCTTCCCGACCTGCTTGGAGCGCGAGTTCATCTCGGCCCGGAGACCCTCAACCTCGGACAGGATGCGGCGGCGCTGGATCAGGGCATCCCGCGCGGAGAGGACGACATCGGAGGAGACACCCTTGCGCGCTAGCGCCGCGACGACAGCATCGGGCTGATCGAGCAGCAGATTCGGGTCGATCACTTCTTCCTCCCTGTTCCAGCCGACTTGCCGGGCTTAGCTTCCGGCGGCTGACAAGTCCTGTGTCTGGGCCCAAGCGTCCCGTGCCGGCGGTCAGCGGATACGCACCGCCACTGAATGATGCCGTGACAGATCACCTGTCCGCCACGGGTTTCGTATGAAGGTTATACGGATCGCTAAGTGCCTGTGAGCGCCAAGGCATGGAAGATATCGACGGCAGCGAGTAGGACCGTCTCGTCAAGATCGAACTCGGGCGTGTGCAGATCCGGGTGGGCGTCCGTCGTAGCGCAGCCGAGCAGGAACAGCGCACCGTCCGCCTGGTCGAGGTACCACCCGAAGTCCTCACTTACCCCGGCTGGCTGCTCCGGGTACGCCAGGCACTGGATTCCCAGGCCGTGGCAAGCCCCTTGCAGCCGCGCGACCGACTCGGCTGAGTTGCGGACCGGCGGGCGGATGCCAGAGGTGACAGATACCTCTATCTTCGCGCCGGTCTCGCCTGCCACGGCTCCAGCCGCAGCCTCGATGGCGGCCACGGCTGCATCCTGATCGGCCCATGACAGGGCACGCAGGGTCCCTTGGAGCTGGCATCGCGTTGCGACCCGGTTCGGGCCGTCGCCGCCGTGGATCATTCCCATGCTCAGGGCCGTCGGTGATGCGTCGTGTAGCTGCCTGCCAGTATCGGGTTCGAGGCGCCCGTACAACCTGATGGCCGCTGATACGGCATCCACACCTCCGGAGTCGGCGGCAGTACCGCTGGCGCGGCCCTCGCGGCCGTGGACATCGATGGTGACCCCGGCTACCGAGGCCATCATCGTTCCAGCTCGTACCCCGACGACTCCGGCGGGCAGCTCGGGCCAGACATGGCAGGCGAAGATCTCTCGCGGCATCAGGTCCCTCGGCAGCCCCTCGATGACCAGCGGGGCTCCGGACGGATACGTCTCCTCGGCCTGCTGGAAGACCAGGAGAACGGGCGCCGGGCAAGGGCTGAGGGTAAGACGCCGCGCGAGCGTCAAGAGCGCCGCAGTGTGAGCGTCGTGACCACAGGCGTGCATGACGCCGGGGTTTCGGGATGCGTAAGGGGTGCCGATCGCCTCATGGATGGGGATCGCGTCCATGTCCGCGCGGAAGCCGATAGCGGGCGCAACGCCGGCCGGCCCCACAACGACGGCGACGCTGGTGGGCGCGGGCCGGAAGGACTTGAGGCCCATCTGACCGAGAAGCCGCTCGACGTAGCTCGACGTGCGTCGCTCTGCATGCCCCAGCTCGGGGCGGCGGTGGATCGCCCGGCGTACCCGGCGAAGGAAGTCCAGTTCCGGCCCGGGGCCGGCGCAGTAATCGTCCATTTGCGTCTGGTCGCTCCCGAACTCGCGTGTGGCACCACAGGCCAGTTCAGATGAAGAAGCTATGGTCAGGGGCAGGCAGCACGGCTCGCAGGTCGTCGATCCATGTCCGGACCTGCTCCAGCCGGCCTTCGTCTCGGAATTGCTCGATTTCCCGGAACAGGCGGTTGAAGAAGAAGCCTCTGCCGTTCTTAGGGCAGTAAGTCTGGTAGCACGCCGTCCGCTGCGCGAGTTGCAGCACGGAGCGGCGTCCGTCGCCGACCCATATTTCGTCCATCGTCGTCTGCGCGACGTTGCCGATGAAGTAATCCGGGTTTCCGTAGCGGTCCGAGCAGAGAACCATGTCGCCGTTCGGCGTCACCTCGCCGAACCACCCCGCCGCGATGCACCCGCGGTCGTCTGGCTCGGGACCTGGCGCGGAGGCTGCCGATTGCTCGGGGACCACGACGTCAATGCCGGACTCGGTCAGCATGCAGCGAAGCGGTGCGCCCTGCCCCATAAGTGCGAGGAACCTGGCCACGGTGTCATCGCGAATGTCGACCTGGGAAGTGTAGAAGGGAAATACCGGGCGGAAGATCGCGTAGTCGATAGCGACAGGCCCGTACGAGGCGGCGAGCTGGGCGAGATACTGTGCAGTGGGCTCCAGGTCGGCGAGGTTCCCCTCATCCACGACCACGGACACGCCGACGAGCGTCCGGGATCTCTGCTCGCCTCGCAGTCGGGCGAGTTCCGCCAGGTTGCGCAGGACTCTGTCGGCGTAGCCACGGCGGGGGTCGTAGTCGTGGTACCTAGCATGGACTTCTCTGGTGACAGCGTTCAGGCTGAGGCGGATGAACGCGAGGTTGGCGTCGAAGAGGGACGCCGCCCGTTCGGTGTTGAGCAGGCTTCCGTTGGTGAACAGGCACTGCGCCATGCCAAGCTGGTCAGCCTTTTGCGCTGCGGTATAGAGGAGCGGGTTCATTGTCGGCTCGCCGCCAACCCACATGATGCCGGTCTTGTTGGCCGCGAGATTGGCCAGGACACGGTCGAGCTTGGCGTCGCGGATCACGGTAAGCGGGGTGGCCCGCGGATGGCTGAAGACGTCGGCATCGGACCATTCCTCGCGTGCGCTGCGGCAACTGCACCAGGGACAGGCGAAATTGCAGAGGTAGGTCGGGGAGAGCTCGACGTGCAGTGGCCGGACCTCGTCATAGCGTCCGCTGAGGACCAGTTGCACCCGGTCGTCCCAGAAGACCCACTGGCCCGCTTCCTTGCGTGACCGTTCGAACTCGTCGCGGTCGCCGTAAGCGGCGACCCGCTCGGGCAGTGGCCACCGCGTGCGGTCAGTCATGTCGGCTCCGCTGTTCCCTGTGCTCACACGAAGAAGGAATGGCCCAGGGGATACGTGACTTCACGCAGCTCATCGACCCATTGCCGGACGAGGTCAATCTGGCCTTCCTGGCGAAGCCGTTCGATCTGGTGGAACACCCGGTTGTGGTGATGCCCGCGGGAGTTGTGCGGGCACGCCGTCTTGAAGCACTCACGGGCGTTGACCTGGCGCAGCACCTCTTGACGACGGTCGGAGCGCCAGATCTCGTCAAGCGAGTTCTCGAAGATGTTGCCGATTGTGTATTCGGGGTTGCCGTACGAGTCGGAGCACAGCTGGATATCGCCATCGTGCCGGATCTCGCCGTAGAGGCCGTACGAGAGGCAGGAGCCGCTGTCGTACGCCTCGGGCGCGGGAGGAGGGTCGAATGAGTCCTTGATGAGGACCAGGGGAATGCCCAGGTCGTTGATGATCTGCCACGCCTCCCCGCCGTCTGTGACGAGGTCCAGGGCGCGTCGTGCCGTGTCGTCCTTGAGTCGCGCCCATGGCTGGTCGAAGTGCTGGTAGTTCATCACTGGCCGGGCGATCACGTAATCGATGCCCGGTCCGGATGCATCGACGACATCGCGGATTAGCTCGGCGGCTGCGACGACATCATCGAGGTTGCGCTCGTCGACGATGAGCGAGATGCCGACGAGGGTACGGGCGTGCCTTTCGAGCTTGCGCTTCGCGAGATCTCTCATGTTCTGCTTCGCGCGCTCGAAGTAGTCCCAGCCCGGGGGGTAGCCATGGAACTTCCGGTAGGCTTCCTCGGTGCCGCAGTTGAGGCTGACGCGGATGAGGATCGGGTCGTTGTCCAGGCACTGGTCGGCGTCGAGGAACACACCATTGGTCAGGAAGCTGGAAGTGATTCCCTTGCTGCGCGCGTACCGCATTCCGTCGTAGGTGTAGGGATTCGCGGTGGGGTCGCCGCCGCCCCACACGATTCCCATCTGCTCGTCGGTACGGTGCTCCGCGAGCTGGTCGATGACGCGGCGCAGGCCGTGCGCGTCCATCGTGTTCTTCTTCTCGACCTCGGTGTTATGCTCCCAGGTCCCGCCATCCACCCATTTGGTCCGGGTGACCCTGCGGCTGCAATGAGGGCACATGAAGTTGCACACGAGGGTGAAGATCCCCTCGAAGTGAGCGGGCTGGACATCGTGGTACCGGCCCGCCAGGATCAGGTTCGCCCGCTCCTTCCAGTGCACCCATTGCGCCATGTACTTCGGTGCCTTGACGAACTCTGAGTAGGGGCCATAGCGGCCAACCTGGTCGGGTATGGGATACCGGGTACGCCCGGCGATACGGGGAAGCCAGGCGCCAGGCGTGGGCTGCAGCGGCGTGAGCAGTTCTTCGTTCGAGAACATCACTTCGTGATCGGATACGGGCATCACCTGCCGGCCGTCGATAACACCAGCCGGGCGCAGTGGCGCGAGGTCGCTGGTGCCGATGATGGGCAGGCGGCGGGTGGGCACGCGCTTAGCCGCTTCTGTCATGTTGTCGCTCCAGGCGCGTCTCGGTACTTAGCCGGAAACCCAGCCGTGCTTGTCCAGGACCTCGCACACGTCGCAGATGCCGAGCCACTCGTGCGGGCCATCCGGCTGATCGAGGGTGCTCGCGCCGCAGTTCTGGCAGGAAAGGAAATTGGAGGCGGCCTGGCGAGTCTTTCTCGCATGGGCGGTGAACATCCACGTCTCGATACCGGGCCATTGCCACTGGAGGTGGTCTGCCAGGTAGTACAGGAAGTTGCGGTCTCCGGGATTGAACTCCCACTGATTCGGCTCAGTCTGCCTCGGCTCGTGACCTGTCTTGTGCAAGTAGTAGAGATGCAGTTCCCGCTTCGGCACGAACGCTAGCGGGAAGACGTATGTGTACAGGCCTACCGTGCGGCCGGGAATATCGCCCATGTCGAAGCCGAGGGTGTAGGAGTTCATCAGGCCGGCGAGGAGGTCCGTGGTGTGCAAGCCCAGAGCAACCTTCGGCGTGCCCAGTGTGTCTGCGTGGACTTCGAGGACCCGCCGCGTGGCGTGATGATCGACGTACATCGCGAGATGCGCGTCTTCGGTCTCCATCATGTACATGAGGATCTGAGCTAGGGGGCGGTTGAGGTGGAAGACCTCCTCCGCGAAGCCTGGCTGAAGCACCTGATGCGCCACCTGATGGCGGTCGGCCAGCTGCTTGGCGAAGTCGAATGTCTCCGACCATTTGCTGTCGAAGTCCTGGAAGGTGGCGGAGTGGATCTTCAGGCTCGGGGCCAAGGCGTCGCGGTAGGCAGCGAGCAGCATGAGCAGGGAACCGCTGTCCACCCCGCCTGAGAGTCCGAGCACCACCGAGTCGGTCGACGTGACTAGGTCGAACTGCTCGATTGTCTCCCGGACCATATGCTCGACATGATCTGCGGCGCCTGGCACGTCTAGCGCCGTCCGCTCCATGCTCAGGCTGCCGTTAGCCGCTAGGCCAAGCCGCCTACGTACGTATGGCTTGCTGCTGTCGCGGCTGTCGAACAGCCGTCGGATCCCGGTGATGTCGTAGCCTTCGATGAGCTTTGCGACGTACGAGCGAGCCGGATCAACGACGTGATCGTCTGCGACGATGATCGACTCATCGCAGAAGGTCAGCACCGACGGCGGCGGGATCGCGTTGCGCAGCAGGGTGACCGCCACGGTGTCACCTGGGCGCTGTACCAGCGTGTGCGAGCCGCCGCGTCGGTCGAGCAGGGAGAACATGGCACCTCTTTGCCGATGATGAGATTCTGAGGCTTGGAGGGGACGCCCGCCGGGGCGGGCGCCTGCAGATCGACTTGTTTGGCAGGGACGGGTCGCTACTTGCTCGCGCGAGGGTCGGCGCAGCAGGTGCGGAACCGGATCAGGTCAATGCTTCGCTTCTGCTCCACTTCCCGCAGGGCGGCAACCAGCATGGTCGGCCTGCTGTCCGAGGTCTGAGCCGGCTGATGAGCCTCCACTGTTGCCGACATGTGCTCTCCGTTCTGTTTCGATGACAAGCCGGCCACCTTGACCGGCCTCAACGTATGTCGTCCGCGTGCCTGCCGTCGAGGGTCCCCCCGCTCTCGCGGGTCATCTGGGCGTGCCTCGACCAGCGACGCGGTCCCAGTCCGCTGCCGCCGGAAGGCAGGTCTTCCCGCCAGTTCACGATCGTCGTATCGCTCAGTCCGCGGTTCGGCCGGCACAGGGTAGGGCCGGACGTCCACGGGCAGGCGCTCGGCCTGCTCTGGATCAAGCAGCCCCGGAAGCAAGGTGTATCCCTGAAGCTCAAGCTCTTTAATGCGCTCGGCGACGCCGAGTGACGGTGCGCCCCCTAGCATCGCGCCGCCTCCCCGCGCATGACCTTCGTGCGGAGCAGTTCCCTGGTAGATCCAGCAGGGTCGCGAATCTCTGTCCTCGCGTGCAGGCTGCGACCGTTATCTAGGAGGAGAAGGTCGCCCGCCTGGAGCCGCATCCTGGCCACGCCGCGGCAGTTTCCGACCGCTTGCTCGAATGCCAGCAGATCGTCGGCGATGTCCGCGGGCAGCGACGCGAGGCCCTCCTCCTCGGAGAGCATCACGGCGTGCCGCAGCCATCGAATGTGTGGCCCTGACAGATCGATGGGGTACTCCCAATGAATGCCGCCACCCAGCTCTTCGGCTATCCGCCATGGAACGGCCTGCGAGGCGATACGATGCACGACTCCTGCAGCAGGCGCCGCAGCCATTTCATCGAGCAACGTCGCAATGTCAAGTAGCAAAGACTCGCCATCCCCGCTTTGATCGGGGCGCACGCAGAACAGGCACGTATAGTCGTTGGGCCGGATCCAGTCCGTGCCGTCGGTGTGAAGGAACTCGTTCAGCACTCGTCCCTCGACTGTCCGATCCCGGGACGGGACGATGTGGCGGACGACTCGGCTCCACGGCTGCCTGTATGGTTCGACCAGCAGGCCCAGCGTTGCGCTCACCGCTACGAGGAGCGGTGTCGCCCGACTGACCGGCAGGCCGCGGATGATCAGGAACCATGGTGGCTCCGCTATTTGCTTGGCTGCCTCTTGAACGAGGTCATCAAACGCCGCACCCGCCGCCTCCTGAACCTCCGCCAAGATCGCTTCTTGATATGCCGGGTTCGTGAGTTTGGGCTCATCGACCTCGATGAGCCCAAGCGAGTCGTTGAGCTCCTTGGACTGAGCTGGCCGAATGCTGAGAAGAGGTACGCCGTCGGGTGCGGTCATCCCCTACGCCCCTCCGCTCGATGCCGCATTGTGACCGTAACCATACCAAGAGGTAATATACCGACGCAATCACCGAGCTGACTCCTGCGCAGGACTGCCATGCAAACGTCCCTTCATCCTGCTCAAGCGTCCCACGCGCCACGCCAGCGCACGGTGCCGTCGAGGACGGTCAACCCCGGCGTCGTGCTTCGACGAACTCGTGCCGATGCGCGGGACGCCGTAGGGCCGCGTCATTGAATGCAACATGCCGACAGCTGTATGCGCGATCCGGCAGCTCTGGGCTTGTGTGATTGATCCGAACGATGCATCTGGAATCTAGATTTCGCATGGTATTGCCGTCCCGCCGGTGCCATGATCGGCCGGACACAAATACAGAGTGCGTGAGTAGGGCACATCAGCCAGAAATTGCACACCACATACGAGGGTTATAACTCACCGCAGCTGCGTCTGGCTTCATCGTGACGAAGGCGCCCTGGTGAGGGTAGCCAGCGTCCTCGTCCAGCACTAATCGGCACTTTCCGTGCCATCGCCTAGAGCGGTCATTTCCCCGCAGCCGACACGGGATCTCGCTGTGACAAATCAGGGTCTTGCCGCATGGAAGACCTCGTGAGAACATCCACATATGCTGGACATCGAGCTAATCTACAACAGCAAGCATTTCGCTAAAGCTCCCGATTCACCTACTCGGGTGGCTCTATTCAATCAAAGTTCCCGGGCAATCCCAGTACTACCAGGCGCGTCAGCTCAGAGATTTGAAACACATTTCCCTGGCCTCGGTCTCCTGAGCCTGGCACGCAGCTTGGAGAGCGACATAGAAGCTGGGGACCTGAAAAACCTGGAGATCCGGTTCTTCGATGAGGAAGCCTGCTCTTCGCAGGCGAACCTCGTCGAAGAACTCAGCCGCTGGCTAGGCCCCGCCACGCGGAGAGTCATCCTCGCCAGCACCTACACGCAGACACTCAATCGGCTCCAGTCATTCCTAGCCAACTTTGACCCTCGGCAATACCTGATCGTACTCGGCGGCGCCCATGCCACAACGGCACCTGACATTGAATTTGCCCACATCGTCGTTCGAGGAGAGGGCGCTGCCGCCCTGCGGCATATCCTTAAGAACATTTGTACGGAAGATTTCGGTCAAGGTCAAGATGCTCAAGGATTGTGCTATATAGAGAACGGCCAAAGGGTCATTGGCCGGGCCGCATACGACCGATCATTGGAACAAGCCGAGTCACCGGCTTTCGCGTATCACCTGTTGCCCAGTAATGTTCGTTACGCGACGAACTTTCAGCGCTTCCTGGGGCAGCGGCCGCAAATATATGTTTGCACGCAGAGCTGCCGTGCGAGGTGTACGTTTTGTTCTACCTATGTCATACATGGCCGGCAGGTCACGCGACCGGTAGATCTGATCGGCAAGGATCTGGATTACCTAATACGGGTCTGCGGTCATGATGCCATTGAGTTTCACGACGACGATCTCTTGCAGCACGATGATTTTGGTGAACTGCTCACGACGATAACGGGATTCAACGTCCCATGGTTCTGTTACACGCGCGCCGAGCTGCTGACTTCAAGTGTCGCCCAGGAAATGCATGTGGCAGGATGCCGGCGAGTTTTCGTCGGAATAGAGTCCATGCAGCAGTCCAAGCTGGACTATTTTAACAAGAGAACAACAGTGGGTGTTAACAAGGCTGCGGCGCAAGCATGCGCGGAGGCTGGAATTGGCGTGATAGCAGGTTTTATTCTCGGTGCGCCTGATGATACGACTGAATCAATCCTCGATGACCTCGATACTTTCTTGGAATTGCCACTCTATGCCCTGAACCCAAGTGTCCTGTCGCCTGACCCTGGTACGGTTGAAGCTATCCGCGCCCGGCAGCTTATCGATAGGCATGCCCCAGATCCAGGAAATCGCAAGCGTTTGATGCCGGATTCCGAGCGCTGGGGCTCAGAGAACCCGGCGGGCCTGCCTACGGTATGCAGGAACGTATCCAAAGCAGACCTTAACCACCTGCGGCGTCTGGTGCTCTGCTCCTTCTATCTGCGTCCGGAAGTATGTGCGCGACTAGCCGAAGGAAGAACAGGCGAGCAAAAAGCTATAGTCGCGGAGTTCATTCATTACTTGAGAGTTTATGCCTGGCAGCCCCTTCTGGCCCGAACGGGGAATTGTAAGATCGATGACCGAGTGGCCGATATGGCCGTAAGCTTTGAAACGCTCGACCGGATATTTAACGATCTTTAATGGCGGGGGTTACGGGTTCGGCTGAGGGCTGCATCCTGGGTATCTGTGTGGCATGAGGTGTCCCGATGGTGGCGGGCTGGACGCTGATGAGCGGGCTCGCCGTGAGCAGGTGCGGTTAGCGGCCGCGGAGCTGATCGATGACGGGGCCAGTGACCGGGAGGTCGCCCGGCGCTTCCGGGTGTCGCGGATGTCGGCGAACCGGTGGCGGCGGGCGCTGACCGCGGGTGGCCGGTCCGCGCTGGCATCCAGGGGCGCGGGCGGCGCGAAGTGCAAGCTCATCCCCGCCCAGCTGCGCGAACTGGAAGCGGTGCTGGACGCCGGCCCGGCCGCGTCGGGCTGGGATGAGGATCAGTGCTGGACCCTGGCCCGTATTGCTGAGGTGATCCGCGGCCGGTTCAAGGTGGACTACACGCTGGCCGGGGCGGACCTGCTGCTGCACCGGATCGGGTGGAGCGTGCAGGTCCCCGCCCGGCAGGCCGCCGAGCGGGACGAGGCGCGGATCGCCGGGTGGCGGGAGGAGACGTGGCCGGTGGTAAAAAAACGGCGGCGGACCTGGGCGCCTGGCTGATTTTCGAAGACGAATCAGGCCAGGGCTTACGTCCGCCCAAGGGCAGAACGTGGGGACGGCGCGGGCAGACCCCGGTGGTCAAGGTAACCGGCGGGCAGAACACGCGTGTGTCCCTGGCGGCGCTGATCGCCGTCAAGCCCGGGTGCCGGCCCCGGCTGATCTACCGGGTCCACCGCAGCCGCGCCGGCCGCAAGGACCGGCGCAAGGGCTTCACTGAGACCGATTACGCCCGGCTCCTGGACGCCGCCCACCAGCAGCTCGGCGGCCCGCTGGTGGTCGTCTGGGACAACCTGAACACCCACGTCAGTGCCGCTATGACCGAACTGATCGCGGCCCGGGAATGGCTGACCGTCTTCCAGTTGCCGCCCTACGCCCACGAACTGAACCCGGTCGAACTGGTCTGGTCACACCTCAAGCGGTCGCTGGCCAACCTCGCCAAACGCAACCTGGCCCAGCTGACCGCGCTGGTCAGAACCCGGCTCAAGCGGATGCAATACCGGCCCGGCCTCCTCGACGGATTCCTGGCCAGCACCCGCCTGGACCTCACACCCTTCCGTAACCCTCACCCTTAAGGATCGTTAGTGTGTAGCGTACAACCCGATAGAGGCGGTGGAGTTGATCGTGGACGCCATCGGCGTGCGCGAACAGGCTGGCTAACCTAGCCCTTTTCGTCGATGGTCACGTCGACGTCGTGTATGCCCAGCTGGCGGAGACCTTCGAGGGTTACAAGGTTGAGGGTCTCGCGGGGGATGCCGGCCAGACCGCCGTCCGCGCGGATGGTGAGTTCCACGCTCACGTCCGCGCTCGCTGCGCTCAGAGGGAGGACGGCCACTTTCAGGACGTCTCGCATCTTGCTTGCTGGCACGTCCTTGATGTGGATCGTCACGCCTGGGAGGGGACCGGAGGTATTGGCAGGCTTCGTGGTCTCGGTGGTCCCGGTGTCAACGGGTCTCTGAAGCGTCCCGGGAATCTCGCCTGTGGGTTTCTTAGGCTCCGGGCCCGGGGTTGTGGGGGGCTGGGGCGGTGTCCGCTTGGCGAGCATCTCTTTGATGGTTGCCGCGCGCACAAGCCAGGTGCCCGGCTGGAACTGGATCTCGGTAGGGTCAACGGTCTGAGCGAACCGGAGTACCGTGTCTTCGGCGTCCCAGGCAGAACCGCTGACCAGGCCGAACAGGCCCTTTTCCACGCCTTCGGCCAGAGCGCGGCGGAGCACGTCGGCGTTGGCGAGCTTGGGCAGGCGGGGAAGCCGGTAGAAGAATCCCAGGAGCGCTTCGAGTTCGGCGGCGTTGGTGCCCTCGGGGAGCAGGCCGAAACGGGCGGCGAGAAGGGCTGCCGGGGCCAGGGTGGTCTCGATGATTCGGTCGGCTGAGCGAAGGTATTCCAGGACGCGTCCGGTGATCGTGGCGCTGGCCCGGGCCGGGCCGAGGTCGATGTGATCGAGCTTCGCGCCCCCCGTGTCGCTTTCGCCGAGCAGCAGCAGGTGCCGGTAGGCCATGGTCACTTGCTGAGGGAGCCGTTCCTCAGCCGCTGCCAGGCGCTTGGCGAGCTGTTCGCGCTGTTCAGCGTTGAACCGTCCGAGGCGGTGCTTGTCGGCGCCCAGCTCCCGCAGCGCCGACAGGGTCCGTGCCGAGCCCCTAGCCTTGCTCATCCCGGCGATGTCGGCGGCGATCAGCATCGCGGCGTTCTTGTTCGCGCGCCAGCTCCCCCCGCAGTGCTCTAGCCCGAGTTTCCGAGAATCGTGGTGAGAGCCGACTGTTCTCGCTGGTCAGCTATGGTTCCGGGGGTGGTTTTGGCGTATTACCCATCTCAGCGTCTGGGGGCGTAGCGGGCGAAGCTGAA
>Ga0187851_10001570_pt1 | contig 21715 bp, 19 predicted proteins | sample June2016WEW_6_10_FD_132997 | JGI IMG/M metagenome (GOLD analysis project Ga0187851, IMG submission 132997) | Peatland microbial communities from SPRUCE experiment site at the Marcell Experimental Forest, Minnesota, USA - June2016WEW_6_10 | ecosystem: Environmental > Terrestrial > Soil >...
CAAGGGAGATTCCATACGTGGTAACTGAATATCCTTTGCCGGACCCTGGGGTGAAACGAATCGACACCGCGACGCAGAATGCCATTGTTGCAAACTACCATGTTATCCTCGAATCTGGCATAAAGGCCACCTCTGGCAAAGGAACAAATGAAGCTGGAATTTACGCTGAATATTCTTTTGTCTTGTGGAAAGCGAATTAGCAAGGAGCCGAAATATGGCAGACGAAGAAAGTTGGGCTAAGAAACCTTTTCTACTTTACCGCAATCGACAGTTGGATGAAATTAACGATCTGTTGGAACGATGTTGTGAAAGTGCCGGTGTCAAAGCCGGTCAGTTGCCTCTTTGTGATGTTTGCTACCGGAATTTCCGGCGATTGGCGGATAAACGAGAAGATAAACTTACATCTGAAGACACTCGAAATATGATAAGAATAACGCTAATCAGGAAACAAATTACTGCAGAGGGAGGATCTGAGAATGAAAAAGCTCGGTAGAGTTGTTAGGTGGGTGATCTTGGGAATTATCGCGGCGGCCATTGCTATCCCGGTGCTGCTTGGTCTTATTAAAAAGATGGTGGAATGGAATGAGCAACCGCCGTCTGTCGTAAAAGCGCCTTGGGAGATTGAAACAAGTTCGAGAATTTATTTTGGTGAGTATTTTAGTCTTCAAAAGGGAGTACCCGAACTGAAAGATTACTGGTACTTGCAGGGGTCAAGATATTATTTCGTCAATGGTATTATCTCATTTCCCGGTGACCAGTATGGGGAGTTTGGCGTCTCTGTATTATTGGTAGCAAGGGAGGGAATAAAGACAACACCATGAATACTAAATTTATTGACCTTAGATTCCAAGATTTGTTGGAGATATGAACCGAAAATTATCACGCTATCGAGAACCAAACAGGCATACATTGGCAATGTTGCAAGCCTGATTCGCTTTGTGAACATTTCATTATTTAACGAAGATTTAATGAAAATATAAAATTTTGTTAACTCTTGGTTTGGACAAATTACTTTATAATTGTCTTTAAATCGATAAGGTTCAGAAAATTGTCGGTGGCCAAGCTGCCCGCATTAAAACTAAACGCATAAGAGATTTTTTGTTTATTATAGCTGCGATAATTTACGTTTTGCATTGGTTAAAGCTACATTGAGTTCCGCGGTTCTTAATTCAGCCTTTTTTAGATCCAATTCAAGTTGTTCAATTTGAAGGTCAACTCTTTCACGTTTATTCTTTGTTAAGTCCAATTTCAACTCTATCGTTTTGAGTTCCGATCTCTTTAATTCTTCTTCAAGTTGTATTGCTTTCAGTTCAATGGCTTGTTGATTTTCTTTGATTTTTAACGCTTCTAAATTTGTATTCTTAATGTCAGCTTCAGGCTCTAATTTACGGCTCACCGCTTTTAATCGCGCTGCTTCATCCTTTACGCCCAATAAATCCGTCGTTAGCTTTTCGTAAAAGGAGGATTCATTTCTCAAAGCTTCTTCAAGCAAAATAATTTCGTGCTTGACCGCTCTATTCTTCGCACGCCTTAAATCTGCTTTTATTTTTTCATCTGAAAAACCTTCTTTCCCCAAAGCTTGTTCAAGTAGTGCTATTTCAGTCTTCACTGCTTCATGCAATTCTGTCTCTATTTTTTTATCTGAATAATTTTTATCTGCCAAAGTTTTTTCAAGTTGTATTACTTTAAATTCAGCGGCTTCAAGATTTACCTTGAGTTCCGTTGCCTCGGCCGTAACTTTCCCCGGTTTTGCCTCAAGTAAAAATTTTTTACTCTCCTTTTCCTCTAGAGCAGGAATATTCGCTTCTGTTTTGAGTCTTGCCGATTTTAATTCCAACTCACGTGTCTCTTCTTCAAGTTTGTGTATTTCCTCCCGCGCCGCTATTAAATCAGGTCGTAATTTTCCAATTAAGGATTGTGTTGTCGCAAGATTTTCGGCGCTTATTTTAACTACTTCACTTCCACTAGTTTTAGTTTTTGTCTTTATATTTTCCCAGTTTATTTCAGGGGTTTTATAATTTAAAAAAGTCAATGGCGAGTCAATGGGTGTTTTCGCAAGTTCTTTAATCTTATCATTTGATACGTCCCAATCAGCCATCAATACAAAAAGCCCCGGGATATTGTCATGAGCCATAAACTGTTTCAATGCTAAATCCTTCACATATTCAATATCCGAAGAATTGCATCCCGATTGCTCCATAAGCAAAACAGCTCGCACAAAATTAAGCCCTCTTATTTCGGTTATAACCGCATCGTCACTTGAATTGATTTTAGCTAGTATTTCCGTAATAAGAGGACTTCCCGACTGCCATCGTTTTACCCCCATTATCATACACTCCAATTAAGACTTCTATGGGGTTATTTTAATCTCTTATCATCAAATTTTCAACTGAACAACACGGACTTCTCATCTGTTGAAATCAGAAACGTGAACGTTTAGGATTTCATTACCACCAAATTAATTGACCGTGAAAACTGCGCTTGCTTGTTTACCTGAAGAATCGGTCATTACTATGGTGTAGTTACCAGGGGATGTGCTTGCAGATATATTGACCATGATCGTAATATTTCCCATGTTGCTTATATTATTCGTCAGGCCCAAGGGTAGGGGTGTACCACTCCATGTGATGTCAGCGACTGCTGCATTAGGAGTGAATTTAGACCCCTCGATCGTAAATTGGGATCCTGGGCTACCAGAAGCAGGGTTTAAGGTGATGACAGAGATTCCTTCAGTTTTAGAATGCAAGTAGAAAGACCCTGATATAATGCCCGCTACTATAATGCCAGCGATAAGCAACGTTCCGAGACAGCTATTGCGTTGTTTTTTAGGTTTATCCGTTTGATTAATATCATAACTGCTCTCTTTGGAAGATCTAAAGTCTTGATTGACCGAAAATAATGTTTTATGGTCACAAGTTGTAAGCCATACATGACAAACGGGGCAAATTTCCCAAATACAGCCTGGTTTGTGATATTCCCTTGTCCTACTCCGCAACCCTTACAGGTTTTAGACAAAGTCTGAGTTTTATTATCCATTGGTGATTTACCCAATCTGTATCTTTCATAAAATCTACCGTTATAATTTACACCTAACTTTCCTTTTGACCCGTCCTTTCTGTCCGACTCTTGTGTATCTGTTGGTTCGTTTTTGGATCTCGTGTGTAATTCGACTCTTACATGAGTTTCGACATCATCGAATTTGATTATAATGTTGTCTACATAAGTCTTCCCCCATTCATCACCATTAACTTCAATCTCCACAAATAACGGAAGTTTTCCACCTTCGTAGAGTGGCTTTTGGCTCACAATTTTCAACCACGAACTAGGGTTACTCATCAAAATTTTCGAATAGGGTCCCCCTGAATTTTTCACAATAAAAGAGTCTTTTTTCTTTTCTCCAGGCATTACATCAATAAATCGAATTATTGTGGGATTTACCTCAGGTTGGGGTTTTACTGGTAATGGTTGTGAAGGTGTGATGGGGGGTGTAGAAACATTATTAGTACTTTTCAATCGTTGACTATAATCCGAATCATACCGCGCTTTCTTTTCAGCATTACCTAAGATTTCAAAAGCTTCGTTAATTTCTTTAGATTTTTCAGTTGCCCATCGTTCTTTACCAGGGTTATGATCTGGATGATACTTTTGAAGTAATTTGTCGTGTGCAACTTTGATCACTTCCGGTTCAGCAGACGGGTGTACCTGAAGTATCTGATAATAGTCTTTCCAGTGATCTTTGTTTTGCCAATTTTCACTCATTACCGCATTTTCTCGCAACCATTTAAATTTTTAAACAGAGCAAAATAATACCAATTAGGTGTAAGAGATTTTTATGAAAGAGGACCATTCTGATCATGGGTAGGTGCGCTATCCTTTGTTGTGGCTTCTTTTTTATTCCGTCATGCATTATCATCCTTGTTCATATTCTGTTTTTTATTTGGGTATTAACCGGTACCAGCACATTGTGGACAAGTAGGTTTCTTTAACTTAAGGTTCCCTCTCGCCTCTTTTGACCAGCCAGCCCATTCAAACAGTACATCTTCACCTCTGCGAACCATGTCATATTTTTTTTGATTTTGGTTTAATTCTGCCAGTTTCGTTGTTATCGGAGTCTTTATTACTCATACTCACACGTATCCCTCTTAATATCGCAACTCATACGTAAATTAAAATTAACTATTCGCATCGGTCTATACCAAATATTAGTTCCAAGTTCCATCCCAAATTACATCTACGCTAGTAACAGTTCCCATGCTATCGCCAGAGGTATCCCAGCCAGCTTCAGGAAATAAAGCTGTTGTGATGTATGATTGTCCGACCACTGGGTTCGCAATTTTTACTGCTCTTGTTGGATGAGGGTCGGTAGCAAGCCAGCCTGTATCATCTACGTAGACTAAGCCATCATCGGTAGTTTGGAAAGCATCTAAAGCGTGTCCCGAATTGGAAGGTATCCCAAGGTTATCAGGGTCGGGATAGCTAGATAATTGTATAGCGACATAGGCACAACGTATTCCATCAATTTCAGCGTCGTTGTGTAACCTTTCTGCAAAGTCCCCACAGATATCAGGAGGGTTGGGTTGTTCCGTTCCATCAATTATCTTCTGAATTCGGGGTAAATCAACGTGGCTAGCTGCTGTGCCATAGTAAGAACCAGTAGATAAATCTGTGTAAACATATGGGAATTCGTCTGTTGTATCACTTTGTAAGAAGTTGACTAATTGAGCATAAGTAGGATTAACTGCCTTTTTGTTGTTGATGAGAATAATGAAATCCCCAGTGTCGTCGTAGCACCCATCACCGCCTAGGTCTCCTTCGGGGGTGTCTGCGAATCCCAAATAGTAATTATTATATACTCCCGTATTTGGATTTATCTGCGTTGCGATAGGGGTTGAAGTTGTTGCAGGGGCACCTGTGATTACTGGTGAAATTGAAGTCGCTATAGGGATTGTTGTTGACGGGGTAGTGTTTGCCATAGCAAGAGAATCAACTGAAGTTAATATTACTGGGCTGCTTGTTATTCCTGATAAGGTAGCTTTAATGCGAGCAATACCAACCGTATTTCCACTGGCGACCCCCGTATCGGAGATAATAATGTTGGTATTGTTGCTTTCCCATACTACATGAGATGTAACGTCTGCTGTTGAACCATCTGAATAAGTGGCGGTAGCGGTAAATTGCTGGGTGGTTCCAATGAGTAAATCTACCAAAGATGGTTGTACGTCAATCGAAATTAGGCTTACAGTAGCAGGGGTAGGAGTTGTAGTAGTTGAATTGATTACAAAGTTAGTCGTTGTGTTTGAAGTTGCAGAAGAAGTAGAAATATTTGTCGTTGTAGTTGTAACAGTCGATTGTGAATTAGAAGCACAAGCCGACAAAAATAGCAAGGTAATAACCGCAAGCACAATAGTTAATAATCGTTTCATTTTCTCATCCTTCCTTCTTATTCGGATAATGCTTTAAAGCATGAACAATTAGAATAATGTATTTTCTGTTAGCTAAAGACAGCTCCACAAGATTCATACAATCCAATTGACATTACCTCATTGATTCCCTTAAACTTCTCATTTGCCCCCGCTTCCTTTCCAGGATTGTGATCAGGATGATATTTGTCAAACATTCTGCGATATGCATCGGTAATAATCTCGTGTTCAGTAGATATGTGTACCCGAAGTATTTGATAATAATCTTTCTAGTGATTTTCCCAATTTTCTTTCATATTAATATTTTATTATTTTTGAGATTTGAGTTTCGCTTTATACTTGTTGCTCAGATATTCTTTGCATGACGCTGGAAGCAAATAAACGTGGATAAAACGCTTCTCCCGAACATTGAAATTTATTGAATTAAATTACTGGACTTTGCATTTTACTTAGCATTAAGTGTTTTGCTATGTTCGCAACGTTTTACTCCTCTCTTTTCCGAGCCGACATTCGAGGAGTAATATGGCCACAGAATTCTATTGTCCTCCAGTGAGGAGATTAATTATATCCTTCTTTTGTTTATTCTGACTAGTGCTTTAGTATCGAACTATCAAGTAAATCTTCTCTTGCGCATTCATCACATAAATTAAAAGAATAGTAACATCGAACTTGGTTAATGTCAACACTCATATACATGGTGAGTTTCGTGTTTGGCAAGAAAAACAGTCATTGAATTCATTAGTCAAAAAAATTGACAATTGCCGAAATGTAATGTTATTATTCTTCCAATTTATGCGGTAGTTTTGCATAAGAAGATTCATTAGATTGTGCTATTCAAAATAACCATGGCAATTAAACAAAAGAACTATACAATCAATCGTCAAGGTTGAGGATAATATATACTACTGGAATGACTATTGGAATGGCTATTCAAAGAATTTAGGCAAAATAAAAAAGAGGAACAAAAACAAAATGAGAGACTTCCTAAGGGGCACTCTGGGACGGTTAGCACAGGTGATATTAGGAATATTGGGGTTGTTTTTCCTAATTGTCAGTCTTGTATCTTGTGGTGCATCTCACACAGCTGAGGGATACATCTTCTTATTCTTGTGCATTTTATGCTGGTGTGCGATCGGGGGCATCCGATATTGGTTAGGACATATCGTTAGAATGCGTTAGAGGGGAACCCAGAATATCATCATGGCCACGATTGGCGCCCCCTTACGGGGCCCGATCGAACTCAAGAAATTGAACAAATCTACTTAAGCTTAGTGATAGCAACGAATTTTATTCTTGGTCGTACAATCTCACGTACACAATTGATGCGATTCCATAGGGGTTGGGTGAAAAAATACATATTGAAGTTAATATCGCCCCCTTGCATAACATGATTAGAAATTATGATTCTTGTTATCCGTTGTATGCAAAGATTTTATAAGTTTAGGCCCGTTCTAACTCACAGCCACCACATTGGCTTTGGAGAAAGCAACTGTGCGTAAATTCAGTTGGCGTAAGCTGTTTCTTTGTTTGTTAGTAATCGTCTGCGTTGGCATACTGATCGATCTGCTATACCAGATTTTCGGCAATCATTCTCTAGCGCTGTCAGGTGTCACGTGGCTATATGTTTTTATGGATATTGGGGTGTGTATTTGGAATATCAATACATTGAACCATTACAAACACGCAAGTCCGGGCTTAATACCCACAATACTTACCTGTGCGGCTATTATTATCGTGTTGTCATATGTGGGGGTCCCTGCATTGTCTGGGATTAAGAGTGGGATTGATGATAAGTTGTCGTCTATCTCCACTTCATCAAGAAGTAATCCTTCGGCATCGCAAGTACCTTCTGCACCCTCGAATTCCTCGGGCTCAGAGGAGAGCTGGATAGCAAACGCTTTATCGTATTTGGGAATTTCGGTAGGAAACAATCCAGCAGGTACTTATAGTGCTGAAGCATTTGGAAGAGTAGTGGACACTCTTACATTCAGAGGTAATACGTTGGACACCAATGATCTTCTGATGGGACAGCAGAGGTTTACATACACACTGGGCAATGGGATTATTTATTTGACGGACCCGGCAACTGGTCAGACTACAAGTGATTCTTTTGAATATGTCAAGAGTATGAATGAAGTGGTATTCGATGGTAATTCTTATTACAAATGAGGTAGGGCTTACGACATGAGGTTGAATGACGATGCCTTTGAAGAGAATCGATCGGAACGGTCAAAAGCTGAACAGAACTTAGCACGGGATCGTGCGCTTAAGTTGTTCAATACATCTCAATGTTCGTGGTGTAAATTATTCTACACTCAGCCGTTCCGGTGTGTTTGGGGAAGACTCCATTCAAATTGTTCTTTTTTCCAATCGTTAACTGAAGAAGAACGGATAAAAGCACAAAGCGAGGAAAAAGAATGGTCGTGGTCGTGGAGAGCGTATGATATGGTTCTTCGGGTTGAACAATATGGTGTACAAGCTCGTTGCAGGGAGTGCGGGGCATTGAATCCCAATCCGGACAAACTCATGTGTTGGCATTGTGGAAAAGATGGCCTATGTTGTCCAAATCCCAGTCATCGCAGATCAGCCTCCATACTCAGATATGATATTCTAGGTGATTTCTGGAAATGTTGGAACACCGCTTGTAGAACAAAATATACTTGGTGTAAGGAGTGTGGTCATGCCACCCTAGAGCAGTTGCCAAAAGGGCTTTGGGCGTGTACAAACTGTCACGCTTCAGGATCCAGCCCTGAAAATGTTGTAAAAATTAATCTGGATGTTTTTAACCGTGCGAATCGATATGAAGAGACCGAGCAACCTCCGCCCGAAATTAAAATCGAGGAGCCCAAAGCATCAGGCATAATAGCCCAACCGTCTATGTGCCCCAAATGTATGTCAAATGAGTCAAAATGGAATTCTTATGGTAGTTTTTGGGAATGCTCGAAATGCGGATATATATTTGGCAAACAGAACGGCAACGCAACCGAACCACAACCCAACGCCCAAACAAATGGATCATCTGGTGGAAGTGTCATCCCTAATGCGCAACAAAATTCTAAGCGTCGTAATATAAGTTTGCTTGCTGGTTCCTTGTCTGTTGTCGTCCTTATAGGTATTTTGATAGGGATAACTCACGCATCTCGCCATGGATCAGTTTCAAATGTAGTCACAACAAACACTGCAAGTATATCCACCTCAACATTTCCAGTGGAATCTTTGTTATCTGTCAACGTAACGCCCAATCCAATTGGAAATTTCCCAGTTGGCGCATCCCAACAATTCATGGCTATGGGCATATATCAAAATAATTCTACATCAAATATTACGCCTCAGGTAACTTGGGTTAGCAGTAATCCTCTTGTGGCTACGATAAACTCTGCCGGGGTAGCCACTTGTATAACGCCGGGGACAACTGATATTAAAGCAACCAACGGCAGCATCACTAGCCCACCTGTAAGTTTAACTGTAATGTCGGTGTCCTCTATTACAGTATCTCCAACGTCCCCATCCGTTTTGATAATTGGTGCTGCTCAGCAATTTTCAGCTACCGGGATCTATCCGGACAATTCACAAGCAATAATTTCGTCACCTAATGGTACAACAGGTAACATTGCTTATGCAGTGACCTGGGCTAGTTCCAATACGAGAGTCGTTACCATAAACTCGGCTGGTCTAGCGACAGCGCTTACTGCGGGCAGTACGAACATCACAGCATCGATGTCGGGAATAATAAGCGCTCCTGTATTCCTGCATGTGACTCCATCAACGTACACTCTTAGTGTTCGGGCAGCTGGCGGTACCGTGAGTATGAACGGTGCTGCGGTGACAGGTAATACACCGATTGCCGCTGGACAGAATATAGTTCTCACAGCAACTCCACCCACCGACTATTTCTTTACCGGCTGGTCTGGTGATGCCTCTGGTAACACAAATCCTTTGACAATCACGATGAATTCAGATAAAAATATCACAGCCATATTTGTTGCCGAGAACCCGGAAACGCCAGTCACGCTAACAGGAACTTTTGGCCCTGCTGCTAGCGGCACCGAAGGGGAGAACAAAATCTCCATTGAGAAAACTATCCAACTTACCCAAGGGGAATGGATAAGTGGCACAGTATCGGGTAGCACCACTAACCATGATAGCTTCAAGGTCACTGACCCATCTGGCACAGTTTTATATCAGACTCCTACAAGTATGGGAGTAAGCTTGGGCGGTAACGGAACTTTCACATTTAGGGCTCAAATTACGGGCACGTATACGGTCACGTTTACGACTGGCGAGGTTTATGCTTGGTCGTATAATCTTACATATACAATTTATGCACCACCGTAATATACTGAGTGAAATGCAGAAGAATATATACAAATCAGCCCGACCGCTGCTATAAAGAGATCAACAGGCTGCTTTGAAATATTGAATTCAAGGAGCAATCGAGTGGATAAAATACGTCAGGGAGACACAATTCGGGATAATGCCTGGCATCCAATCGATTATAATGACCTGAAGGATTGGGTGAAGAAAAAGAAGAGTGAACTAGATCGTAGTGAACTTGAAGGAGATGTATTCAGATATAGGAAAAACCTGAATACAGGGGCTTATGAGATACGGCTGAGCATGAAATTCAAGCAATATATTTACTCAGACTTGCATGTTAGTTCACAGGGAAAGAAACGTTCCAACAACTGCAAACAAGACGAGGGTGTGAGCCTGAAAGACCTGCGGCACCAAGGGCTAGACAAATATCCTTGGTACGGACCTAATGATGGGTACTGGAAACGAACAAAAGATCGTGGAATGGTATGGTACAGCTACGACAACTGGTAGTGTTTTGAACATCTACTTATCGAGAACGGCCAAGTGTGTTCTGAAAATAACAAACTGAACGGGTACAATGAACTACGAGAAAGAGTTCGAGAGCGGGTGTTAATATTGTTTGACACCTCGCAGTGTTCATGGTGCAAACTATTTTATACAAAGCCATTCTTATGCGTGAAGGGATCACTCCATTCAAACTGTTTTTCCTTTAAAGAACTATCGAAAACGGAAAGGGTAGATATACAAATAGGAGCAAAAGAGTGGGTCTGGAGAGCTTATGAAATGGTGCTCCGGGTCGAAGACCAAGGAGTACTTAGCCGGTGCAGAAAGTGCGGAGTTTTGAATCCCAATCCCGATAAATATGTATGCTGGCAATGTGGCGAGGATCTTTGCTGTCCTGAACATAAGACATCTGTACTTAAGTATGACATTTATGACATTTCCGGGGATTATTGGAAATGTAGAGATTCAGCCTGTAGAAAAAAGTTCAGTCGGTGCACCATATGTGGCCAAGCTACTCTAGTTCGATCTAACAAACATGAGCAATGGGAATGCACTCATTGTTATGCTTTCGGTCCCACTCCAGAAACTGTTGTGGAGTTTAATCCGGAGATATTTTACAAACCCAAAGCCTTTGAAACTGATATTGATAGGAAGCCACATCATGCACACGCTGATTATCCAGAACCCGATAACAAACTCAAGAACCTGACCGTGAATAGTGCCAAGTCCGAAACCACTATAATTACTCCAAACATCAATTTCTCTTTTGGCGAAGCAACGAAAGTTTCACCCAGTAAACTAAAATTAATTGACAATCGAGATCAGGTTGACTGCCCAATCAAAAAAGAGGGAGGATTTCCATGCCCAAGGTGTCAGTACAGCGTTAAGACATCTCAACGAGCAGCATTTCTCAATACAACGACTTGGTGGTATTGCCAATATCCAAATCAAGATAAATATGTTACGCCCTGATATGAAGCTAAAAAAGCAAAACGACACACCGAAGCGGGTAAGTCAAAATAACGACGGTAATTCTTGTAAAATTATCGATTGACAATCCCCGAATTCAATGTTACTATTTTTTTAATTTCTGGGATTATGTATACGAAAAATTATTCATATTTATGTACCGAAGAACTGCAAAAAATTGACAAAAGAAGTGTAGAATAAATAGCCTCGGCGGAAGCTAAATATTTTTATAGATTTACCACTTTAAGGGCAGTAACCATCAAAGCAAGACAAGGGAAACAAACAGGAAGAAGCAAAAATGAGCAGGGAGGGGGCATGGAAACATCCGGGCATGTTTCAGAACGCCGGAGAGGAACAGCAATTGTAGAGACTCACCAAGGTATCCTAGTTACTGCCGGCAGGAGTAAGGTGTTCTTATTACCCGGGGGTGGGGCGGAGCACCATGAATCACGAACGCAAGCTGCAATGCGCGAACTCAGAGAAGAAACCGGCCTTAGACCTCTTCATGCTAAATTTCTATTCCGGCACCTGGGAAGAGTTTCAAAATCCCACGGGAATGGCTATTTTCAGGATCATCATACTGTAGTTCTTGTTTATGCAGTAGGCACGCCAAAACCTAGCCATGAAATAAAATATGTGGATTATTACAAACCCGGGAGCAATATCCATATTTCTGGAGTAACTAGGGAAATAATCGATAAATACTATGCTTGGAAAGTTAGCGGAGGATGGAATATATGGTAGATCAGGACGGAAAAGGTTTGGAGTTGGTTAAGCACGACCCATCGACAGGAATCTCGGTTACAATTGGCAACACCACGATTCATCCTCAAGGACACCCAAGTATTATCCGTTTTGAGTCCGAGAAGCAAACAGCATATGTATATCTGGTAATTGATACTTCTGGAAGTATGGCTGGCGGCAAGTTGGAACAAGCCAAAAAAGGCATCACAGATTTTGCCAAGGATGCCTTTCGCAAGGAATATGCAGTGGGTTTGATCGGTTTTAACACGACAGCCACTCATATGTCCGAACCGACTTATGATATCGAGTTGTTGGAGGGTCGAATTCATCAGATGCATGCGGCTGGCTCTACAAACATGGGTGAAGCGATAAAAATGGCACATGCACATTTAAAAGCAATCAAAAATACAAGAGTAATTGTTATTGCCACCGATGGTATGCCCAATAATATGTCTGAAGCTCTAGCCGAGGGAGAAAAGGCTAAAAAAGACAAGATTGATATCATTACTATTGGGACGGATGATGCAAATCAAGAGTTTCTTGAGAAACTGGCATCAACAGTTGAATTGGGGAAAAAGGTAACGAGAGAAGTGTTCTCCGAGGCTATTTCATCGGCATCCAATCTTCTCCCACCACCAAAATCTGTAACAAGAAGGTAGTCACATGAATTGGGAAGAAGCTTGCCAAATTCTAGGGATCTCGGTTACTTCTACAGCAAGCGAGATGCGAGCCCAATATCTTTATAAAGCGCAGCTGCTACATCCTGATAAAACAATTGGTCTGCCTGAAAATATTCGGCAAAAAGCCGAAGAAGAACTAAAACGGATTAATGCTGCATATAGCGTTCTCAGCGATCCCAGAAACAATTTTCAAGGTCAACCTCCAAAACTCAGCGTCTACCCGAAGCAGATACGGTTCAAAGACCTCAGACCGGGTGAGAAAAAAACTACGATTATTGAGATAAAAAGTGTTGGTGGTGAGTACACTAAATTTTGGATGGATGATTCTCCAGCTAGTTGGTTAAAGGTCACAGAGGCCAAATCAACAACCAACAATCCTCTTCCGCTGGAAGTAACGATAGAGGCCACCGGGTTTGGCAAGCGAGCGGAGTGTAGTTTACCGATTCGTTTGGAGAATGAGAAGACTAAAACCAAGGACGAGACTGCACTGAAAATCGAGCTCCAAGGCAGTCCAGCTGGAGCCACAAACTTCGCTGATTTTTTCAGTCATCGAGCAAATTCAGGCAATGGGTCCCAATCGCACAGACTGCCCGTTCTAATTGGAGTTTGTGGAAGAAGTTGCTCCGGTAAGGGTGTCGTCACTGAGTCTTTAGCAAGCAGCAATTCTTGTGTATTACTTCTGCAATCGGACTATTACTTCCATGAGAGAAGTTCTTGTACTTACAAAGGATATTCTTGTTGGGAGCATATCGACTGTATCGATTTCGATCGCCTGGTACGTGACGTTGATTCATTACGGAAAGGGAATGGAATAATTATCCAAACTCCTTCTTGGAGATCCCAAGTAAAAGTACAGATATCCTCTGAAGATTTACGTTCCAAGAAGCTAATAATTGTCGAAGGTTTCCTGGTATTTGCTGTGAAGCAACTGGTTGATTTATTCGATTATAAGATATTTGTGGACGCCTCTGACGAAACTATATTACATAGGAGAACAATAAGGGATGGAGTTAAGAAATTTAACTATATCCATAATGTAGTTATTCCCGCATCAAAAGAATACGAGCATATTCAGAAAGGAAGTGCTGATGTAATAATTGATGGAGAGAAGCCAAAGGCCGATGTTGTCTACGATGTCTACCATTTTCTGCAACAAAAATTGTCTGGTACTGGGTGTCGCATTGGGCAATCCCCGTGGAAGGTCCACCCGGGAGATTTGGTTCAAGATAGTGAGTGGCACCCGATCGATTTTGGTGATCTCAAAGATTGGGTAAAAAGGGAGAAGAGAAATCTAGATAATGGCAGCATACTTACAGGAAATACCTTCAGATATCGAAAGATTTTGCGAACGGGTATTTACGAGACCAGACTCAGTACGCAATGCAAACCCAGGATTCGTCGCTACACTCGCGAGTCTACATGAGCAAGGGTTAAAGTGATAGATAACTATAATTTGTTTGAAGATTTAGCAAAGCAAGGTATATTGCGAATCAATAATGCAAATACATGGCGACACGTTCCTGCGCCGCTCTCATCGGATTTTAGTTTTAACAAGATCGAGGGTATGTTACTTGGAGTGGCTGTCGGTGACTCGTTAGGAGCCACGTCAGAGGGAATGCTACCTACAGATCGGCGGAGGAAGTACGGAGAAATAAGAAACTATGTCCCCGGTCAACACTCAGGCTGGAAATCGATAGGTTTACCGACGGACGATACCCAGATGACATTCTGGACACTTAAGCAGCTTATCGAGGATGGGGGCCTTGTTCCGGATAATCTGGCCAAACGTTTCTGTCGACACCATATTGTCCGAAGCGGTACCACAACTAGAACGTTTGTGAGCAATTACAAAGATGGTCATAAGCCGTGGTATGGTGCTGGACTAGAATCTCTCAGTAATGGTGCTCTGATGCGAATATCGCCGATTATCATTCCCTACCTTAAGGCGCCAATTGAGTCTATGTACGCTGATGCGGCCCTGAGTGCCATGATCACTCATAACTCTCCCGCAAATACGGCTACTTGTGTGGCGTTTGTCAATATGCTTTGGTCGTTGTTGACGATGAAATCTGCGCCGGAACCACGCTGGTGGATTGATGTTTACTGTTCTGTGATGGAAAAACTAGAGGGGAATGCGGTTGCAAACGATATTACCCATAATCGCAGCTACAAAGAACCATTGTGGCACCTTACCGAACACGTAGTGACTGAAGCAATACGAAGGAGGCTTTCTGTCGTTGATGCTTGCAATACGTGGGGCTCAGGAGCCTCATTATTTGAGACGGTCCCGTCGGTACTCTACATTTTAGCCACTCAGGCCCAGAATGGGGAAGAAGCTATCATTCGGGCTGTTAATGATACTAAAGATAATGATTCAATCGCGGCGATAGTTGGCGCTGCTGTTGGAGCTTTGCATGGTTCTAATGATATCCCTGACCGCTGGATCAAAGGACTAACAGGAAGAACAAGAAGTGAAGATGATGGTGAGGTGTTCAAAGTAATATTAGCGGCTAAACAGAAGTTCTGGAGCTAGGTGTGGCAGAATCATTTTTAGTAGAATTCCGATTAAGAGGATACGCCAGAGAATATGCTGAATGGGCATCAGCACAAATCCTCCAAAAGGCCAAGAACCTAGGGATTAAGGAATTGGGCGGTCAGAGGTTTGTATCTCACATCACTTTATTCGGTGGGGCAAGAACAAATAACTGGAAATGGCTAACCAATGAAGTTGAAAGAATTGGTCAAAAATACACGTTAGCTCCTCTAAATATTAGGGGTATTAGCAATTTCGACAATAAGACTAAACAAATTATTTATCTTGATGTTGACCCATCACCGGAGCTTGAAGCGCTTCGATGGGAATTGGCACAAAGATTAACAAAAATATCGTTTGAGTATCAACCTTGGGATACAACTCCAAAATACGAATTTCATTCAACCGTGGGGATTTTTCAGCCCGCACTCGGTGACAAATTTGGTCAATTGTGTAAATACGCAGAGACGCAATGTAGTCTGGCTATTTTCAAACAACAAAATAAGTCCTTCTTTGGTAGATTGTTTAGTAGCATATCAGGACGTGATGATTATGACATTGGAATAAATCAGCATCTGCTTAGAATTACAGTTTTAAAAGGGAGTCGCATACACTGTGAGTATGACCTACTGCTTAAGAGACAATTATCAAGACAAGAAGCTTTAAGTAGATATTATTACAGAAGAACCATCGAACAGCTAAGGCAAGTACAAAATTTAAAACCTCAAGAGCAATCCACACCAGTTTCAAAACCACAAGAAAACGGTGCGGTAATTTCCAATAATGACGTCTATTTTATTGGAGATATTCATCTAGACCATAACAATATAATAAAATATTGCCATAGACCGTTTTCAAACGTCGTAGAAATGAACAACACAATTATAAACAATTGGAACCAAACCGTGGGCACAAACGATAAAGTATATTTTTTGGGTGATTATACTGGTCCATTATCACGGAGGATATATTACGAAAAACTACGATACTGGACTGAAAGACTTAAGGGTAATAAAATATCCATTTTGGGTAATCACGACCGAGATGGTGGATCCATAAAATTCGATAAAACCAAAGTGTTACGAGTTAATGGATATAACTTCTTGTTAATACACGATCCATTAGAAAGAAAAACTGAATGGCACGGATGGATAATTCATGGCCATTTCCACAACAATAAAATGGACAATTATCCTTTTATTAATGGCGAAAGAAAAACAATAAATGTTAGTGCTGACTTGATAAATTTCACCCCTGTGAGTCTAAATTATCTACTTTCTTTAGAATTAAGCTCAATAAAGCGTATGCGTACCATTGATAGCGAACCGGAAAGATGGCAGGCCTGGGGGAACTAGGAAACAATCAGTAAGTAACGCTCGGAAGAGCAGGAGAATACATGCCTAATGGCGGTCATGTTGCACCTACAAATAAAACCCCTCGTTGGGTGAAACAAGAATTAGGGACATGCAGCTGCTGTCGGGCAAGAAGTCACGCTGTGTGGCCATCATTTCGCATACCGAGTCTGTGTCGTTTCGGAGCACCAATAGCACATACATAAATCAATCAAGCCAAAAACACCAAAGTACGGCCAGCTTATGTAGGTCACACGCGGCCAAATGGTACGAGTCGCAACACTTTGTATCAAGAATAATAATAAAGAAGAGATTTTAATGGCTAATGTCATTTTGATAGTGCTTATCTTTTTAATTGTGATATCAGTTATTATATTTGTAATCGGAAAACGGGAACATCATAGACATCATCATAAATATACATACATTCCGCCCTGTAGTCTTAAAGGTTGGAGATTAGTTCGACATCCCAGAAGATGGTTAAAAAGCAGATTGATCAATGCTCCTAATTATGAACCTCAACAAGGTATGCATTATTATCCCTATTGTCGTGGTAAACATTATGAATATTTGTTTGAAGGCAGTGACATTTATAGTAGAAAAATAGTAAGAAGAAGACATTAAGTAAGACGGCTTGTTTGGTATCGTCAGTAAGAAGAAATCGTGCCATGGGCACAGGGTTCAGTTGATGAATTCTGTTAGTAAGCGGGCAGGTATGGTAATCGCATCTTCTTCCTCTGCCTTGGCACCAATCCGATGCTAATTACCATTTCCATATTGGTAGCTGCGAGTTTCAGTCCCGATTCATCGGCCGACAGCAATACATTGTTGGTAATTGGTAGCGTGGAGTGCGTCGCCACTGCCCGACCAACAATACCCAGTCCTTTGCTAAGATTCTCCTCAAGACATGATAATTTCATCTTTTATTTCCCCCAATATAGTGTCAGCCGTTAGGTAGTAAATAATAATCGACCATTATCTACAAGGTTTTTCGGCGAATCTGGAATGGGAGAAGAAATTATCGAAAGTTATTACCAGCTATCTTCTCAACCAGGCGACAACCGCGATGATAACAACCAGCAGGATAAATCCGCAGAAAAGCAGTAGAAGCCAGCTATTCATGGCCCAACTGAGCATCGTGAAGGAACTCATTTTTGCGGGTCCGATTGTACTAATAGAAGCGCTGGTGGTAGATTGCATGGCCGGGTAAAAAACACCGACAAATAGAAGTATTATCATGCCTACAATAAAAATCCCTAATGGCGATAAGAAGTTTTTTAATGCTTTCACGTTTTGTTCCTTACACCAACTGGGTAATGAAGCTGATTGCCTGCCCATAAAGCCAGATAAACGCCTGGATTATACCCCACACCGCGCCGGAACTCAGCGTGCAAACCCAAAAGTACCGGATAATTATCCAGCCGCCGGTGTAAAATGAATAATCCCATAGCAGCAACCGCATTATTCCCTGTGCAAAATTGACGTTGAACACCGGTACGATCAGCGGCCCCAGGGTGATGGTTGTCATGATACTGAGGTCGTTAATAATCGAGTTTTGGGCAGCGCCAAAATAAGCGCCTTCCAAAATCAGGCAAATAAAGGTGCTAACGAACCAGCACATCGCCAGGAAGTTCATATATTTTGGACTCATAAATTTATCCCCATCCCACGTGCTTACGCGCTAATATCAGGGCGACTGCCGGGAAGATAAACAGAATTGCGGACCATAACGGTATCATGCCGCTCACCCCAACAGTTCCCAGGACGGCGAAGAGTACCAAGAGAATCTCTACGGCGACGCACATCGCCATAAGACTGCCGAGTTGCGGTGCTCCCTTGGGGCCGGTACCTTCGTAAACCAGCATCCCCACGATGCAAACAAAGATGTAAATGAAAGGAAACCACCATAACGCTTGCGGGATTCCGCCAGCCAATAGTATTGAATTGATGGCAGCACCAAAAGGGATCAGGGAAGCATCCAACTCGGTGTACATCTGCGGTGGTAAACCGAGGGTGCTGGAGAGTATTGAGCCCGGTGATTGGATGGCATAATTGTTGCCGGTCGTGGCCTGGGCCGGGTTGGTTGGCCCGAACGTGCCGAGGGTAAGAGACACATTCGGATTAGTGCCGTAGGTGATCGTTCCGGCTTGAGTCCCATCGATATCCGGTAAGGCTGTGCCTACAATCATCGTCACTGGTTGGTATAGCAGCTTTTGCGTGCTGCCAACTGTTTCTGAATAACCGGTGATATAAGGCATAACGTCATTGGTATCTAGTGTCCAGGTATTGGAGTTGGAAGGGACCGGCCCCACAATGGTCGCTGTCGAAGGTGAACCTGAATCCACTTGTAGCGATAAAGTTCCAAATGCTGCGGCTGTTTCAGATAGGGTAATCGTATGCACCCCGGACGATACGCCGGTGACATTTACTGTGGTATTGGGAAAAGTGGCCTGGGTTGTAAATGGGAACTCATAACCGGATTGAACCGCCCAGGAAGTACCGCTGTTCGCGGAGGCATAGAATCCAGTGCCACCTACGGTATATGGGCCAATCGAAAAGTAGTTAGTGCTATTGCCACCGGTATAGTTGAGAACCATCGCATAGGTCGTGCCATTAGTTAGGGAATAAGGGGTGCCGAATGTGATGGTTCCGCCGCCGCTTGCTGCACTTCCTGATACGACTATTGTGCCGGTAGGACTGCCGCTGGAAGTTGTTTCGATATAAATGGCAGTGGTAAACAGACCGCCGCCGCCATTAATGCCACCGCAGCCGGTAGTGATTTGAGCTAGAGGGTAAGTACCGCTAGCCACAAAATCCTGAGCTATCCAGTTTACTCCATAGACCTTATAAGAAGTTGGGCTACTGCCACCCGTTATTGATTGCTCAGTAACTCCTGATGAGCCTGTTAAAGTAGCGTCAATCTTGCCGCTCGTGGTGGAGTCAACAGACATCGAAAGCGCACTGGGCTTATTCAAAAGATAGGCCGTCGTATTCAATGTCACAGTGAAGCCACCGGTAACGGCCCCGGTAGTGGTGATAACCGAGACACCTTGACCAAGTTGCACCGGAGAGTTTGTCACCAGGCAGGAAGAACCACTGGCCACACTTGCCGAGCAACCGGATTGGATTTGTACGTTGAATGTCCCCAGGGTGGTTGGGGTAATGGTGTTAGCGCCAGCGGTCAGCGCTATCGGTTTGTTTCCGAAAGTCTCATAGGACATTGTGTAGGTTGTCCCCACTGTCCATGCGCCGCCGCTGTTGGTCGAGAGGTCGTAGTAAGGCGTTGCTGAACTGCCTGCCCAAATAAAATAAATGGAACTCGTTCCGCTTGGCTGGTCGGCAACCAGTGCGTAAGTCGCGCCGCTGGTCAGTGTATAAGCGGCGCTAAAGGTTACCACACCCCATGATGATGCCACTGCGGTAAATGTTCCTGACGCCAAGGCTGATCCGCTGGGTAAATTGTTGGTCGTACCATACAAGGCCAGGGCGGAAGTCGTCTGCGTTCCAGTAATACTGTAAATGTAAATGCCGGCGCCCGTCATTGTGTAAGCCGAAGAAGCGGTAAATGTTTGCGCATCCCAGTTCACTCCATAGGGTTCAACTGTGGTAGTCAATCCTCCCGAGTTAGACTGTACGACTGTAGAGGCTGTGGCTGGGGTAATTGTGTTACCGGTGGTCGTTGGCGATGCCGTGTTCACATAACCAGTCGCGGTAATCGAAAATGCCGAGCCAGGCTCTAGCGCAGCATTTTCCGGTATAGCGATACTGCCGCCATTGCCGATAATAACCGGCATTGAACTGGCCGGCGTGTTGCCGGTGGTATAGTTCACATTTTTACTGCCGTTCGCGCTAATGCCATCGACAAATGCGGTTTGGGTGGTGGTGAGCATTGTCGGTACTGAACTGCCATCAACTACCTGCGCATCCAGACCGGATGATGAGAGATATCCACCGGAAACCAGGGCACTATTTGACACCTGAAAAATGAACGGAGTATTGGCATAAGTAATGCCGGAAAGTTCGTTCATGGTCAGCTGGTAAGTATAAGGGTCCGCGGATGCCAGGACTGGCATTGCGATTAAAATGGCGATGGCTTGAACAAAGAGAAGGGTGATTATTATTTTTTTCATCGATTACCCTCTTGCCAGAAACCACAGATAGGCAATGTAAATAGCGCAGCACTGGATGATAGTAGCGAACAACGCGATACTAACCCAGCCCATGACCGTTCCCATTTCCAGCAGAACGCATGAAGCTACCAGACCGGGATCAGTGGTATTGAACTTTCTGCCGGATAGCCAGAGAAAAACAAGGCAAAGCGGCACGATAAAAATTAACCCCATGGCCATGTTGCCGGACATACCGAATTGGTTGCCGGTAGCAGTCATGGCATTTCCCACCCAATTGCCATTAAATTGAGTCAAATAATTGGTCCAGCTTACCGCCGTTGTCCAGGCTGTTGCGGTAAGGTTTAACGTATTGGTTTGGACGGTAAATATTGCCGGACACATGGCCTGTACGCTTTCGATAGCACCGCGAAAGTAAGTCTCGCCCTGGGCGGTAAGTTCGTTGATCGTACCTACCAGGGCAAACAGGGTTTCGTTCATGTCAGTACCGAGTGTTTGTCCGATGGTTGATAGCTGGGTGGCTAAATCGTTTTGCTGGTCCGTTTGGTCGGCAGCGACGCTGCTGTAAGCACTGCTGGTGATCGTCGTATTCCATACTTCAGGTGAAGTGAATTGTGCCGGATTTTCCGCAATTTGGATGATGTACAAAGTCCCCCAGGTCAGACTATTGCCTGCCGGGAAATAAAGAGAAAATGCTCCCCAATCATAGCCATTCTGGTATGCAGTATAGTCGAACGGTACCGTGCTGCCGTAATCGATCGTGCCCGTCGGGTCCATCAGCCGGATAATAAATGTCAGGTTGGCAGCAGTGGTCGGCGCGGTTGTGTAAGGGATATCGTAAAGGCCGGTAAAAACAATATCGCCGGTGGCGATGACATTTTCATTGATATGAACATCGATGATAGTTGGTGTACTGGTCGGGTTGGCGATACCCGCAGCAAAAAGGTGTTCGGGTACCAGCATTACCATTAGTAAGAGTCCAAGGCAGATACCTATGGTGATAAATTTTCGTCTGTGTAGAGCAGCTCCAACAGTACGAATAATTTTTTTGGGCATTTGCCTTTTCTCC
>Ga0187851_10001575_pt1 | contig 21698 bp, 20 predicted proteins | sample June2016WEW_6_10_FD_132997 | JGI IMG/M metagenome (GOLD analysis project Ga0187851, IMG submission 132997) | Peatland microbial communities from SPRUCE experiment site at the Marcell Experimental Forest, Minnesota, USA - June2016WEW_6_10 | ecosystem: Environmental > Terrestrial > Soil >...
TGATAAAATAGTAGAAAACTGCACATGTGCATTTTGCGGAAGTAACTGTGACGATTTAGATATCCTAGTTAAAGATAACCATGTTGCTGGTGTAAGACACGCTTGTAGACTTGGTGCAAGTAAGATCATGGAAGATGAAGACCAGAGACTTACAGTACCCATGATGAGAGATGAAAACGGAGAATTAGAAGAAGTTGACTGGGATACAGCGTTGGATGCAGCAGCAGAACTCTTAGCAAACTCTGTAAGACCACTATTATACGGATGGAGTGAAACATCCATCGAATGCATGAAGAAAGGATTAGAACTTACAGAATATATTGGAGCAGTTATAGACAACCAGGCAACAATCTGTCACGGACCAACTGTACAAGCTGTGCAGAATGTAGGATACCCGCTAATGTCACTGGGTGAAGTTAAAAACAGAGCAGATATGGTTGTTTACACTGGAAGTAACCCTATGAACGCTCATCCCCGACACCTTGCAAGATACACTACATTTCCACGGGGATGGTTCAGACCGAGAGGAAGATTCGATAGGAAACTAGTTACATGGGACCCTAAATTTAGTGATACAGCAAAAATGTCAGATATATGGGTACCATTTGAAGAAAACGGTGACTACGAATTTGTCAATGCAATAAGGGCTGTATTAAAAGGTAAAAAACTTAAAAAAGATGTTATTTCAGGTATACCTAAAGAAGACATTGTTAACCTCACTGAAGAAATGAAAAACGTTCAATTTGGTGCTCTCTTCTTTGGACTTGGATTAACTCACACATTATCTAAACAGAGAAACATAGACATTGCAATTGGACTAGTTCAGGACCTCAACGCTTACACTAAATGGGTGCTTCTTCCAATGAGGGGTCACTTCAATGTTAATGGATTCAACATTTTCATGGCATATCAAATGGGATTCCCCTACGGTGTTGACTTCAGTAGAGGATACCCAAGATACATGATAGGAGAAACAACAACCATAGATCTCCTTAACAGAAAAGAACCCGATGTATTCATGGTAATTGCAGCAGACCCCGGTGCACACTTCCCCGGTGGAGCAAATATGCACCTTACAGAGATACCAGTGATACAAATAGATATACACTGGGGACCATCAACTGAACTTGCAGACATTGTTTTTCCAGGAACTTTCATTGGTGTGGAAACTGCAGGAACCAGTTATAGAATGGATTCCGTCCCAATTCACATGAAAAGCGCCATAGATCCACCTGAAACATGCAGAGAAGATGAATGGATAGTAAATGAGTTACTACAAAGGGTTAAAAAAATTAAAGAAGCCAAACAGGCAAGTAAATAGGTGATCTCATGGAATATGTATTAAAAAACGGTATAGTATACGACCCTACTAACAATATCAACGGTGAAAAGAAGGACATAATGATTAAGGATGATAAAATCGTTGACAATGTATCTAGCGAAGCTAAAATAATCGATGTTACAAACAAAATAGTCATGGCTGCAGGTGTGGATGTACACTCTCACATAGCTGGACCTAAGCTATGTCTTGGAAGGTTATATAGGCCTGAAGATAGTAGGAGGGGTGTAAAAGCTAAAACAGATGTTACAAGAGCAGAATCAGGTTTTTCAATACCAAGCTGTCCTGCTACAGGATACCGATACTCAAAAATGGGTTATGGAACAGTTACAGAAGCTGCAGTACCACCACTTGAAGCGAAACACACTCATGAAGAAATAATGGCTATCCCCAATATTGATGTTTCACCATTAACATTATTCGGAAACAATTGGTTTGTACTACAATTTGCCAAAGAAGGAAACATCGAGGATATTGCTGCATTCGTATCATCATGGCTCAAAATAAGCAAAGGATATGGAATGAAAGTTGTCAACCCTTGCGGAAGTGAAGCATGGGGATGGGGTGGAAACGTTCATGGAATTGACGATCCAGCACCATACTGGGATGTAACTGGCAGAGAAGTTATAAGGGGCCTTACCCAGGCAAATGAAATGCTGGGATTAAATCATTCTATACATATACACCCAAATGATCTGGGACATCCAGGAAACTTCCAAACAACTATTAACTCCATGGATTGCGTTAAAGATATAAAGAAAAACAGTGACGTAACCAGGAATCAAACATTACATTGCACTCATCTTCAATTCCATTCATATGGAGGTACAAGTTGGAGAGATTTTAACTCAGGTGCAGAACCAGTTGCAGACTACATAAACAAAAATCCGCACGTTACATGTGATATAGGTCAGGTAACTTTGGATGAAACTACAACCATGACTGCAGACGCGCCAATGGAATATGATCTCTACAAACTAACCGGTTTAAAATGGGCTAATAAAGACATCGAATTAGAAACCGCATCAGGCTTAATACCAGTTATATATTCTGGAAAATCACCAGTCAGCTCATTACAATGGGCTATTGGATTAGAATTATTCTTAATGGTTGATAATCCATGGCAAGTTGTCCTGACAACAGACAGTCCTAATGCAGGTCCATTTATAAGATATCCGAGGATAATCTCTTGGCTCATGAGTAACGAGCGTAGGATGGAAATGATAGAAAATAGAGAAGTCCATAAGTGGGTTGAGCAAAGATCAGCATTAACAACACTCGACCGTGAGTACGATTTCAACGATATTGCAACAGTGACTAGATCAGCACCAGCTAAGATTTTAGGAATGGATGATCGAGGGCATTTAGGTGTTGGGGCAAATGCAGATGTAGCAGTATATGACATTGAACCAGATAATTTCGACCCATCCAAAGCAGCAAACGCTTCGATTGTGGAGAAAGCATTTGGAAATGCGTTATACACTATCAAAGATGGAAGGATCCTAGTTAAAGATGGTGAAATTGTAAAAGTAGTTCCAAGTAAACATTTATGGTCTAATGTAGAAGGTTATGAAAGTGAAGAACAAAGAATCCTCAACAAGATCATGCCTCAATTCAACAAGTACTACTCTGTTAAATTCGAGAACTATCTTGTACAAGACCATTACATTAATCCTTCAGTTGAATACAAAATTAATGCAGGCAAATAAGGGTGTTTTAAATGAAAACTATAACATTAACTCCAAAAAAATTTTCCAGCATAGCTCTGGAATTTGAAGAGCTTACCCCCGATGATGTATATAACTGGAATAAAGAAGATTTTGAGAAGTATCAAGTACCAATTGGTAACTCCAGGTTCCCATTAACAAACTACTTCGATATTGAAGTGGAAGGCTCTGCTGAAGGCCCTCAGGATGTTAAAATGATCCTTGATGGAGATATGGGTAGGGTTAAATACATAGGACTAGGAATGACTGACGGAGAAATAATTGTAAATGGAGATGCTGATCTACATGTAGGTGCTGAAATGGAAGGCGGTTCTATAACAGTCAATGGAAACGCAGAAAGCTACGCTGGCAGAGAAATGAAAGGTGGAATCCTCACTATAATGGGTAACACTAAAGAATACTGCGGAACTTCATACATCGGTGAATGGAGAGGTATGACTGGTGGAATCATAAATGTCCATGGAAATGCAGGTAAACAAGTTGCAGATTGTATGTCTGGTGGTGAAATTTACATCGACGGGAACTGTGACATACTTGCCGGAATCCATATGACAAAAGGATACATTGAAATAGCTGGTGACGTGACCCGCTGGCCTGCTGGACAGATGAAAAACGGGACCGTAGTAATTAAAGGAAAATTAAATAATTTATTAGAAGGTTTTGAACCAGAAGGAATAATATCAAATCCTGAGATAAACGGAAAACAATTCCAAGGTAAATACATTAAATACAAGGGCGACATAGGAGTAAATGGAAAAGGAAATCTTTGGCTTAACGCTGATAAAAACAGAAGCTTACTTTAAAGCTTCCCTTTCTCCTATTATTTTTTTTTTAAATAACTTAACTAACTTTTTTATGCATTACATTCTATAATATTTATAGGTGATTTTTTTATGGAAGAAGAATTAATTTTAAAAGCTGACGAAGCTCTTGATTACGTTAGGAATAATGTTGAAATTTTTGATGTCCTCGAATTATCTTACAACCGGGTTTTTGTCCCTGCTGAAGTTATTGATATTGACAAGGATACAGAAAATAGTTTAAAACTAATGTTACAGATGAATGGTGAAATTATAAATGACACTGTAGAATTAGACCTTGTAGAAGTAAAGGATGAACTCTTAGAAATAAGGCATATAAGAGATGATAAATTAACGATTATAGTAGTTGAATAATAAAAATTTTTGAGTGAACAAGATAAAATGCTAAATTAACGTTTTATTTTTTATAAAAAGAAGATGTGGGTTTATAATGGAAACAACGCTAAAAATGGATTGTGAAGATGCCATTAAATATATAGAAGATAATGTAAAAGTCTATGATGACATTGAACTATCATACCATAGAGTATTCACACCTGGTGAAGTTCTATGCATCGATAAAGAGGATCGCAAGGGTAAAAAAAGCTTCAGAATAATGGTTCAAGTAGCAGGTGATCTAATTGCTCAGGCTGTTGAAGTAGACCTAGAAGAAATTAAGGATGATCTAGTGGAAATCAAACACATACCAAAAGATAAAAATGACTCAACCGTTATCACTATAGAGAAATGTGAAACAGATTCAGATTAAACAACATTTTCGTTGAATATTATAAAATATGTAAGTTATTTTTAATTTGTACAAAAAGTGGCTTCAAATAAATTTCAGACTAATTTTTTTTACTATTTCAAATTTCATATCCACGAGAACGGGTTCGATATTTATGGATAAAATGTTAATAATGGATTGTAATGAGGCTATCGACTACATACGGAAAAACGTGAAAATTTATGATAATCTAGAATTATCCTATCATCAAGATTTCACTCCCGGCGAAGTTATCCATATAGGAGAATACGACTGCGATGATGACCGGAAAAGCTGCCGAGTTATAATACAAATACAAGGAGAAGATGTCGGTCAAACAGTAGAAGTTGACTTAGAATCAATAAAAGATGATTTAATTGAAATCAAACACCTACCCGCAGGTGAAGAATACCCCAACACTATTGTAATCGAAAAATGTGATATAGATCTGTAATAAACCTTTTTTTTATATATAATTATAGAATTTAATTTTTAATTTTAATCACTTTAATCCTATTTTTTTGTTTAAAACAAGTGTACAGCAGTGGCTTTGAAATAAGCCCAAACATTTTTCCCAATATTTAATTCCATATCCAAGAATGATTGACGAGTCAAGAAAACCACTAAAGGTTCCCCTACATCAATGGTTAATTTAATTAAAGCACCTTGATCAATTATTTCTTTAACCGGACCCTTGAATACGTTTCGGGCACTAGTGGAGACTTTTTCCATTGATAATGTAATATCCTCAGGCCGCACAGTTATATTAACCTTTCCTACCTTCTGTTCAGCAGAGTAAATCAAAATATTCCCAGTGTCAACCACTGTCAATTGTCCACCACCTTCACTTGCAATACCAGCAATTATATTCTCCACCCCTACAAAATCCGCCACGAATTTATCCTTGGGATGTCTGAAGATTTCAGTGGAATCACCCACCTGTGAGATCTCACCATGACGTAATATAGCGATTCGATCTGCCAGAGCTAAGGCTTCATCAAAGTTATGAGTAACATGAATAATAGTAGTATTAAATTTTTTATTTATCCCTTTCATTTCCACTATCAACTCTTCACGGGTAATCCTATCCAACGCACTCAACGGTTCATCCATAAGTAAAAGTTTAGGATAAATAATAAGTGCACGAGCTAAAGCAGTTCTCTGCTGTTCACCGCCACTTAAAGTTCTAGGCATACGATTAGCCAGATGAGATATACCAAAAAGATCCATCATTCCACTTACTTCATTTTTTATCTCCTCTTTATCACGTTTCCTTAAGCTCAATCCAAAAGATATATTCTCAAAAACATTTTTATGAGGAAATAACATATAATTCTGATAAACAAAACCCACTCCTCTCTGCTCCGGTGGAAGTAACGTAACTTCCTTATCATTAATATAAATTTTACCAGTATCCGGATACCAAATCCCTGCAATTAACTCTAGAAGCATGGTTTTACCAGACCCACTGGGACCTAAAATAACGAAATATTCACCCGCTTCCACTTCCAAGTTGATATGAGTTAATTTAAATTCTTTCCAATCCCTGGAAAGATCTTCAATCCGTATCATAGACACCCCATCCTCTTATAAGTAATCTAACCACCACAAAAACAGCTAAACATAAAGATATCAGTATAACTGAAATCGATGTTGCACCGGATAAACTGAAATTCTCGAATTGCTGATAAATAAGGGTGGGTGCAGTTAACGGATAATAAGCTAAAATTACGATAGATCCAAATTCACTTATCGCTCGTGCCCAGCACATTATAGATCCCACTACAATGCTTCTTAAAGATAAAGGTAGTGATATAACGAAAAAAGTTCTCATTGAACCAGAACCCAGTGTTCTAGCCACCTTTTCCATACGAGGATCCACATTTTCAAATCCTTCCCGGGCAGAGTTTACAACAAAACTAGAACTAACAAATAGCATGCATATTATCACTCCGGGAAGTGCATTTACAAAAGTGATTCCTAAATTACTAAATGGACCTCCCAGTATACCACTGGAAGTGAAGACCAGTAGTAAAGCAATACCACTCACAGTATGAGGTATTACAATAGGTACATCAATTATTGATTCTATAAATCCCTTAAAAGCAAAATCATGCCTTGCCAGGATATATGCTAGAGGCACTCCAAATATAACTGCTAGAATAGTCGCAATTAAAGCAGAATACACGCTAACCCATATAGCGCCAATTACTGCACTATTTTGAAGATTTGAAATGATGGAATTAAGATTAGAAGATACCATTAGGTTGGCTATGGGGATTAGAATGAATAACACCAGGAATGAACCCATAAAAACAAAGAAGATAGTAGTATGATCTAATTTTCTCATTTTGGATAAACCCGAGTTATAATCAATAATAAATGTATTATATCTTGTAAAATCATTTAGATTTTGGGTTATATTAAAGTTTTAGATAAGAAGAACATTCAGTAGTTTAAATAAAAAAAATAAAAAAATAGAAAAAAAGTGGAAATTTAATTTTAATTTACTTAAGGTAGGTTAGTGGCGGAAGCGTTAACTACGTATGATTGTAGTGAGCTCGGTAAGTTTGTGGAAACGTTAGTTAATATTGCTGGTGTTATTGGAATAAGATAATTACTTTGAGTTATATTTATTCCAGTAGAACTTAACATTAATTGAACGTACTCTTCTGCAAGTTGTTTATCTGGAGCGTTGTTAAGTATGGTGATACCATATATTATTGGTTGCATTTTCACTACTGAACTGTTATTAGCATCGCTGAATTGTTTTAATTGTATAGTATTATAATCTGATTGGAAAGATGCGTTAGTTAATGATAATTCTGATGGTAATGTTACATAACTGAGATTTGCTGATTGGGCTAAACTTTTATAAGTTATAAGATAGTCAATGGAGTCGGTTTGTACAAGAGGCGTTAATGCCGCAGCGTCTGCGCCAATCGTTAAGTCACCATGAGGATTCTCATTGGTTGGAGCATTTATTACATAATTTGTACCGTTTGTTGTATTATTTGCAACAGATGTGATTGCGGAGTTATCAGAGATGAGAGAACTGAAGATTGTACTATTATTATAGTATGAGTTTGCAAGTTGTAACATCATCACAGAATATTGTCCGGCTGGATCTGAATTAGGGTCACTGACAGCATATTTTACACCGGGTGTTGATAATATTTGATACCAGTTGTTACTATTAATCTGGCTAGCATTTTTACTCTTATTTGTATAAGCGACTACTAGTTCGTTGGCAGCATATTGAATGTTATAACTACTGTAATTAGGTATTAGCTTGTTGTTGATGAGAGCTGCATTTGCTGATATCATAATATCGGGGGTCTTGTTAAGAGTGGTTATCTGGCTAACTAAAGCTGAGCTTCCTTGATATGTTGGCTGAATAGTAACTTTAGGGTATTTATCGTTGAATTGGGTATTAGTTTGATTTATGGGTGTTGCTAAACTATCAGCAGCATATATAACTAGAGTTCCATTCTGTGAAGAACCACTAAAGACACTATAACCATAAGCGCCGATTCCTACAACGACAATCACGATTATAATCAATAAAGCTAGTATTATCCTGTTCATTTATATTTTCCTCCTAATTTAATTTTTACATTAAATAAATTATCGAGATTTATATTTATACGTATCGATTTAATATAAACAGTTAATAATTTTGAAGAAATAAATTATTTTGAAATTGGAATATACATTAAGGATATTATTGCCATATAACTTTTTAGTTTCTATTACTATAAGGAAAGATATTTATCTCAATGTAAATTCTTATTTTTTGAGGTAAAGTATCAAAATCGCTCATTTTATTGTTAGCTCTTTATCTTTAAATCTTCCAATGTTTTTATTCAAATTTATTAAATTATTTAATCTATAACTTTTAACGATATGTATCCATAAACATATATTTTTTAAATTTTTAAGTACTAGTCTCTAAAAATTGTCCATTTAATTTATAAATTTCAAAAAAAATAGACAAAAATCATTTTTTTTTAGTTAAGATAACTCATGTTATCCATTTTCGGGGTTTATACACCATTTGCAGATGATTTCATCTCCTTCTCGTATGAAGGATTCACCACATACAGTGCATAATGTTATTTTCTTTTTCTTTTTTACAGGTACTGGAATATCGATTAGGTACCAGCTGTAAACATCGTCATCTGCTTTTATCAGGTAGTTTATGGCCTCTTCATGGGATATTTTAGCTTCATTCATATACCACGCGTGAAATATTGGATAGTTAACGGTTTTTTCAGGGTCTAAAACTATTCTTACTGCTTGAACTGTTTTTTCTCCGGGTGGTGCTGCTTTATTTATAGTTACCGCCATTTTTCCATGATCTATAATATTTAAGCCTTTATTTCCTATGGTACTGCCGCATAGTATTTGGAATGGGTCGGGAAGGCAATTTTGGGTTTCACATGTAACGAATATTCGGTCAACTTCTTTAATATCTAATAATCGCCGGGCTAGGTTTAGCATTTGTAATCCGATGAATGCACCAGTGCTTAGATATCCGTGAAATGGAATTATTTTTTTTATTTCTTCTTGTAAATTGGGGTCATCTATTTTGTATAGAATTTCATCCATTATTTTTACATCCCTTAAAACTCATTATAATATTAGAAAATACTATATAATTTTGAATCTTATGTCGAATTATAAAAATTTTTAATATAGTAAGATTTGACGTTATCCTAAAATTTTTTTTATAGATTTTGAAAATTTAAATAATAATAATTTTTTTTTTAAGTTTTTAAATATGAAAAACTATTCTTATTTTTGGATTTACATATGGATGCTGGGTTCACACTTTTACATCACTAATTAAATACCCCTTTTTATAAATTCCCAATTTGTGGTGATCTAACTGGACTATTATGTAAGGAAGTGGTGCAAACCCGTTTTTTTTAGATTCTGAAAAGCACCCATATTTTTTTTTAATAAATTTCCTTTAAAAATATAAAAATTTTAATAAAAAAAAATAAAAAATATTTAATTTAAATTTTTATTTGGATGTAGCTTCAACAAGTTTGTTCATTTGTTTTTGCCATGATTTGCTTCGTACATTTTCGAGGTTAATTTTTTCTCTTTTTATAACTATACCTTTTTTAGGGCAGGCTTTAGCGCAAGCTCCGCAGAGAATACAGAACCTCTCATCCACTACAGATTTACCATCGACAATGGATATAGCATTGCAGGGGCAAATATCTACACAAACGTGGCAAGCTTCAGCTTTACATTCGAAATCTTCTTTGAAGGTTATTTCTCCTTCAAATGGTTTAGTGACGGTTACTGCATCTACGGGGCAGATTTCTTCACACCATCCGCAATTTATACATGTTTCCTCATCTATGAAGGCGTTCCCGGTTATTTTGGAGTCTTCGGGGTTTATTTCATATGCTCCGTAGCTGCATGATCTACATGCGGCTTTGATTGCATTAACTGGGCAACTGCGTTTGCATATGAGGCAATAAACACATTTATCTTCATCAACCGCGATTTCAGGTTCTTCGAGATTTTCATTGTTCATCTTTATTGCATCTGCAGGGCACATTTCTTCACAGATTCCACAGTATATACAGGTATCTTTATTGATATCTATTTCACCGCTGACTAATTTGGTTCTTTCTGGTAGTTTCCTGGAGACGGTTATAGCTTCGGTGGGGCATGCGGTTTCGCATGCTTTACAGTAAACACATTTGTCTTCGTCGATATTTGCTTTATGCTCCCATTTAGGATATGCTTCATTTTCTTTAATGCTCACGTCATCTATTTTGAATTCCATTGCTTCAAATGGACATGAAGCAGCGCATAATCCGCATAAAGCACATTTTTCTTTATCTACTTTCACATAATCCATATCTAGTAATCCTCTAGCTATGGGTACTAGTGGACCTAGTTTTAATGCTTCTGTGGGGCAGATGTCAGTGCATATACCGCATCCTGTACATTTGTCTTTTTTGTAGCTTAGAGAGCGTTTCTGGGTTCCTTCTCTTTCTACGGTGGGGTTTACCTCAGCCATTTTTATCACTTCCCATTTTTTTATGATTTTTTGGTTATTGCCTCATTGGGACAGCTTTGAATGCATATATCGCAATCATCACAGTTTTCTGGGACTAATACTATTTCACCGTCTTCTTCTATTAAAGCGCCTGCTTCGCATACTTTTATGCATAATCCTTCTCCGGGGCAGTCTTTGATTTTTCCACATTTTTCCATGTCTATTAATACTGGCATCGTCTATCACCTTTTAAAAATTATTTAATTTTTATTATATTAATCCCATATACGAGATGGATATATAAACATATCGGTTTAATTTTTATGAGTATAAGAATTATATAATAAAAAAAGAGATTCAACAAGGCCATAAATAAAGAAATGGTAAATATTCAGTAAGATGTTCTTATATAATGAATAAAATAATGGTGAATATTGTTTTTATTTATGTAATTCCTTTTAGATATCCAATATCATCTGCAGAACTTACTGTAATTCAATATCTGTTATAAAAAAGAAGTATTTGAAACTTGAATATAAAAGCTTTTTATAAAATTAAAATTTTAAATAAAATAAGTATTAGCTAAAGTACAAGAATTTAGTTCAAAAAAATTTAGTTCAAAAATTAGTTTTAACTTAGAATTCATTCAAATCATAATAAAGAATATGTTAAAAAAAAATAATTTTTAGAGAAGAATAATTCGGTTTATTCTTTTCCAACTATTATTTCAGTTGATTTTATTATGGCAGTGGCTTTGTCACCTTTTTTTAAACCTAAATTTTCTGCGGATTCTTTGGTGATTAATGCAGTTATAAGTCCTGGTGATTCTACTTTTATTTTAATACTGGCCATAACAGCTCCTAATTTCACACTTTCAATTTCACCCTCTAACAAATTTCTAGCACTAATTCTCAACTTATATCACCTCGTTTAATATTACTTTATATGTAACTAATTCCATTAAAACATTTGTATATGTTATGTTGTTAATTACGTATCGAAAATAAATTATAAAAAAATTTTTTTATAGAAGGTGAAGAAAAGTGGATTTAATTAAGTATAAACCCATTGGGATTATAAAATCTCCGTTTAAAACTTTAGAAGGCATGCCTATTCAACCTATTGGTGCTTGTGGTGTTAAGGGTGAAATTCATATTGATGAGGAGTATGTGGATGGTCTTATGGATTTGGAGGAATTTTCGCATATTATGCTTATTTATCATCTTCACTTGTCAAATGGATATTCTTTGCGTGTTAAACCGTTTTTGGATGATAAATTGCATGGTGTGTTTGCGACTAGGGCTCCGAAGCGTCCTAATCCTATTGGTTTATCAGTGGTCCGTCTTATAAAGGTGGATGGTAATATTTTACATATTTCTAATGTTGATATTGTGGATGGTACACCGTTACTTGACTTGAAACCTTATATTCCTCATTTTGATAAGGGTGAGGGTGAAGAATTATGTATTGGTTGGTTTGAGGATAAGTATCATGGAGCGGTTAATAAGAAGTCGGATGATAGGTTTATAAAATAAAATTAGGTTAGAATTCTTCCATTTGGTTTAAATCCATCATTGTTTCCACTGCTTTAGCTTCCACGTGAATATTTGCTTCTTTAATTGCGGCTATTGGATTTAAGCCTCCGGGTGTTACTATACCGGCGTGGTAGCGTTCGACTATGGCATTGTAGATGAGTTCACTGGGTTTGCCTACTTTTAGAATGGAGAATCCTGCTTCCTGGATTCCTTCTAAAATATTCAGTGCATCGGGTCGGGCGATGTATGGTATTTCCTTTAAACTAGCTAATATTCTTCCATTATTCTTTAATGCAGCTAATACAGAAGTCATGCCTTTAGATAAGTATATTTCATGAGGATCAAGGGATGATCCACTATACGCGGTGAGTTCTATAAATCGGGGTGTCTTGGGGTCGGTTTCGAGTATTCCCCCATATTGGGGTGCAGAGGGTATACTATTTTTGTTTAATATGCCATCTATAGTTAAACTGCAAACAGTTGCAATACTCGTTTTACCATCTTCAAGGTGAGGTATGGTTTGATAGTATTTACTGATACTATATTCTGGTTTAGTGGACATTACTTGATTGAAGATATCTAATGCATCTTCCAAGTCTTCATTTTTTACTTGGGAGATATTGATTATAACTTTGCCTTCATGGGTTTCCAGATCGAAATCTACATTATAGATAAGATTCCAGGCTTTGCTGAGAAAAAATTTAACTTTAGCAGTGGTTTCAGGACCTGTTGCTTTTAATATAGGTTCAGGTGGGGTGATGCTGTTCATAGTTGAAAATTCCACTGTATTTTCAGCTAACTTTATATCTACTTTAAATCCAGCTTCTTTTGCAGCACATAATGGACTTATGCCACCTATAACAGCGATACCTACCATGTCATCAGCGACTGGAATTCCTAGTACGGATTCTCCACTTTCACCAATCTTAATCAATCCGGATACTCCGATTTTATTCATATCCTGGAAGGTTTTTACTGCTTTTAATCGGGCGCTTTGTGGTATTAAACGGAAGTTTGCAGGTATAAGTCCTGTTCCTTCTCGCACTACTTGGAGTACTGAAGTCATTTCCCTATCGGTGAATGCTTCTAAAGGTGTCATAGATGTTTTTTTGTATGCTATTAGTTCTGTGAATCTGATGGGAGTGTAATCTTCAATTTTTACGAGTCCACCGTACTGTGGAATAACTGGTATTCCTTGTTTGAGTAACATTCCATCTATGGTGGTTCCGCAGATGGTATCCAATTTTACATATTCTTGTTCTTTGTTTTCACCGTGTGGAGTGTTGATTCTTATATAGGGACTTACAGCTACGCCATGTCCGAAAACTTCTTTGATGATGTCTATAACTTCTTCATTGTAAGGGAAGGTAGATGTATTCACTACAACGTTTCCTCTACCGTTTTGCGGGTTTAGGGTGGTTTTATAGATCATATCCTCAAATTTGCTGAATATGAAGTCAACTTGATCATAGATGAGGCCTTTATCTAATTCTTTTAATCCTTTTTCGGTTATTTCCCTGCCGGCATATCCTTGGCGTTCAGTGAACCCTTTTTCATCTAGGATACGCATATGATATCTTACGGCTCTTTCTCCGAGGTCGTAACCTTTTCTTTTGAGTTCTTCAGCTATGGTTTTGGCTCCGAGAATTTCTTCACGGTCAGCTAGAATTCTCAAAATCTCCATCATTTTACGATCAGTTTCTTCAGGCATCTTATTTACACCTTAGAAAAATAAATTTTCTGAATAATTATTAATTTTATTATGGTAATTAATTTTTATTTTTAAGTCAAAAAAAAATAATAGAGTGGACACAATTCTTGTATAGTGTCCATTAAGTGACTTAATATTTTTTTTTAATTTATAGAATGTGATAATATTTCTCGAGTTCCCAAGGGGTTACTTGTAGTCTGTATTCTTCGCATTCTTTTTTCTTAAGGGCGATGAATCTTTCGAAGCTGTGTGAACCGAGTGTTTCTTTAACTAATTCTGATTTTTCTGTTCGGGCTATTGCTTCTTCTAAGGAACCTGGTAAAGCTTCAACTCCTTTGGCTTTCCTCTCTTTTTCATTTAAGTTGTAGAGGTTTAATTCCATAGGGTTGGGTATTTCATTACCTTCTTCTATTCCTTTAAGTCCTGCGGTGAGCATGACGGCTAGTTGTAAGTAGGGGTTACCGGAGGGGTCGGGGCATCTTAATTCCATTCTGGTTGCACCTTCTTTTCCGGGTTGGTAGAGTGGTACGCGGATTAATGCGGAACGATTTCTTCGGGACCAGGCAATGTATACTGGTGCTTCGAATCCGGGTACTAGTCGTTTGTATGAGTTAATCCATGGTGCGAGTAGGCTGACCATTTCGGGTGAATACTTTAAAACTCCTCCAATGTATGCTTTAGCGTCATCTGAGAGATTGTATTCATCTTCTGCATTGTAGAATGCGTTACTTTTTCCTTTGAATAGTGATTGGTGGACGTGCATTCCGGAACCATTTTCTCCGAATAATGGTTTGGGCATGAAGGTGGCGTATAAACCGTATTTAGTGGCGATTTCTTTAACGGTTAACCTGTAGGTTACCATATTGTCGGCCATTTTTAAAGCGTCATCGTATCTCATGTCAATTTCGTGTTGGGATGGTGCTACTTCGTGGTGAGAGTATTCTACTCCTATACCCAGTTTTTTTAGTGATAAGACTGTTTCTCTTCTTAGGTCTGAGGCCATGTCTAATGGTGTGAGGTCGAAGTATCCTCCTTGATCTATAGGTTCAGGGCATTCGGGTGAGGCGAAATAGAAGTATTCGAGTTCGGGTCCAACGTAGAAGTGGTCGAAGCCCATTTTTTCCATTTTTGTTAGGGCTCTTTTTAGAATGTAACGGGGGTCTCCTTCGTAAGGGTCTCCTCCGGGTATTTGAACGTCACAAATCATACGAGCTACTGCTTTTTCTTTTGGTCTCCATGGGAGGATATTGAATGTATTCATATCGGGCATGGCTATCATGTCGGATTCTTCAATATCTTGAAAACCGGTGATGCTGGATCCATCGAATCCCATACCTTGATCAAGTGCAGTTTCTAGTTCATCTTGGGTAATGGCGAAGCTTTTTAGTATACCATTTAGGTCAGTGAACCATAACCGGATAAATTCTACGTCATTTTCTTGTACTTGTTCTATTATTTCATCCTTGCTTGGCATTTTCTTTAATCTCCTAAATTATTCTAGAATATTTAGCTAATTTATACCGGAAAGAAGTTTCCTTTTAATTGTATATAAATGTTTTGTAAATAGTTCTTAATTAATTATATTATGGATAGAAAATAATTTTAAGAGAATTTTTTAGAACTTAAACTATGATTTTAATTATTATTCCGGGTTTTTAGCCTTCATGTATTGAATTTATAATATTAGAATAATATTATAATAGAATTTCATTTTGAAAATATTTATCATATAATGATATTTTACACAAATGATGAACTAAGTTACACTTGAAGTGTATGTCTCAATAACTTTTTGATTATTTTATAGGACCCTAATATTTTTATAACTATTTATGGTATTGCTACTGATTTTATCCGTATTAAAGTGCATTTAAGGATATTTAAAGGATTTTAGTAGGAAATTTTAGGTTATTAATTAAATATAAGCACGTTTTAGTGGAAAACTGGATTAATATCTGGTATTGGAAATTCTGATAGGTCGCTCTATATAGTGATAGCAAAAATATTGAAAATTACTTTTTTTCTGATAAACATTTTTATAATTATCTATTTTAATAAAAACTTGACATTTATATTATTGATTTTGTTCATTATATTTTTTTTTAATCTAAAATTAATTAAATTCAATTTGATTTGTTTTTTAGCACTTCTTATTCAGTGTATTTTGGTTTTTAAGATATTTTGGTTCTTTATTTTATTGTCTGGGTTATATTCTTGTTAGATTGATTTTTTTTTAATTTTTTTCACATTAGATGAATTAATTTACACTTGAAGTGTATGTCTCAAATGTTTTGATATTTTTTTTATAAAAAATTTTATAAGGATGAGTATTCTATAATTATATATATCAAAATTTGATATATTTAAAATTGATATATTTAAAATTAATTTGTTATATTAAATGGTTATTGGGAGGAATAATATTATTGAAAAGAATAGTTCAAGGATTAAAATCTTACTTTTCTGATAAGAAGAATAGAATAGTACATATTGTAATGGGTATTTCACTACTAATTGGATCTGTATTTGATTCAATAAGTCCTTATCTACGTATAGGATTATATGCAGGTGCTATAAGTTTCAATTTAATAAGAATGAGGTATTTTTAAAATAATCAGAAAATATACTTGAAAAATTAGTAAAAGTTTAAACGCGCTGATAGAGAGTGTTACGTTCTACAGGCATGCGATCGATGGCAGTTATAACTTTAAACATTTCTTCACGAGGTAAATGTTCACCATAGGATGCTCCTGCAGCTATAGATATCTTATCTTCCATCATGGTACCACCCAGATCATTGGCTCCGCAACATAAAGCTAGTTGAGCCATTCTTATCCCTAATTTTATCCAGGATGCTTGAATATTTGGTATATCCTTACCCAAGATGATTCTAGCAATTGCATGTACTTTTAAGTCATCCAATCCACTAGAACCTTTTAATTGCATGCCTAAAATATTATTTTGATTTAGAAAAGTCATAGGAACCAGTTCCGTGAACCCATGGGTTTCACGCTGTATATCACGCAATATTAAAAGATGATTAATACGATCTTCCCAAGTCTCTACCGTACCATACATAATAGTTGATGTCGTGGGAATACCCATTTTATGAGCTTCTTTTATAACATTAACCCATTCTGCTGTAGAAACTTTATTGGGACATATTTTAGCTCTAACTGAATCCACAAGGATTTCAGCCGATGCACCAGTCATAGTATCTAATCCAGATTCTTTTAAGGCTTTTAATGATTCTTTAATAGTTAACTCTGATGTTTTTGCCGCATGAAAAACTTCCACAGGTGATAATCCATGAATGTCAATATTATAGTTTGTTTTGATGGTACTGATTAAGTTACAATAATATTCAACAGTCATTTCAGGTGTTACGCCACCAAATAAGCATATTTCAGTAGCTCCAACATTAACTGCTTCTCTAATATCTCGTAATATTTCTTCTGTTGTCATATTATATCCGATACTATCTCTGAAGGAGCAAAAACCACATTTAATCAGACATTGATCAGTGATATCTATATTTCTGTTAACGACAAAAGTGACTTCCTCTCCCACTATCTCCTCACGGAGTTGATTGGCCACATTGAATAAATCAAATGGATTAGAATTCACCAGCTTTAAAGCATCATCTTTGGTGATTTCGCCTGAGATAGAGCGTTCATAAGTGTCTTCCATATTATAAACTTCCAACTGATTATTCATATTAAAAAGTTGTTATAACCCGTTATATTATTATATAATAGTGATGGATAGTATGAATTTTTATAAATTCATTTTTTTTATTTATTTCAGATATCAAAAAATTGTTTAAGTGTTATTATTTTATTTTAAAAAAAATAGTTAGTTTTGAGTGCCGGGGGCGGGATTCGAACCCGCGGCCTCACGGTATCCCAGATATAAAGTCAGAACACGTGCTTAGTACCCTATGAGCCGTGCGCTCTAACCAGCTGAGCCACCCCGGCATGGCTTATATGACATCAGATTTTATTTAATTTAAAGCTTTCTATCGATTATTTAGAAAAAGGATTACTAATATTATAAATATAATATTATTATTAATTTGGGGTTAGTAATCCTGTAGATATGATTCTTAAAATCATATTATTATATACTATTTATTGATTTATAATATTTAATTCTGTAGTTGAAAATGTGTTAAATAAATTACTAATAAGTAGATTGTAAAAGTTATTGGCTGTTGATTTGTTTTTCTATTTGTCTATGTAAATGTTTGGTTTATTCCCAGGATGTTTTTTATTCTCTTTTAAGTTCCGTACTATACAAGGTTTTCTAGTGTAAATTTTCGTTACAGATCTTATTCGAGATATGAATTAATATATTGAATTTTCTTCTATTTTTTTTTATTTGTAAATTCATGAAAAATAAGATATTTCAGCTGATTATATCATTATTAGCAAAATATTAAGGATTTAAATGTATTTCCGGGCATGTTAAGCAATGTGTCATACGCGTAATGTATATAGTATAAAGGAGAGTTTGTAAGATTTTGGATTTTGAAACTTGCAAAACATTTATTTTATAAAGATTCAGAGTGGCTTTAAGATGGGTGTTTAGTTAAAATTAAAGGATTAATTCTTGTGGATGACTGGCTATTGCAGTTTGGTCTGACGGGCCTGTTTACGCCAACCAAGCATTAAAAACAATGACATTTATCTAAAAAGGTTTTTTTTAGATTTAATTTATTTAAAATGAAGTATATTTTTAATGATAGAAATATAGATCATAGATTTGAGGAATTTTGCTTTGCTGGGATCGTTAAAATGAAGAAATATAAAAAAAATTTTTTGGAATAATTTAGGATAAAGTATTACTATTGAATGTAAAAAATCAAAATAAAAAAATTCGAGAAACCGGGTATTGTGAATGCGATAAACATTAAAATAATGTCTATTATTTCTTTTTCAGATTCCTTAAAGTACCCTTAACGGTACCTTAACAATTTTTATAATTTAAAAATTTCTTTAATGAAAGTATTACTTTACCTTTAAAGTAAAGATGTAAAGAATTTTCTTATGTAAAAAATTGGTGAATAAATTTGCAGTTTTACAATTAATAGTTGAAGAATTTAAATAAAAAAAGTTATCAAAAAAAGTAGCTGATTTTATGAATTTATATGTTCAATATATTATAATATAATAAACATTTGAAAAATAATTTTTTTTTAAAAAATTTTTTAGGTGAAAAATTTTATGTCAAACGAAGATGAACATGTTATTGAAGCAGTAGGTAAAACTAGGGTGGTTATTAGAAATGGGGTAGTGGTGGAGGTTGGTGAGCCACAAATTGATTATTGTCCCATATTTGATAAATACCGTGGAATTAAAAAACTTACACGTGAAAATGTAAAAGAGAATATTGAATTTAGGGTAAAAGATTTTGGAATGTGCACTGAAAATAGAACTTTAAAAATGCGTGATTTCTTATCTTTTGGAGTTTCAGAAACACTGAGCACGTTATTAGAGGATGAACTTATTGATTGTGCTGTTACTGTTAGTGAAGGTTGTGGAACCGTTATCATAACTGATCCGGAACTTATGCAGGGTGTTGGGGGTAGAGTTTCAGGTTTAATCTCTACTACTCCTATTTCTGTTATTATAGAATTTTTAGGAGAAGAGAATGTTCTTGATCCAGAAAATGCGGGGATAAATCAGATTCAAGGAGTCTTAAAGGCTATTGATATGGGTTATAAAAGGATAGCTGTTACTGTTGTCTCTGCAGATGATGTGAAGAGAATTAGAGAAATTGAAAAGCAGCATGAGGATGTTAAAGTTTACATATTTGTAGCGCATGCTAGTGGGGTTTCTGAGGAAGACGCTAAGATTATATTAGAGTATGCAGATGTTGTAACGGGTTGTGCATCTAAATACCTTCGAGATATGGGTGTAAATCAAGGCTTCTTTAAAGCTGGTGACTGTATACCTATATTTGGAATATCAGAAGATGGAAAAAAATTTCTTAAAAGAAGAATTGATAAGATTGGTGGTTTGAAGGAAAAGGAGGATGCTAAGATACCTAAACCATTAATTTAAAACATTAAATTTTAACACATTTTTTTTAATTTTAAACCTGCTAGTGCTCGTATAAGGGAGCTTTGAGTTATTAGCCCTACTAAGTCTCCCTCATTTGCTACTGGAATTCTTTGATAACCTTTATCTGCCATTATCTGCGTAATTTCCATTATGGGAGTATCTAATTCTGCAATTACCAAGTCTTTAGTCATTAGATCTCCTACTTTAAGTCCTAATGCTTCTCCTCCGGCAAGTAATATGTCTCGATGTGTTATAATGCCCACCAGCTTTTTTGAATCATTCAATACTGGCAGTGCTCCGATATTACTTCGCATCATTTTGAGTTTGGCTGCTGCAATTAAATCAGTGGGTGAAGTGACATGAACTTTTTTGATCATAATATCCTGGGCAGTTAGATCTTTTATCATGATTATTAATTTTAATTTTAATTATAAAAATTATTCTATTTTTACTGATATTTTTTTTTTAAGTAAAAATTTTCAAAATAGATATTAAAAAACTTTTTATAACTTGGAATATCTAAATTCAGCTATTATGTATTTAAAAACTGCTAATGTAATTATATGATATTTAATATCACATAATAGTCTAAATAAATCTTTAAATTTAAAAAACAAAATTTAATAAAACTGTTCCTGGTAATATTTGGCCTGTGAGAATTGAAACTGGTATGTATGAAATGCATACTATCTGAAGGTTATTTTTTCTTGATGAGTCGAATTGATTTCCATTACAAAGGAAGATGGATTCCACCAGAGAACGTTTAATTTTCATTTTTTTTATATAAATTTTTTTAAATATATATTGAATGTGATTTTTTTAAGAAATTGTTAATTTTAATATGTACTGATCTTTTCATTTTGAATTCAAAATTTAAATTAAACAAATATTTAGTCGTACATTTCCAGTGTAAAAAAAATGTGAAAATCAACATTAAATAATGAAACAGTTATTTTTTTTGTACTTGATATTCTAGCTAATATATTTCTTTATCGATTTCAAAGCCCTATCTGAATGTTATTTATAGATGTGATATTTATTCAGATTTTGTAAATATGGCCACCTCTGTAAAGTTGGATGACGAAGTAGAAATATATTGTCAAGTGTAAAAAAAAAAAATGGAATTAAAAAAAAAAAGAAATTTTTAATTGATTTATTTAAGGGCTAATTCAATGTCGGATGCGTGAACAGTTACTCTTCCTGCATGTTTTGCGAGTGCAACTGCTTGAATAGCGACTTTTTCACCCCATTGTTCTAATTCTTTTCCTAAAGCTTCTTTTGCACCAGTACTGACTCTTTGTGCACCGGCATTTTTTATTAATCTTCCTATAGGAGCTATTGGTAATTCAGACATATTTTATCACCTACTCATAATTTTATGTATGATATATTTAAATATACCGAATTTTAAACTGTTTTTCCTTACATTAACCTCATATTGATCTTAAAATTCCATTTCACCTTTTTAAATTTTTTGTAATCTTGTAATTAGTAATTTCTTAAATTTTTTAATTAAAAACTATTTTTTTTAGGAGGTAAAGAATCGTTGTAACCTATTATGTGAATGAAAATGACAAGCCCACTGCTAGAAATTACATAGAAAGTTGGGGACCCCGGATTCCAGGATATAACATTATAGCTGGATTACAGCAATTAGCAGCAACACAACCCACTACAACTACTTCTGAAAATAATCCAGTTACACCAGTAACCCCTCAGAATGAAAATAA
>Ga0187851_10001579_pt1 | contig 21679 bp, 23 predicted proteins | sample June2016WEW_6_10_FD_132997 | JGI IMG/M metagenome (GOLD analysis project Ga0187851, IMG submission 132997) | Peatland microbial communities from SPRUCE experiment site at the Marcell Experimental Forest, Minnesota, USA - June2016WEW_6_10 | ecosystem: Environmental > Terrestrial > Soil >...
ACACCGGTACCGACACCGGTACCGACACCGGTACCGACACCAAAACCAACACCACCCAAAACTATAGTACCAACGCCAAAACCAACACCAACACCAACACCAACACCAACGCCTAAGCTAACGCCAACACCGATACCAACACCAACGCCAACGCCAACTCCGACACCAAAACCAAAACCAAAACCAAAAAAGCAAAGAAATCATTAGTAGTGAAGTAGCTGCGATGATATTTCCATCCATATTCCTATATATTTAAATGAAAAAGCACGCAAAGCATATTTACTTTGTGTGCTTTTAAGTATTTTATATTAACTTAATTAAATTTTTTATCAACATTTTTGCAAGTTTATTTAGAAAGTAAAAAATGAAGATTGAAAGTTCTAAAAATAATTTCAATCATAATAAACAAAGACTAATTCTAATGGTATTACTTTAGTACCCCATAAGAACTACTTAATAAGGAGTATTCCAATAGTAATACTTTAGTATTACTATAATTTAATGTAAATATATTTAAAATTGATAGATCAACAATTTTAAAGAAATTAGGAAAATCAAAAAATATTAGAAACAATTCTTGCACATAAAAAAATCCTTACAAGCACTACAACTTATAAGGATTTTTTAAAATGAATAAGAGAGGAATTGTCTATTCTATGGCGTACATTTTAAATCTTCACAACTATTTGAATCACATGGATGTATATAGTTGGCTACAGTACGAACTTCTAAGTCATCAGGGTCACTCATATCGTCGTCTGGAAGTACAAATAATAGTTTACGTTCAATAGTACCACATTGATTTCTACCACATTTATCGTCTTTACATAATATTGTAGTGAAGCCTTTAAAAGCAAGTATTTTATGGCATTTGTCATATATAATGCATGCAACAGTTATTTCTTTGTCAAAACATATATTGGTTACTTTTATTTTAACACTTAATAATCTAACACCATTTTTTTCTATATCTATTGGATCTACTTTAATTTTAGCACATAAATCACATGGACCACATGAGTCACATGGTTTACATGGGTCTGGTTTACATGGGTCACTATGCTCGTCTTTCTTTTGTCCTTTGTGGTTACAAGGATCACATGAACTTTGTTTATTTCTCTCAAGTACTTTTTGTAGCTCTATGATTGCATCAATCTGAGACAACTTCATACCTTTTGAACTCCCCATTTAGTACATCTCCTTATTATCAATATTTTTCAGTTTACAATTTTTGTCGCTATATATTATGAAAAATATTAAGAAAGTGTGCTATATAATTGTTATTATGTAATTATTATTATAATAAATTTTGTATAATTGTGTTACTTTTAAAGCGAATTTAGAGAATTTTTAATAATATTGATATCATGATAAAATTTTATAAATAGAAATAACTTCAAGCATAAAAATATTGCATTAAATAATTTGAATGTACCACAATATTCATTGAGGTACATTCAAATAACACAACTTTTTTAAAAAAGTTGTAATATAGTTAATGGTCCAACAATTCCATCTAGTTTTAACCCTCTTAAAGTCTGAAAATCCTTAACCGCAGCTAATGTATTCGAACCAAAGTATGAATCAGCTCCAGTTTTACCGCAGTTAAATCCTAATGCAATAAGCCGCTGTTGTATCCATCTTACAAGTTCATTATGGGCTCCGCTAGTAACAGATATCTTAGCTATAACCTCATTAGTATAAGTACCTAGGATACCATCCTCAACAAGCTTGTTACCGTTACTATCTTTTAATCCAACTAAGTTGGCATCATATTGAAAAGCCTTTATAACAATAGTTGTAGGTGAGATTGAATTAATAAATATACCCAAAATAAAATCATCTAAATCAACAAGTCCATTTATTCCATCTATGCTCCCAGAATCTGAATATTGAAACCCTATATAATTAATTTCATCCGGCTTTGCTACTCCATAATGTGCCACCCATAACAGTATATCTTTAACTGAATTATCTAAATTGTTTAAATAAAAATTATCATCTGTATAAATGCAAACTTCCTTACCATTTGATATTAAATAATCTGCGAATAACCTTACGTTAGAGCTTACTTTAGCTACGGTTTGTCCAAACGTCTCTTCTACATCTATAACATATTTACAATCTGCTGAAAGTCCAGATATTATACTTAGAAAATGTTGTGCTTCTAATATTGGGTCATTTGCTCTTAGATAATGATAAAATCCAATTTGGAGTCCTGCTGCCTTTGCTCCACTATATTGTGATTGCAATAAAGGATTGTTATAAGTGATCCCTTCAGTTGCTTTAATGTAAACTATTTTTATTCCATTATTTCTTACTTTTTCAAAATCTACATTTTTTTGGTAACTAGCTATATCGATTCCTCTCACAATTACATCTCCAATTTTATTTGTTTTCTACTAACAAGGTATGTTGCAACCAATATCTCTGTTACTCTATCGTTATAAAGTGTTTTGCTAAATCATGAAAATTAAAATAGGAAAAAGTAATCAAGATAATTAAAATTAAATTGTTTATTTCTAATTACATGAGGAATTACATTTGTTATAAATCTTTTTATATTTACACATTACCTTTAAAATCGCCATATTATGCATTGTAAAGCTTTCTTAAATTTAATATAGTAAAGGTTGTCCAAATGATTTAAAGTCTCTTGTAGTTGCTATAAATTATTTTAAAGGGCATTATAGTGGTCTGAACCCTAATAACTTTTATTTTAAGTCTTCACAGTTGTATAATCTTTTCAAACAACAAGGGAAAAAGATATTATTTTGTTCTTTAATAATTTAATGCTCTATTATAATTTGTAGTTATGATAGACAATTATATTTTTTGAATTTATACTTTACTATTTCAAATATATCTATTTTCAATATTACATAAATATATTAAAATAGTAAAGTAAACCCATATAAAAAAACAACTATAATTATTAAAACAATAAGACAATAAAATTTTAGTTATCATTATTAGTTATAAAAATAAGTTGTAAATATTAAATTTAAGAAAAAATAATATCTCTCATCTAAAGATATTATTTTTATAATAATTCTACATAATATCAAAACATGAAAGAGAGGTTAATAATAAATGACTAAAGAGAAATTTACAAAATTAATATTATGTGACCAAGCTAAATATATAAATAAGTTAATTGAAACAGGTGAGAGCTTATCAATAATTTGTAAAAATATTGGTATTACCAAAAATATATCAAATAAGATTGTCTAATAACTTTTAAAGATAAATCATTCAAGAAAATAACCAAAGATCATACAATATCTAAAAACATCAAAGAAATCATATACTTTTCGTGGTATTATTAAAGTAATACTATAGTAATACCAGGGGGTGTTTGTGTTGAAAAGGGAGGATTTTGTTGTCCTTAACGTACAACAGCAAGTAGATCTAGTTAATACTTATCTTATTCAAGGCAAAAGTATGATAGATGTATTTAAACGTGAATGTATCATAGAGGCTGATGAGAGTGGTGTAAGAAAAAGATTTGTTAAAAATGGTTTTAATCATGACAAAGGAAAAAATCAATATATAAAAATCAAAGATACTACTGGACTATCACAAAAATATTGTAAGAAAGATACAATGAAAAATCAGTATCCCGAAAGTAATACTATAGTAAACAAAGATCTAAAATCATATAGTAATACTAAAGTAATACCATTAGATAAACATTCCCAAAGTATCCCACAAGGAGCACTTAATAATGAGTACTCCAATAGTAATACTTTAGTAGTACCAGACGATAAAACAGAAAGAATTCTAAAATTGGTAGATCAACAACCAGAATTAGAGGAACTTCTTCAGTGGTGGAAAAATGAAAAAAATATTATAGAGATACCCAAAATCACACTAGATAAGGTAGAACTTACTGGACAAATTATTGGGAAAACCTTTAAGACTTACAAAAATGTGATTGACAAATTTTTGGAGTTCTGCGATAAGCATAAAGAATATACGCAACGGGATTTAGTGTCTCAAGCATTATTAGAATATGTACAAAAATATAAATAAGAAATTTTATATGATGTTTGTTATGTTTAATAATAATATAAAAAAGGACTACAAAAGCCCTTTTTTATATATAGTAATCTAATTAATCTGTTTTTTTAAGAATGCTGCATTCAAACATATCTTTAAATCCAATATTTCTGTAAAAGCAATGAGCATACGATTCAGTAGATGCTTGTAAAGTAATAGTTGTCATATTATTAAAAATGGCATCAGCAACGGCTCTTTGTATTAGAGTAGAGCTAATTCCCTTTTTTCTATGTTCTGGTAGTGTGGCAACAGCATAAATTCCTGCTATGTTTTTATTATAAATACATAACAGAACACCGACAGGAATGTTATTTTCATATGCAACATAAAAATTTTGATTGTTGTCATCAAGATTTTTTATATTTTTCTCTCTCATCCATAAATACCATTCATTAAATTCATCTTCTGTTTCACAAAATGCCTTCCCTTGCACAATGCTAAAATCTTCTATGTCAGAAAGTGAAATTGCTATTTTTGTAATTATTTTTTTATTAATTTTAAGTTTTATTTTTTTATCAGTTAAAACCATATATGTAAGACTGCCTGTTTTTTTATATTTTAATTTCATTTGTTCATTTATTAAAACCCACTGAGGTAAATATATAGTATAGCTATTACTTATTTTATCTATACCTTCATTTGAAAGAGGAAAAGCGATATTGAATTCTTTTTTATCACTATGGATAAATTCAATATATTTGAGGTTTTCTCTTACTCCTCTATGTTTTAATAAGAAATAAATATGTTGTTTTAAAATATTCTCTTTGTATGCTAAATTAGAATTGCTTTCCAAAATTTCGTTCACAGTAACACGCTCCTTATTCTTTTTATTTTTGTTAGAAATATATTCTATCTTGTATAACCATTAACATTTTATCCAATGTTTACATGCACTTATAGCCATGGCCTTAATTTTAGCATTATCATCTTTGCAAGCATCTTTAATTAAATCATAATATCTATTATCTCTGCTATTTACCATGGCCCTTATAGCATTGCATTTCCATAACCAGATTCTATCCTTGCTTATATACGAAAATCTAGGATATATAATGTTTAATAATGTATTTTCATCCATTGTAAGTATTTGTTCCAAGGATAAAAAACTTACCATATCATCCAATCCCGGAAAATCCTCTTCTTCACTCCATTTTCCTTTATTCATTGGACACACATTCTGGCACACATCACATCCATACATCCAAGTACCCATTCTATCTCTAAGTTCTTTTGATGGTAATTCAGAAGAAAAAAATGATAATTGCGCAATACAACTTCCACGGTCCATAGTATACTCTTCACACAACGCTTTTGTAGGACATGCTTCTATGCACTTGTGGCAATTTTCCGGACAGGAATCCATTTCACTAGGATTTTCTTTATCATATTTTAATTTAAAATCTACAATCCATGTATCTATCCAGACGAATGAACCGAATTTAGTATAGACAAAATTGTTTTTTCCAAAACTACCTAGACCTGCTTTAACGGCTGCCCATCTAGCTGTTATTCCATCTTCATAAGTTTTCATACCTTTCTCTTTAAGGTACTCAGTAAATAAGATATTGCCAAAATACTCCTTTGAATTAGGTAATCTTCCATCAAATAAATACACCTTTCCAAAGAACTTGGATAAATTTTTTGGAATCTTATATTTATTATATCTTCTAATACACACAATAATTGATTTTCCCCAATCCGCTTTTTCTAAAGGTTCTGCAAGGTTAAAAAGATTTTTATATAGATGTGTTGAGCTAGGGAATTTTTCAACACGCATATTAAGGTATTTACTATACTCTTTAAAGGAATTTGCCTCAATTATTCCACATAAATCGTATCCTAATTCAAATGCTTTTTTCTTAATTTTAGTTGAAAAGTCTTCTTGCATCTTTTTTAATGCCCCCTAAATTTATATTTTTGGGTTTCTATAAAGTTTAATAAGCGTAATTTCTGAGATTTTCTCTATTACTTCCCTTTTAAGGTTCAGTTTTACAGAGCCACTTAGATAGTTTTCGTCTATAAGACCAGACTCTCTTAATATGTGAACATGATGAGATACTGTAGCTTTTGTGATTGATAAAATCTTTGATAGTTCTACGGAACTTTTAGCATCTTTTGCAATAATAGAAACAATAGCAAATCTTGTTACATCTCCTAATGCTTTAAATATAAGTGCGGGATCCAAATTATGTAACATTTCTTCTTGAAGGCTTGTTTCATTTATGCAAGTTAAAGAAATTCTTGGCTCGAAATATGGAATGTAAGCTATTATTTCATTATTTGTTACTTCATAACAAGTCCATAGTTTTTTATAGTTAAATGCTGATGGCATAAAGACCAGCTTTGAAATAGAATCAAAAGGCATTGTAAAACCACCCCTGAGTGCTTTTATTTGTTTGTTTTCTTCGTCCACTTCCAAGGGTAACAATGTATTTTTCGAAAATTCCGATAAGCTGCAAACTTCATACAGCCTGCTTTTTTCAGATACTAATTCATTTAATTTTAGTACAAGCTTTTTCCATGTTTTTTTAAATGACATATTCCAAAAAATTGTAAGTAAATTTATAATTATATCCTTAAATTCTTCAGTATTATCAATCAAAAGTTCTAAGATTACATTAATTGGTGCTGATTTACTGTATGGATAAAGTCCAACATAGGCAAGCCATTCATATTTTTTCTTTGGTATTTTTTTAATGGCTGTTTCAATATCAATTTTATTTTCTATAATATCTTCTACGATATTGGGGTAATGTAAAACTCCCTTTAAAACATTTCTTTGTACTTTAGTTGCTGGTAAAGCTTTAATTGCTTTTAAAAGTTTATTAATATCATTATCTATCGTTGATGTTTCTATCAAGTCAGATAAAGTAATCCATATAGTTGAATTAATTCCATATTTATTTATAGTATCATGGAATGAGTCAGGAAGCTCACTAATGGTTTTCTGTTTCCATTCATTATGTATTTTTGATGTATCATCTGTTATAAGCTGAAGTGCATAGAATATTTCGAATCTGAAACTTGCATAAAATTCGTAATTAAAATTCATAATTAATTCTCCTCTAATAATTTGAGTTAAATATATATCTAACTTTTTTAAGTTTAATCGTCCTTAAATTTATTCAAATATTCTTCTATTTTCTATCTTAAAGTTATTTGCATCATATACATCACTAGTTATACATATATCTTACTGATTATAAATATGATACAACTCATTTGTTTTGTCAATAAAAAGATGTGCACTAAAAATATTTATTGCATACCTTTTGTTATTAGATTTTTTAAGTTACTTCAGCTAGTTGCACTGTTGATCTACTCGATCTCAAGTTATAGATTTTTTTCCTACATGGGTAATGCTATATTCTTTTGAATTATATGGTTTCAAAGCTTTCTCAATAGTACTATCTTTAACTTTAGGACGGCCACTGTTTCGATCTCTGGCTCTCGATTTCTAAACCTCCTGTTGCCCTTGGCTGGCTTAAAATAGGTAAAATACAGATTGCTTTTAAAAAACAATTATTATATAATATTATGTCAATGAGCAGATTGAATTCTAAGGTTTATGAATATTCAAGTAAAGCCAAAAAGTGACAGAAATAATTGGAGAAATTGAGAATGATCATTCTTGACTGTCAGCTGATCGAAAAATTGAAGAGGGGTGTTTCTTTATGACAAATAGTAGAATGAATCCTAAGGTTGATGAATATTTAAGTAAAGCCCAAAAGTGGCAGGAAGAATTTGAGAAATTGAGAATAATCATTCTTGACTGTCAGCTGACCGAAGAATTGAAGTGGGGTGTTCCTTGTTACACGTTTCAGAAAGGAAACATAGTTTTAATACATGGATTTAAGGAATACTGTGCGATTCTGTTTATCAAAGGTGCCTTGTTACATGATGCCCATGGTATTCTAATTCAACAAACGGAGAATGTACAGTCGGGGCGCCAGATTCGGTTCACCAATGTTAGAGAAATAGTTGCAATGGAAACCATCTTAAAAGCCTATATTTATGAAGCCATTGAAGTTGAAAGAACCGGTTTGGAAGTGAATTTTAAAAAGAATACAGAATTTATAATTCCTGAAGAATTTCAAAATAAATTCGATGAGATACCTGCCTTGAAAACTGCTTTTGATACACTGACACCGGGACGGCAAAGAGCATATATTTTTTATTTTTCTCAACCCAAACAATCCAAAACTCGAGAGTCAAGGGTTGAAAAATGTATGCAGCAAATCCTAAATGGAAAGGGACTAAATGATTAGTATATTCGACGAGAAAATACATTAATCAAACTTCAAGATAAAACTGCTATCGTTATCGGGAATTACTCCGAAGATAGCAGTTTTCTTTTCGCCAATGCTCCATAGCTCAAGTTCATCTGTTAATATATAAAGACAAGGTGAAATTCTTGGAATTAATCAATTTATTTCAGCTTTGGAACAGTCAGAGACATATATCATTGCTAGTTTTGTAACAGCAGCTAATATTAATCTCCCAACTTGGTTTGTAGCAGGAGCTACATTGCTGGCATGATTTATATCTAAAGGTTTCTTTAAGTGAAAAAAGGTGGCTGACGAATTTTTTAAACAATGAATACTAAGATGAGTGTATTCACTCGTATGATCTATTTATTTCTTAAATAATCTTTTAAAAAATCCTTCCTGTGGCTCTTTATGTTCTTCCATCTGATCTCTAATACCCATTAGCTTTGTATCAAGATCTTGAAAATGCTCTTCTAGGAGTAGTGCATCCTGTTGTGGCTTTTCTTTTAGCAGCACTTGATTATTTTCAATTAGTTTATGTAATTCATGTATTTGTATATTTTTTTCATTTAATTGCTCTTTTAATAGTTTAAACACCTCTTTATTGAAGCTTAAATCTTCTGTATTTATTACAGCTTCACTATTTAAGGTATTGTTTGTCTCTTGCTTTTTAAAGTCATTTTTTATGCCATACTTAATTAAGTTAAAACCTACCTCGTCAACATATGTAATACCAAGTTTCTTAGATATATGCTGTTTTAATTCTTTTAACTTTAATTTTTTATATATAGATACCTTGCTTAAGCCAATTAAGTCATTAATCTGTGCAATAGTATAAAACATATCGGCAGGAACTTTTTGTAATTCCGTATCATATAAATCCGATATATTTAAATTGACCTTTTTTAATACATCAAGGGTTTCACATCCTGCTTGGCAATATATTAATGTTCTTTTTGCACTTGGATTATAGCAAACTGACAAACTGGCTTGTTTATCATTATGGTTTGGACAAATACATTTAGCTTGATTACCTGAACTTTTATAAATTTTAAATTTTTTTAATATCTCTCTGTATTGCAATTTGTTATCCTCCTTACTTTTCGTTGATTGGTAATATATTTTTTATTGAAGCTTTTTATATATTTTCTATTTTTGTTAGTACTATAATCCATTATAACATTTTGACTTACTGTTAAATTAGTTTCATAAACTAAAAAATGTGTTGCGCTTATAGTATCTATCATGTATTGTCCCACAACATATGAATCATAGTTAATGGTTACGTTAATTGTAAATTTATATATAAATATTTGTTTTGTATATGTAACACCTTATTTTTATATTCATAACCTATATAGTAGCAATTTATATAATACTGCTACTAGGAGGTTAAACTGTGAGTAATCACAAACAGGATATTGATTTAATTAATTATTCTTGGTACGTTAATGATGAGAGTGCCATTGATGATATAAATTCTATTTCAAATATGTGTGACGACCCTAGCTTCGATTCCGAATGCAATACTTTTACAACTGGAGTGTTATCAAGAGATAAATGTACACATTTCATACGAATAGCTTGGGTTAATCTAGGAAACAATACAGAGTTTCCTAGATATAAAATTTATGATTGGAGCAATGGTACTCCAATTCTTTTAAAAGAAGATATTGTACAATTAGACCCAATAGAATCTAAAATTACTGATTTTAAAATTGTAACATTGGGATATGATTGTTTAGATGTTAAGTATTATGAAATACGATTATGTATAGCTTGTAGGAAAAAGAGCATATTTAGTAAAAATTGTAAAAAGGATATTATAGCAAATATATTTGGTATAAGTAATAGTGGAATCAATAATGAAGGTAATACTATATTATATAGTGAATTAATTAAAACTGATTAATAGTCTAATTGTAAATGTTAAAGTTTATATTTCTCAATCCAATAATCCTCTCTTTAAAATAGAGAGGATTATTTTTAGAATTTAGAAAAATTAGTATATGTTTTTGAGGAAGTGATATAAATGAAAAATTTGGTAAGTTTAATTATGCCAATTATTAATAAGGAGTACGTTAAAGACAGTGTCAGTAGTATTTGCGAACAAACATATGATAATTGGGAATTATTTATTTTAGCTTGTGGTCCCCTTGAAAAAATTGATGAGATAATAACTAAATTTAATGATCCAAGAATTCAGTTTATCCAGTTGGATACCAAGATAGGAATGCTTAAAGCCTTTGCTACAGGACTTAAACTAGCTAGAGGAGAATATATAATTAGACATGATCCAGATGATATAAGTTTACCTAACCGATTAGAGGTACAGGTAAACTATTTAAAGGAGCATAATGAAGTAGGAATTGTATCCTGTTCTATAAAAGCTTTTACCAAAGACAATAGATATATGAAACAGTGTGAAAATATAAATGTGGTACAGAACTTTTATAGTGCTAAAGAAGATATAGATAAATCTATACTTGGGGGTAATTATAATATTATTTTTCCAGCTCTAATGATACGAAAGGCTCTTTTTAATAATATTAATATTTTATATAAAAAAACGGATTTTGAAGATGAAATAGAATTAGTATTAAATTTATTAAAGAAAAGTTGTATTAAAAAAATAGATAATATTCTTTATTATTATAGAAGACACAATAATGCTTATCATTCTATTAATAATATAGAACGTATAAAACATTTGAGAAATGTTTTAGATGATATGCATTTAATGAATAGTATAAGATATAGGGAATTTCATAATGAATTAGTAAACATTAAAGTAGAAAAGGTAAATGCTAATAAATCGAGTGTTTTCCGTGTACTAATGCTTGTTGATGAGCTTAATATTGGTGGAACTGAAACTTACGTCTTTAATATAACTAAGGCTTTAATGAAAATGGGTGTATATGTAGTAATAGTAAGCTCAGGAGGTATTTTAGAAGATTTATTTAAGCTACATGGTATAAAGGTTAAAGTAATTTCAATGAATATGAAACTTAATACAATTGAAGAGATAAAATGCATTATAGATATTGAAAATATTAATTTAGTGCATTGTCATTTAAATAAAAGTATGGAACTCGGTAGAGAAATTTATAAAAGATATAATATCTCATACATCATAACTCTACATGGAATGTTCTATTCAAAAGATATATTACTATCTACTTGTATTGAAGCAAAAGCAATTATTGCTGTTAGCAATCCAGTGAAAAATCTTTTTATTAAAAATACAGAAACTAAATTTCATGGGATACTTAGGGTAATTGCTAATGGTGTAGATACTGAAACCTTTAAGCCTGGCATGTTACATAAGCCACTTAGACAGGAATTAGGTATTTCTAAAAATGCGATTGTTATATCATACTGCAGTAGATTGGGATGGTCAAAAGGTGCTATAGCAGAGGAGGTTATATCTAGCTTTAAAGAAATCTCACTTAAGTATAGAAATATATATTGTATTATTATCGGAGAGGGTGATAAAAAAGAGAACATAATTAGAATGGCAGAGGAATTAAATTTATCACTAAACAGAAAATTAATTCATGTAATAGGTGCAAGATATGATGTATTATCATATTATTTAGAAAGTGATTTAGTTATTGGAACTGGAAGGGTTGCATTAGAGGCCTTAAGTTGTCAGAAGGTAGTAATTGCTACTGGAAGTAAAGGATGCATCGGTATTGTAAATCAAGAAAATCAGGAGGAGATGTGGAATTTATATTTCGGAGACCACCAAGGCAAAATAGACATTAATAACAGAAGCCTAACTAAGAGTATAGAATATTTAATTGACTTCCCTAAAAAACGAATGGAAATAAGTAAATGGGGTAGAAAATGGTGTATTCAGAAATTTGAAGAAGTAAAGATTGCAAATGCAATACTGGGTCTATATAATGACATTCTTAAATCAGAATAAAAGACCTAACATCGAAATTATCTGATGTTAGGTCTAATTTACGTTACCCAATTAAACAATTTGAAAATGGGGTCATTAATCTTTCTTTATATAAGTTTCGATAACTAGCAAGCTTTTGTTGTATCATTAATTCGTTTGAATTAATATAAGCTATAGTTTTCAGTATATTATACTCTATAGACTTAGAATCTGTAGCAATTATTAACTCGTTTAGATCTAAAGATTTTACATAATCAAAGCATTTAAATCTATACCCTAAGCAAACAAAAGGAATTTCAGCTATTGTGGATAAAATATTAGCATGCAATTTCAAATTTATTGAAAGTGAGCATAGTTTTAAAATACTTAATAATTCCCCACCAGCATATATATTTGTATCTAAAATAATGTTAGAATATGAATCAATTTTATTATATAGTCTCTTACTGGGCTCTATATCCCCTCCCCATAAAACATACATATAAATTTTATAGCCCTGTTTTAAAAGTGTTTTGCAGGTACACGCTAACTGATCCTCTAAGTCACTTTCATTTTTCCCATAAATATTATTATCTGATGTGCCCCAATTTATTGCTATAATTTTATCATTACCCTTCCACTCTAAAATAGGAGAAAATGAAGGTATTTTTTTATACTTTAAAAGCAGACCTACATCTCCACAGATTTGAACTTTATCTATATTTACCCTTGATGATTTTAGCAAAGCATAGGTTAAAGGTCCTCTTACTCCAATATAATTTGCGTTATTAACAATATCAATGAGTAGAGTTTCAGTTTTATCATCAAATAGATAAGAGGGTATCTTAGCATCTTCTATTATTTTAATATAGGCTTTATCAGCCCAGTCGTAACCACATCCCCATATTAAAACCTGTTTTCCTTGTTTCATAAACTGATGCAGTATCTTAATATACCCTGGAAGTAGGAGTGAACCACCTCCTAATATTATGCAATCATATGAATCTGTGTCTTCTAGATTCATACGAAAATTAGACGGAATAATTTCATATTTAGATAGATCTAAATATTCACTGCACAAATCATTAAAAACCTCCCACATCAATTCATCTCCTATATTATTAGAACCAAGCCATCCTATATAAAGTATCCTTTTCATATTTAATACCCCCATAATTTGTATGAATCTAGTCAATAATTTCTTTTATAGCCAACTTATACACCTTAATAATTTCTTGGGTGATTTTTCTAATATCAAAAATATTTCTAGACCATTCGTTACTTTCTTGACCTATTTTTTTTATTAGCTCTTTATTTTTATAAATGTAACTTAAATCTTCGTACAAAAAATGTGCATTATTGATTTTACTTGCTTTATGATCTCCGAAATATCCCTTCAAAGCTTCGTTAAAATTGCTTTGAGTTAATAAACCTAAATATCCTTCATTGCCAGTGGCAATCAAGGGTTTTCCGCAAGCCATTGCTTCTAATGCAACTCGTCCGGTACCAACTATACAGTCACTATTAGAATAAAAATTTATCATATTATTTCTTTCACCAAAAAGGTGAATAAATTTTTTATTCGAATAGTTATTGATTCTATCAGTAGTGTCTTTAATATCATTAAAACCAGGACCATCTCCAATAATGAAAGCATGAATATTCATGTTTTCTATAGTTCGTAAATCTCTGCATACCCTTATTACATTTTCACAAACATTGATCTTTCCCCAGGCCATTCTACTAGCGTATAGAACAACAAACGCATCTTCAGGTACTTGTAGTTGTTCCCGGATATTAGTAGATAATTTAGGATAGAAATTGTTAAAATTAATACCATTTGGTATTACTATTGATGGAACATTAAAACCTTGAAGCCAATCAAATACAGGTTCACTTACACTTATTACTTTAGTGCTTTTAATTAACCTATCAGCTACTATATCTTGATAATATAATCCATGAATAGTAAAAACACAAGGAATATTCAACTCCTTTGCAACATCAATACATAGGGCTCCAGAAGTAGATTGATGAGCATGTATAATATTAATGCCTTCATTTCTAATAATTTGCTTAATTTTATTCTTGTAGACTAATGCATTATTTTCAGATCTAATTATAGTTAAGGGAAAATTCATAGTATAAATAGTACAACCTAATTTATTAAAATCATCCAATAAAGCTCCTTTATTTGCCAAAATAATCACGTTAATGCCAACTTTTATTAATTCTTCAGCCAAGGTTAATACATGGGTTTCTGTACCTCCAATATTCATACTATCTATAGTTAATAAAACCCTCATATGATCAAAATTAGTATTAATAGATTTTTCACTATAGAATTCGTGAGAACGTTGGCCTGGATGAAGGCGATAGTAATATAATATATCTGGTAAGTTATCTACGCCAGCAGAAATAAGTTTTGTGATAAATTCATAATCTTCAGCTCCTGAAAGCCTTCTTGTTAGGCCTCCAAATTTGTCGAATAGTTTTCCATGAAATAAAATTGTTCCAAAACTTACACAATGTCCACCTTTTGAATATAATTCTTTTACATTATCAATACCATATTTGATCCAATTTTTTGCAGGCTTAGCATTAAAATGATTATTTTCAAAAGTTGAATAATTTGTACCTATAACGTGAACAGTTGGATTTTCTTTTAAAAATTTAACTTGTCCATCTATTCGGTTGGGATGTGATAGATCATCTGAATCCTGGCAAGCAATAAATTCTCCCCTAGCTATGAAAAAGCCCAGGCTAGAAGCTCCTGCAAAACCTGAATTTCTTGGAAGTGAAATACAGGTTATGAAATTTTCTTTTTGTTTAGATTTATTAATCTCAATCCAATTATTTATGACTTTAACACTATTATCTGTAGACGCATCATCAATGATAATTATTTCAATATTTTTGTAAGTCTGATTCTTAATGCTATCAAGACATTCTACTATATATTCTTCATGATTATAGTTAGTTATTACAACACTAACCAATCCTGATATTCTACTGTGCAGCATAAAATTAACTCCTTTTTTAACTATAATAAATTTCTATATAGTTATTGATACATCTTATTATCTTGTTAAAAAATATGTTACAAGATAAATATAAAACTTCTTGAATAATTCATAATGGAATGAAGACTTAAATAGAAAATTAAATTATAGTTGGAAATTATTTTCAAATATATACAAATTAATATAAATTAATATAAATTGATATAAAAGATGATATAATTATAAACAATTATATAAACGGTAAAAGGGGAATAATATGGAATCTAAACAGGTTTTAGAAATTGCACTTTCTGCTGGAAAAATACTTATGAGTAATGGTGCTGAAACTTACAGAGTTGAAGAAACAATTGAAAGAATATGTAATTCTTACAATTTAGAATGTGAATGTATAGCAACTACTAAAGGTGTTTTTGTTTCCGTTATAGATATGAATAATGAAAAGGTGACTTCACTTAAAAAAATTAGAGAAACACGTATAGATTTGTATAGAATAGAGCTTATCAATTCTTTTTCAAGAAGTATTAAAAATAATCCTGTGTGCTATGAAGAGGCTGAAAAAATATTAAAAGATATAGATAGTACCCCATATTTTAGTTTTCCAATAAGACTTATTGCTGCAAGTATGACTTCATTTATTTATTCACTATTTTTTAAGGGAACTATCTATGAAGCTGTTGTCTCAGCAGTTATAAGTATAGGTATTTATTTTATGTTAGAGAAGGTCTCTAAGTTGGGATCATTTCAATTTTTTCAATTTTTCTTTTCAGGTTTTATTATAGGATGTGCAAGTTTAATTGCTGAAAGTTTATTGCCATTTGTAAATAAAGGAAATGTTATCACAGGGTCAATAATGATATTAATACCTGGAGTAGCACTTGCTAATGGCATTAAGGATATTATTTATGGGCAATTTACGGCGGGTATGGCTAAATTTGGTGAAGCAATGCTTATCATAACTGCAGTAGGAGCGGGAATTGGTACAGCATTAACACTTGGAATAGGTATAAAACTATGATAAAACAAATTACCTTAGCATTTTTGGGAAGCATATTTCCTGTAATTCTTTTTAATATTGATAGGAAAAAAATAATATGGGCTGGCTTTTGCGGAGCAATTGGCTGGGCAACATACATTTCCGTTTATAACCTCCAAGATAGCATGGGAATGGCATCTTTTGTAGGGGCTTTTACTGTAGGTATATATAGTGAATTTATGGCAAGAAAGCTTAAAACTCCAGCTATACAGTTTTCAATGCCTGGAATGTTTCCACTAGTACCTGGTATAATAGCATATAAAACTATAAACTATATAGTACAGCAAAACTACTCAGCAGCATATTCTAATGGAATACAAGTTATAATTGCAGCTGGTGCAATTGGATTTGGTATAATGTTATCTACAACAACTTTTCGTTTTATATCAAAGTTAACAAAGCAAAAATCATAGGCTATGCCTTGATTTTGTGTTAATATCCTTGTAATAGCTTTAATTTTTTTATTTTTTTGGTAATTAGAAAATAAAATAGAAATACTGCACTAGGGGGTACCTATGCAGTATTCTTTAAAGAGGTCAATTATAAATGAACAATAAACTGGATATTATATATTTAAATGTTGACCAATTTTTCAAATTATATTCAATTTATTTGAAAAATTGATTTCTTTTATTTAATCGTAAATTATAGAAATAACATTGCAAAAAAACTTAGACCTACATAGTCTATAAAAGCTTATTTCTGTGTTTTATGCGTTATTAGCTTTAACCTTTATAAAAAATCTTCATATTTTGTTTTTAATTTTGGCATTATATTGACATATTAAAGGATTATTATAAGAATATTAAAGTTCCCCCCTTTAATTCTAATTTGATTTTAATTGAGAAAAATGTACACTGAAAAGTAGAGACTAAAAAAGAGTCTCTACTTTTCTATTTTTATGCAAATCTAGATGTGGGCGTCATCAATTTGCATAAAACTTATCGAAGTTACATAATAAAAATAAGCCCTAACAAAACGTTAAGGCAAGATGTTTTGTATTTAATTTAATTATATAAATATTGTAATATTGATTTCTCACGCTTTTTACTATTATTGTCATATTTTGGACACCATTTTTTTCTTTCTGTTACAATTTCTTTATTAACCTTACGATATTCTTTCCCTTTTTCTGATGCAATTTCTTTATTAGCTTCGTACCATTTTCTCATCTGTTTTTTTAAAGTTTCTCTATTATTTTTACGATATTCTTTATAATGTTCTTTTAATGCTTCTCTATTAGCTTCATGATACTGTTTAATGTATATTGCCTTAGCTTCTTTATTAGCTTTTTGATATTCTTTTCTTTGTTTTGCTATAGCTTCTTTATTGACCTCATGCCATTTTTTTATAACTTCTATATTAGTTTCATATAATTTATTTTGACAATTTTTACATTGGCTTTGGTACTCACCATTATGTTTTTTATCTTTGTAAAACATACTAATATCTAGCTCCAAACCACATCTACTACAAAATTTGCGTTGCATTTAGTCCCTCATTAGAAAATTAATTCTAAGCTATTGTATGTTAAAAGATATTTTTTTGACACTTTTATAATTAAAATTACTATAAAAAATTATTATTAACGTCCTTGAACTAGTGACTTTCAAGAATTGTTTTAAAAATTAAATAATTTATTTTTAATTTTTTTCTCTTTTATATGCATAAATAAATTTTATATAAATAGAATGTACAGTTAGCCACTTACCATTAGGGAGTTAAGGCGTAAAGGAGTTTTGAAAATGTTTAAAAGTGTAATGGAAATTGAAAATGAAGTTAATAATTATGGTAAAAATATTAATTTAGAAACATTAAGAGAACATTCTAATAGAATGCATATTTATATGTTATGTGACTTGGAAATAAAGAAAATGGATAATTACTCATTATCAAGTAAAAATGCAGTAGAAAGACATACAAGGGAAGAATATATGAGACCTTTAAGACAAGAAATAACAAATCTTCAAGATAAGAATGGATTAAACTATACAATGAAATAAAATAATTATAGTAGAACTAAAATACTGTTTTAATAATTTGTTTCCAAAATAAAATAGAAATAAATTTATTAGACAGTATTTACATTATATCCTATTTAGTATATATTAATAGTAGGTTATACTTAATTTTGTTAATTTATACTGTAATGAGTTCTACATTAATAAAGATATAGAGCAAAGGTAGAATTTACTTTTTTTCCTTACATTTATATGTATTTTACGAAAGTACGAAGAGCTGCCATTTACATTTATATTATTTGCAATAAATTTAAGTATAAAAAATTTTTAAATTTAGGTTCTACCCCTTGGTTAGGGCCTTTAGTTTTAATAATTAAATCTTTAAGCACATTGGTAATTCCATTTACTGATTTAATTGCTATTTCTTTAGCAGAGGTATCTATCAAACTTTCAACAATATATCATTTATATCAACCACTTATAATAATTTTCTTTTACAAAAACACTACTCTATCTTAGAGTATACAGTAAAAAATAAATATGGTAGCTAAACTGAATATTAAAATCATATTCAGTTTTTTTATTATATTTCTTAGGACAACAAATAATCCTTCTGTAATTAATATCCTTGTTTTTATTATAGTTCTAACTTGCTAAAGGCAATTTAATTTACAAAATAAGCATATAGTCGTAGCAGAATATCATATATATTATTTTAAAAGGTACAACAGACATTACCTTAACATAACTAGATTGAATACTTCTATACAATTTGAGTAGAGTATAGAAAAAGAACTTGTTTACTGAATGCCAATAAGTAATCTTTAAAAGTTATTAATACTTATGAAAATTAAAAAGGTGGTGATTATTTTGATATTACAAAATGAAGAGGAACTAGACGATTTAAAAGAAGATTGTAAAAGATTAGATGAATTTAATGTGAACTTATTATTAATAATAAAATAAATAAAAATGGTTTTATAAAATAATAGGGATTACATAATGTAATCCTTTTTTTATATTAAAGTCATTTTTAAAGTATTTATAACTCATACTTAAGAAGTATAACAAAATTTTCATTATCGTTTTGTAAGTAAAGTATATAGCTGTATATAACCACAGATAATATACAGCTGATTCTAACCTAACAAAAATTGATTTATTTATTTGTTTTTTTCTGTTAAAAAAGTCCCTTTAACTGTAAAAGTTCTAGTTTTTAGTACTGAAGGTTTAGTGACCATAGTATCATTTTCTTTCCTGTCAAGATAATTAACAATAATATTTCCCTTTTGAATTTTGATGCTTTGTGGATTAATTCTATCTCCAAGTAATATAGCATTTGTTCCAATATATTTACCTTCTTTTGTAGATATATTAGCTACCACATAATAGAAGGTACCACTGCCACCACCATCTTGAATTAAAATCAAAGCTGCATCATTAATTTTATCACCATTTAGATCTCCTACAACAGGCTGATTCCAAACAGTTGTAATAAGTTTTGATGCTGAACCAGGCACAATTTCCATTATTGATTTTCCATTTGTTAATTTTATTAAAACATTCTCAATTTTATAAGTAGAATTTAAAGAATTTAAAATAGCTTTATTGGAATTTATAAGTTGAGTCTTTGCAACAGTTAGATTTAGTCTTTTATTAAATACTTCATCATTTTTACTACCACAACCTACCAATACTGTTATACATATAACAAATAAAAAAATACTAATTAATTTTTTCATATAAATCACTCCTTTACAAAACAATTTTGAAATATATAAGGTTACAATCAATACAATTTAGAGTTACACACAATAATCTATCAGTACAACAGAAAATATTTGCCTAATTATACTAGTATTAGCGTAAATCATTTAATTAAACTGAATATAATTTTTTAACCAAAATAAATATACAATACCTATGTAATTTATAATCTATATATTTAGCAACAATAACTACTGAACACATCGATATTTAGAAAAAAGTTTATGTATGGTGCTTTTTTATTTATAAATTGCATAAAATTATAGTAACAATATTAAGTAGAGGGTGTTTTAATTGAATTTATTTGTAAAATTTATGCTTTTTGGTGGGGCAATATTATTTATTTTGGATTTAATAGAATTTATTAGATATGGGACTACTATAAGCATAAAAAAATATTTAAGTTTTGTTACATGGACTATGATATTAGATCTTTGTTTAATTATTCTTAATAAGATGGGTATAGGTATGACAAATGAAGTTACTCAAGTTACTAAAAATAATGGAAGTTTAATGCTGTATATGTTTTTTGCTTTATCAATATTTACTTTTATACCTGGAGTACTTAAATTTACTAAAAACAATAATTATAAAGAAATAAGAAGTAGTGCAATATTTTTATCAGTATTCTTCTTTATGTTTATTGCATTTAAGTTTATGAGAATTGCTTAATAAAATATTAAAATTGAAAAGGTCTACATGATTTTAAATGATTGCTTTTCCGTATTATTGACAAAGGGTAAAAACTACCCTTTGCTAACAAGACGGTTTTTTCATATAATAAATATCTATATAACTCATGAATATGTAAATTATCAGATATAGCACTTGAATTTTTAATAAAAAAATCAATTATACAATAGTGATTTACAAATGTTCGTTTAAAATTTATAATAAATATAATGTTACTACAGGGGGATTGATTCTATGGATGAAAATAAAATATTTGATATGTTAGAAAAGATATATATTGAGGTTCAATCACATGGAAAAAGGCTTGATAATGCAGATATAAAGCTCGACTTCATTGGAAATGAAGTTAAAAAAGGTTTTATCAGACTTGAATCAGTGGAAAACCAAATTCAAACTTTATCAGAAATTCAAAAATCATATATTGCGCAAAATGATAAACAACATATCGAGATTATAATCCCTATTAAGGAAACAACTGATGTAATAAAATTAGCAGTTAAAAATACATCTAAGGATATTAAAGATCTTAACGATAAATTTAATAAGGTTGAAAAGATTACAATACAAAATACTTATGATGTAGCAAATCTAAAATCAGTAAAGTAATTATAATTAACTAGAATAAAGTAATACAGCAAAATAGTAAAGAGTAGTACGTGTAGCCTAAAGCAACTCATACCAGTGGATATCAAAATCTAACGAGATGCCTTGTTGTAAAATGAATGACGGTTCATTCATAATTAGATTTAATGATGTGCCACAAAGAACAATACAAAAATATTTTAAGTAATATGGGTATTATCTCAGTGATTACATCTCAGGACCCCATTCATTTTCCAAATTTTTACCTTCTTGACGTAGTCGTTGTATAGATTTTTCAGCACTTAAAGCTTCATCTAAAGATTGTAATGCATACTTTAAAACATCAATAGAGGAAGTAATAGCTGCCTTTTCTGCTTTAAGTTTAGGCTGTAATTCATTTA
>Ga0187851_10001580_pt1 | contig 21668 bp, 21 predicted proteins | sample June2016WEW_6_10_FD_132997 | JGI IMG/M metagenome (GOLD analysis project Ga0187851, IMG submission 132997) | Peatland microbial communities from SPRUCE experiment site at the Marcell Experimental Forest, Minnesota, USA - June2016WEW_6_10 | ecosystem: Environmental > Terrestrial > Soil >...
ATCTCAACTCCGCATCGAAGCGGACACTGCCCGCGAAGATCAGCCAGTGCTGGACCTTGCACGGCGGCACAACCTTGCCGTTTACGATGCGGCCTATCTCGCGCTGGCGTTGCGCGAACATCTGCCGCTGGCGACGTTGGACAAGCGCCTGGAGGCGGCGGCAGCCGCGGAGGGAATCGCGCTGCTCAGGTAGCGCACGAGCCGATTCAGCATCGCAGGCGAGAGCGCCGAGCTTCGAGACCAGCGCTGCCTAACTCGTCGCCAACGGCTACTGAGGCTCGCCCAGGCGCAAAATCCGGCGCAAGAATTCACTTTCCAAGGCCAGCACAGCAGATGTATGGTGATTGCGCATCCGCCCCAGGGCTCCCCAAGGACGAATGCATCAAAAGGAATCCCCAGGAGGTAAGGAAATGTCACAAACAATCGCGAGGATCGAAAGCAAGACCTTCAACACCCCCGATGAAGTACGCCGATTCGAGAAGGGCAAGGTCGAAATCGTCAACATCGGTGGGTCCGCGGTCGCACGCGCGACCTTCGAACCGGGATGGAAATGGTCGACCTGCGTCAAGCCCATCGCGAAAACCGACAGCTGCACGGCTGCTCACTTCGGCTATCAGCTCTCAGGCACTCTGGTGACGCGAATGGACGACGGAGCTGAATCCACCTCGAGGGCCGGCGACGTGCTCAGCATCCCGCCCGGACACGATGCCTGGGTCTCAGGCAACGAAAATGTCGTCGTCCTCGATTTCCAGGGCATGGCTAATTACGCAAAGCGCTAGTCATCGCAAGCGCCTGATCGCACAGCACCCGTCGCCGCCAGGCCGGAAGCCATGCGCACACCGCTGACATTTGGTCTGGCGGCATCGGATCCTCACCCAATGTGAATTGATTTCTTGCCCATTTGCTGCACATCCCTTGCGATGGCTGAGTCAGGCACTCGTTTTGTGCGGCACAATCTCGGGCGGCGCAACCTCGACCCAGCGGGCCACCGCGGACTCCGACCGGCACAGCGACCATACCGCATAAATATCCGCGCGCGCCACCAGGCCGGTGTCGACCAGGACTGCGCTGCCGTCCTCCGCGGCCGTGTAGCGCTGCCGGCACCAGTGTATGAATGGCTCTGCCTTTTGCCCCTTGCGCATGTTGAACCAATCGATGATTGGATAGGGTGATTCGGATTGCACGTTCTCCGGTGTCCACCAGAATCGGACCGGCCCCTTGGGTGAAAACCGCTCCTCGATGCAGGTGCCCTCGCGGCCGCGCATGGTGCGCACAAACTCCCCCCAGGGCATGAGTCTTCCCCGCGACTTCATGCGCATGCGGAAGCTGTGTTCGCGGTGCTGCCGCATCCACTGCACGATGACGAGGCTCGGCGCGGCCAGCAGCGCACCCACAGCGGCGAACGGAATCAATGCAGCGCCCAGCACCGCACCAAGGTAGGTGTCGAAGGGCCTGGGTTCGCGAGAGCTGTGTGATTCCGGCGTCTGCATTTGACTGCTCACATCCCTACTGTGACTTTGGCGCCAGTTTAGGCGGCGCCGTCACATAATCTTCCCCTGTCCGCGCCAGGATTAGATTGCGCCGATCTGTCAATAGCTTGATGCGATTCGTCAGGTCGATGTATTCCTTCTTCTGCTCCAGACTCAAACCAGACTCGCGAAGGTCCGGCACCGGTGTCTTGGCGCCAGCCGGATTTCCTTCTCCCGCAGGCCCTCCGGGCTGGGCAGTCGAGCTTGCCGGGCCCAGTCCCGCCAGCTTGTTCAGCTCGTCCAGCTTCCCTGTCAGCAAAGGCAGCTCGCGATCAATGAGGATTGGCCTGATGACCGGAGTTTTCGTCCTGCCGGCGGCAATTTCGTTGCGGTTGTTCTCTTCCCAAACCGGCAGGACCCCCACATGCCCCAGTTCGATGCGGATCCCGGCTGGCCCGTAATCTTTGCGCACTGCAGAAAACAGCCCGATCATCTCGTCACGAGGCTCTCCGTTCGAGTCAGGATTCAACCCGTCGACATAGCTGCGCGACTGATTCGACAGAAAATTTCCCAGCGAGTAGAAGATCACGGTCTCGCGCCCGTCCTGCGTCTTGTAGGTCTCAATGGGCTGCAGCACGTGCGGATGCGCGCCCACAATCACACTGGCGCCTGCCTCGACCATCTTGTGAGCCAGGTCGACATCTTCGGGCCGCGGCGCTGTCGCATACTCGATTCCCCAATGCACTGAAACCACCAGCAGATCGCACTGTGCCTTGGCGGCGGCGACGGCCGCGAGCACCGCAAGCTCATCGGCGCCTGCTGCGCCGTTCGCCTCGCCGGAATAGGGATAGAAGTTGACATGCGGCTGATCGTCCTTATCGGGGTTGCGGTTGCCGTTAAGCCAGCGCGTCATGCCCAGCCAGCCCACTTTGATCCCGTTGGCCTCGGTGAAGACCGGCTGCCAGGCAGTTGCCGCGGTGTCTGACGTGCCGGCGTTCAGCAGGCCGATCTCTTTTAGATGCTCTCGGCTTTCCGTGAATCCCGCCCACCCCTGGTCCATCACGTGATTGTTGGCAAATGAAACGATCTTGATCCCGCTGGCCTTCAGCGCCTGGGGCAGCGCTACCGGCGCGTCGAAGAGAAACGGCTTAGTTCCGTGCGAGTGCTCGGGCGCGACCGGGGTTTCCAGGTTCACGAACCCGAAGTCTGCCCCTTCGAACACGTCCGCCGCATCGCTGAAGAGCGCCACCCATCCCGGTTCGCCGTCGCCTGCCGCAGCGGCCGCAGCCTTCACTGCCTCGTGGGGAATCACGTCGCCCGCGACGGCAAAGCTCACCTGGGCGAGCTCGTGCGGGTAGGGCGCCACGACTGCCGCGTGCTGACGCCCATGCAGTCCCGAGTGCAAGGCCGCACCCAGAATGGCCAGGCCCAGCGCGCCGGCTACAAGTCGCCAATACCGGCGTGCAGCCGGCAACGTCCCGGCCCCAGGCAGTGCCGCATTTGCAGCATCGTGCTTCAGTCCGTCCCGCCGTCGATCCAGCACCCGCTCCATAGCCGGCTTTGCTCCCTACCCGTCACTAAAGTGCGAATGGAATCAGCATACAGGCACCGCAGCCTCCTCTTTCGCCCCACCGAGACCCTCGGGTACCCGCTGCGGAACCCCGTGAGCGGCCTGCGCCTTCTCTTCGTCTATCCCATAGACAAGACTGTTACCCTTGTGCAGGAAGGCCGGGATGCGCACAAGCGTCTTAAACGCTCCAAGTTGGCGGCGTTCCGGCAGGCAAAGTCATGGCAGAGTTCGTCATCAAGCTGGCCGATGAGCGCGGCCGAGTACTGGAACAGATTCAGTCCGCCTCAACCGCCGAGGAGTTGCGGGCGCGGTTCACCCATGCCGGCTATCACGTCTTCTCAGTTCGCTCGCGCGGCGGTATTTCCCTGACCCGCCGCAAGGTCAAGCTGGAGCCGTTTCTGGTCTTCAATCAACAGTTTCTTACCCTGATTCGGGCCGGGCTGCCGATTCTGGGCTCGCTCGAGATGCTGGGCAAAATCCAGAGGAACTCCAACTTTGCCGGCCAGCTCTCCGATGTGGCTGCCCGCGTTAAAAGAGGCGAGGCGCTTTCGGCGGCCTTTGAATCGCAAAGCGGTTTCCCCGTGATGTACACGACCACACTGCTGGCCGGAGAACGTTCGGGAAATCTGCCCGAAGTCCTCGACCGCTACGTCAGTTTTCAGAAGCTCGCCCTTGCCTTCCGCAAGAAGCTGGTGGCCTCGATGATTTACCCCTCGGTGCTGATGACGCTGGTCATCGGGCTTCTCACCTTCCTGTTTACGGTGGTGGTGCCGCAGTTCGCCATTCTTTACGACGAGATGGGATCGAAGCTGCCGGCCATGACCATCGCCTTGCTCAACTTCGGCAAGTGGATGCAGCACCACATTCTGTATCTCCTGATCGGCGCAATCGTCGCCGCCGCTGCGTTCTACCGTTTCTCGCTCACCGAGCGAGGCAAGGATTTCATCGACGGCTTTCGCATCAAGCTGCCAGTCTTCGGCAAAATCTGGCTCAAGTATCAGGTGGCGCTCTTTGCGCGCACGCTTTCTACGCTGCTCACGGGCGGCCTGCCCCTTGTGCCCTCGCTTGAGACCGCAGCCCGATCCATCTCGTCGCGCCGCGTTTCGAAAGCCGTGTACTCTTCGGTGGTGACCGTGCGCGAGGGCAAGAGCCTGGCCGAGTCCCTCTCGCGGACCGGTGCATTCCCGGCGCTGGCATGCGAAATGATCACTGTAGGCGAGCAAACCGGCGCGCTACCGCAAATGCTCAACTCTGTTGCCGAGTTCTTCGAGGAGGACGTAGGCACGGCGTTAGCGGCGGCCATGACTCTGGTGGAACCGGCCATCCTGATCGTGATGGGAACCGTGGTGGTTTTCATTCTTATCTCTCTTTACCTGCCTATCTTTTCGCTGGGGCAGGCGGGCACTACGTAAATGAGCGGAGTCGAGGAGGACCTTCCCCATGGCCGAAACTGAAGTGCTCACGCCGCCGGCGCCTGCTGGGCACGATGAGCGCAGCCACGCCGAAGCGCTGGCAGCGCGCTACCATGCCCAGTTTGTCGACCTAAAGAATTTCAAGATCCAGCACGACCTGCTGCGAACTGTGCCGGTCGAACTCATGTTCCGCTACAACTTCGTGCCCATCGAACAGCAAGCCGACGTGCTGGTCATCGCGGTCAGCGATCCTTCGCGGCTGATGGTGCTCGACGAGATCGCCGGCCTTCTCGGTTCCCGCATTCAGGCCCGCGTGGCCACGCTGTCGCAGATCACCGATCTGCTGAAGAAAACCGAGCAATCGCAGCGGGTTCTCGACGAAGCCAGCGAAGGCCTCACTTTCGACGTACTCACGGGCGACGAAAACGCCGACGAAAACATCTCCATCGAAAAGCTCACCAGCGAAGCGGAAGACATCAGCCCCATCATCCGCCTGGTTGACACCACCATCTTTACCGCGCTCGAGCGGCGCGCCTCCGACATTCATATCGAAAGCTACGACGACTCGGTTCACGTGAAGTACCGTATCGACGGCGTTTTGCAGGAAGCGATGGCGCCCATCGCCCGCGAGCACCACGGCACCATTCTCGGACGCATCAAGATCATGAGCGAGCTCGATATCGCCGAGAAGCGCGTGCCGCAGGACGGCCGTTTCCGCGTCCGCTACAAGAGCCGGCTCATCGACTTCCGCGTCTCGATCATGCCGACGATCTATGGCGAGAACGCCGTGCTGCGCGTGCTCGACAAGGAGTCGATGAGCGAGAAGTTCAAGAATCTCACGCTCGACGTGGTGGGATTTGCCGATGCCGATCTGCGCCGTTTCCGCCGTTACATTCGCGAGCCGTACGGCATGGTGCTGGTCACCGGCCCCACCGGTTCCGGCAAAACCACTACGCTCTACGCCGCGCTCAACGAGATCAAGAGCGACGAAGACAAGATCATCACCATCGAAGATCCAGTGGAGTATCAGATTCGCGGCATCACGCAGATCCCGGTCAACGAGAAAAAGGGCCTGACCTTCGCCCGCGGCCTGCGATCCATTCTGCGCCACGATCCCGACAAAATCCTCGTCGGCGAGATTCGCGACCAGGAGACTGCGCAGATCGCCATCAACTCCGCGCTCACCGGCCACCTGGTCTTCACCACCGTCCACGCCAACAACGTGGTCGATGTGCTGGGCCGCTTCCTGAACATGGGCGTCGAAGCCTACAACTTCGTCTCCGCCCTCAACTGCATTCTCGCCCAGCGTCTGGTGCGTACCATCTGCGAATATTGCGCGCGAACGGTACATTACGACGATGAGATTCTTTTGGCCAGCGGCATGGATCCCGCAGAGTGGCGCGACTTCGGCTTCCGTGAGGGCCCCGGCTGCATGGAGTGCGGCGGCACGGGTTACCGCGGGCGCACCGCGATTCACGAGTTGCTCGACCTTACCGATACCATCCGCGAGATCATTCTCGCCAAGAAGCCCACGTCCGAGATTCGCAGGGAAGCCCAGAAAGAAGGTATGTCGTTCCTGCGCGAGTCGGCCATCGAGCGCGTACGCCGCGGTGTCACGACTCTCAAGGAGATCAATAAGGTGACGTTTATTGAGGCGTCGAGGTGAAAAAACAGAGAACGAGGGACTGGAACTGGTTGCATAAATCCAGTTTTGAAAGGGCACGACTTTAGTCGTGCCGCGAAATGCTGATTAAACACTGGGCTTTAGCCCCGGAGGGAAGTTTATTCATTGCCTCACGCCATTTATGCGACCAGTTCTGGAGTTGTGTCCGAAAAGTTCGTAGCCTGATGTTTGGGCCATTCGTTGCGGCCAGCATCGCCAAATGCTGGTCCTTCGACTCCCTTCGCTGCGCTCCGGTCGCTCAGGATGACGGGTCATTGGTGATGCGGTACAGCGCGAAGAAGTGGTCAAATGAAAGAGTGAATGAAGGAAATCTGGGAGCGAGGGCGCAAGAAAAAGAGTGAAATCGATTTTCAAGAAGAGCGTAGTGGGAAATCAGTCAGGCGGGCGGCCGCCGGCGGCGGTAGAGATTTCTCCCGAAGGCGTGCTCGCGGCGGCCTCAGCCGGCAGAGGCGCAGAATGTGTCTATTCGTTCGCGCCCCTCGCGCCCGGCATCGTCACTCCCGCAATTGAGGGAACGAATCTCCGTTCGCCCGGCGACGTGTCGAAAGCCATCCGCTCCGCGCTTGACGAGCTTGCGCCGCGCAAGCACGCGGTCACGCTCGTCCTGCCCGATGCTCTGGTTCGCGTCTTCGTGCTCGATTTCGATTCCCTTCCCGCCAAACCAGCCGAAGCAGTTTCAGTCGTGCGCTTCCGCCTGCGCAAAATGGTTCCCTTTGAAGTGGAGCACGCTGGAGTCAGCTATCAGGTGCTCTCGCAGACCGAGACCGAATGCAAACTCCTTGCTGCCATCGTCCCGGGCCCGGTGCTTGCGGAGTATGAAGCGGCGGTGCGAGCTGCCGGCTATGAGCCCGGCGCAGTGCTCTCCTCGACCCTGGCTGCCCTTGAGGCGGTCGACGAAATGGAGGCGGTGATGGCCGCCAATCTGAGCACGCTGGCCATTACCACGGCCATCGTCAACGGCCAGGATCTGCTGCTCTATCGCACTCTCGATCTGCCGCAGGATCCGCGGCAGCGACTCTACGAAATTCAGCGCAGCATTGCCGTCGCTTCTGCTTATTATGAAGACAAGCTTGGCTCGCGGCCGCGGCGCCTGCATTACGCCGGAGTTGTGCCCGGCGCGGAGTTCGCGCAGGGCATCGGCGATCCCGAGCTCTCGGTTGTGAATTGGGTTCCGCGTCCCGGCAGCGGAGCCACAACCACGCTTCCCCAAACCAGCTACGCGGGCGTTGCCGGCGCCCTGGCCGAAGTCAGATAGTCCGATGCGCATCTCACTCAATCTCGCCACACGCCCTTTCACCGATCTCGGACCGGCGATCCGCCGCCTGCGCATCGCCATGGGTGTCCTCGCCGCGCTCTCCATCCTTTTCGGCATCGGCCTGCATTTGTTCGACGGCCAGGCGGCCGCGGCGCGCGCCCGCGAGCATGCGGTCGACGCCCAGATCGCCCGGATCGAGGGGGAGCGCCAGCGCGCTGACGACTTCATGCATCTGCCCGCCAACGCCGAATTGCTCGACCAGTCGCAAGCTCTGAATCAGATCTTCGATGACAAGGCTTTTTCCTGGACTCTGGCCATGGAATCCCTGGAGACGGTATTGCCCGCCGGTGTTCAGGTGACGGCGATCGAGCCGATTCGCGACAAGGAAGGACACATCACGGTCCACCTGCGCGTCGTCGGCGGCCATGATCGCGCCGTCGAACTGGTGCGCAACCTTGAGCATTCGCGGCGATTCATCCTGCCGCGCATCGTAAACGAAAGCGCCGAGGGCAGCAACGCTCCCAACCGGCAGCAGGAGCCGGTGAGCGCCACAAATCGCTTTGACGTTGATCTTCTCGCCGACTACAACCCGCCCTCACCCGAGCAGCACACCGCTTCCGAAACTGCTGAAAAATCTCCATCTGCATCGGTTCCGCGCGGCACGCATTCCAGCCACACATCCAAGGCACAGGTTTCCGGTCGGCCTGGCCAGCGCCAGCCGTATGCCGGGCCATCGCCGGCACAGCCCGGCGGAGCGGCGCAACCTCCCAAGCGCGCATCGGGAGGTCCCCAATGAGCACCACAACGACCTCCTCGACGTGGCAGGAACGACTGAAGTCCCCGCTCACCTGGCATCTGGTTGGCTTCACGATCCTTCTTGCGCTCGCCGTCGGTCTCGGCATTCGGCTCGGCCTCGATTGGGCGGCCATGAACAGCCATTCCAATGACGTTTTGGCAGGCAAGCAGGTTCAGTTGAAGGCTCTGGAACTTGAGACGGCGCCCTTGCGTGGCATCGATGGGCGAGTGGAGGAAACTCGCGAGCAGATTCAGCATTTCGAGCAAAAGCGCATACCGCCCCATTACTCCTCGATCGACGAACGCATCGATGAGCTGCAGGTCGCCTCGGGCGTGCGGCTGTCGCGCGTGCAGTATACGCAACGCCCGCCGGGCGCGGGACTGACTGAGATTGCTGTCGACACCAACATCAGCGGCGACTATTCGTCCATCATGCGCTTTGTGAACGGCATCGAGCGCGACCCGGTCTTCTTCGTTATTCGCACTCTGTCGTTCACCGGCCAGCAAGGCGGCCTGGTGGGCCTGCGCATGCAGCTCTCAACATGGCTGCGTCCCGCTGACGCCGCGGCCAGCGGCCTACCCTCTACGCCCGAGCCCGGAGATCAAGCCCCAGCCGCTCCCGCAGGCGAGAAGGAGGGCGAATAGCCATGGCTCTTTCTCTGGGAGTAGAAAACAAGCGCCAGGTCTACCTGCTATCTGCACTCGTCGCCGGCATTCTCATCATTGGCGGCTACGAAATCTACAGCTCGCTCTCGGGCCCTTCGGTACCTTCCACTCCGCCGCCCACCAGGACGCCGGGGCTTCGCGCGTCTGCAGCCCCGGCCAGCAATGACACGGAGGCGCGAAAACTGAGCAACGCCGATATCGATCCCGCGCTCCATCTGGCCAAGCTCGCACAGAGCGAAGACGTGACCTACGCCGGAACGGGGCGCAACATCTTCTCCGCGAATTCTGCGCCGCCAATCCCGGCCGCGCTGGTCCCGGCTCGCCCCAATCTGGCAACCGCCGCGCAAACCGGACCGCCTCCTCCGCCACCGGCGCCCAAGCCGCCAGCCATCGATCTCAAGTACTTCGGCTACTCGCAGGAGCAGAACAAAGCTCTCAAGGCCTTCTTCATTCACGGCGAAGACATCTTTATGGCGCACACCGGCGAGATTGTCGATCATCGCTACAAGGTCGGAGCCATTCATCCTACGAGCGTGGAGATTACCGACCTTGCCTACAACAACACGCAAACCATTCCCCTGGCGGCGAACTGAGCGGCGCATGAAGCTTTCGCAGCAAAACCGCACTTCGACAGATGACTCGCACGGCGTGCGCAATGGAGTTCCGCCCTCCGAGGAAGGCTACATGCTGCTCACGGCGGTCTTCCTGCTTGTGCTGCTCGTGGTTTCGCTCTCGATTGCCTTGCCGTCTGTCATCAAGTCCATTCAGCGCGATCGCGATGTCGAGACCTGGCATCGCGGCATGCAATATCGACGTGCCGTTCAGGTTTACTACCGTAAATTCCACGCCTATCCGCCCAATGCCGATGCCTTGGTCAAAACCAATAACATCCGATTCCTGCGCAAGAAGTACAACGATCCCGTCACCGGCAAAGATGACTGGAAGCCAGTGATGTTCGGCCAGAACAAGACGCCCACCGCGATGGGGTTCTTCGGCCAGCCGCTCAGTGGTAATGCATCGACCATCGCCGGCATCGGGCCCAGCGGCGGCAACGGCCTCGGCGCCAACGGCGGGATGACCGGTTCGTCGGCGTTCGGGTCTTCATCGTCGTTCGGATCTTCGTCGTTCGGATCCTCTTCGTCGTCCGGATCTTCTTCGTCGTTTGGGTCGTCGCTTGGCGGCGGCAGCATCTTCGGCTCTTCCGACTCCGGCTCGAGCTCGAACACCCCGGGCAGTTCCTCAGGGGCTTCTGACGGCTCGGGCGGCACGGGGTCGAGCGGAACCCCCGGAGCCTCGGGCTCGCCCACAGGCTCGAGCAGTTCTTCGAATTCGGGCTTTGGCGCCGGTCAGACCTTCGGCGGGGCAGGCATCATCGGCTTCTCCCCAGGCAGCGACAAGCAATCGATCCTGGTGTACAAGAAGAAAAACCATTACAACGAGTGGGAGTTCACCTACGACCCGATCTCCGAGATGAAGCAAATGGGCGGTGGAAACACGGGTGGGATCGGGCAACCGGCCAGCAGCACAAGCAATCCTGTGGGCAGTTCTCCGTTCGGCAATTCTGGCTTTGGCAGTTCAGGCACGACCGGATTCGGCTCCGGGAATTCGGGCTTCGGCGGCACCAATTCCGGCAGCTCGCCCTTCAATACGTCTCCTCAGTCGCCCTCGATGCCGCCAGAGGGCCCCGCGCCCCAATAGCTCCCTTTTTTGTAACGCTTCTGGAGCCGATGAGCCGGCCCAAGGGCACATCGCACTCAAAGAGCGAAAGGCCCGCCCTTTTCGGACGAGCCTTTAAGTCTTTCTATTCCCCGAGCTCTGGCCAAGAACGCCCACTCACCGCAATGAGCTATAAACCAAGAGCCAGCAGCTGAAGGCTGTCGTTACACGTTGAACGACGATCCGCAGCCGCAGGTCGATTTCACCTGGGGGTTCTCGAACTTGAACCCGGCGGCCTCAAGCGTCTCGACATAATCGACCGTGCAGCCATTCAGGTACATCAGCGAGGTCGCGTCGACAAACACTTTCAAGTCGTCAAAATTGAATACCTTGTCCATCATGCCGCTCTGGTTTTCAAAGGCCATGGAGTATTGAAAGCCCGAGCAGCCGCCGCCCACGACGCCAACGCGCAATCCGGCGGGCAGGGGGTCCTGAGTGGCCATGATCTCGCGCACCTTGGCAATTGCCGTCGGAGTCAACACAAGCGGCGCTTTCTTAACGGTTTCCTCAGTCGTCGGTGCAACGGTAGTTGTGGCCATAGTTCTTCCCTCCAGGGTGATTTCGCTCACCCGTCTAATCCACTCTAACGTCCTGGAGGCGACGGCACAAGCCCCCAGGGTAACGTTCCCTCATTTGATGCACCAGAGAATGGAAGGTCTCTGCCGGCGGTACCCAGCCTGCTTTCCCCGGTGGAGACCTGAGGCGACTGCAAATGCTTGTAATCTCACCAAAAGCGGTGGTTTGCGAACGGTTCACAAATTCATCGGAACGGGACTATGATGTTGTCCCAAATGGGCTCTCTACCCTCGCGACCGCGGATTTCCCTCTTCGGCCCTGCCGGTATCCGGGCCCGGAAAACCGTACGGAGGTGCTCTATGACGTTTGTCCCAGTAATGTGGACCGTTTGGGCCGCGTTCGTCGTTTTCACGGCTGCAGTCTATCTTTACCGCTCGAGTCTCACCCGCGATGAAGAGGATCAGATCTTCCTCGACGACTCATTCGAACACGAAAAGGCCGCGCAGGCGGTGATTGTATCCAGAGTGGCTAAGGTCGAGCCTTTGGTGCGCGTTGGGCGCCTGCTGGTGATCGCGATGACTGCCGTGGTGATCGTCTATTACGCCCACGACATCATGGTCCAGCTTCATTTGATTTAAGGCGGGAGGACTCGGGGTCGATCCGAGGTCGCACGTATGCATGATTCCCGCCAACGGAAGCGCTTCGCCGCCGGCGGCAGGCGCAGCTCATGCAGAACGCCTGCGCTACCTAAACTGCTTGACCATGTCGAAGATGTAATAGACCAGCACCAGCCCCGTCATCACACCTGCCAGAACGTAAGACGTCCTTTTCAGGGGCTGGATTTTCTCGAGCTTCGACATGATCACTGACTGCTCTGTCTTCTCATGGACCGAGGAATCGGCCAGGAACAGCTGATCCTCCTCGTTCTTCGCGAGTCCAGACGCGTACAAGATCACTGCGGCCATGAAGAGAATCGAAGCGCCCCATACCGACCAAATCACCGGAACCCAGTTCATTGTCGTTTAACCCCTTCCATCGCTATTGGCTACCTTGCCGGGGCGTCGCACAAACTGTGAGATGGCGGCGGCAAAGAGTCGTTCATCGTTGCTTATGTTAGCGATGCAAGGAGTGGGTACAGGTGACAGCAATCACACCGGTTCCAGAACCGTCCCACGATGGGAAAACCGGAGCGGACCGTGACTCGGGGGCGTGGTTCCTGGACCGTGATTCGTGGACCGTGCCCAGCGAGCGGGAACTGGCTACTCTGAGCTGAGGACCTGAAACCTGGGAGCTGACCGCCTGCGGTTACTCCACTTCCTGCCTGGCGCGATAGCCATCCCTGGCGATGACGTCGTATTTCAGCGGCTTATGCTTCTCATCCTGCATGCGCATGGGCTGGCCTTCGTCGTCGACGAGCTCGACGCGGACCTTGCGGTAAGTTCCATCCTGTTTGGCGTTGGTGGGATGGTAGATCAGCTCGTACTTGGCGCGGATATTCTCGTTGATTGCCCGCATATCGTCAGGCATCTCACCAGTGAACCGCGGCGCAAAGTGCATTCCTCCGGTCAGGTCAGAGAATGTCTTCATCTGATTCTCGGCCTGCAGATAGGTCATGTCGCGCATGCCACTCATCATGCCGCCGCGGCCCTCGGTCATGGCCAGCATCATCCCGCCGGTCGAAATAGTGAAGATGGAAATGTCGCGGGAGGCCTTCACACGAGCCAGAATCTTGTCGAGCGTGAGCTTCGACATGGTATCGACGCCCGAAGCAACCAGGACGATGTATTTCTGCCCCTCGATGCGGCTCAGCCGGTCCAGCGACTCGGCCAGCGCATCGAAGACATTGGTTTCGGAAAATGCGGCCGGCATGTAGACCTCGTTGGCCAGCATATTGATACCTTGCATGATCTGCCGCTTGTCCTGGGTAAAGTCGGTCACGATGTGCGTGTTCATGTCGAAGGTCATCATCGCGATGTAGTCCTGGGGCCGGAGCTGCTGCGCAAAGGCCCACGTCGAATTCAGCGCGTCGACGCGGAAGGAGAAGCCGCGCGCGGCATACTCGACCAATAGAAGCGCCGTGATGGGGGCTTCCGTCCGCTTAAAGCCCTCGACCTTCTGCTGCACGCCGTCTTCGAAGACACGGAAATTCTCCGGCTTCAGGCCGGGCACAAACTGATGGGTTTTCTCGAGCAGCACGCCCACGTCGACGGTGACCTCTGGAACTTCAACGCGCAGGCTCATCGGGGGAGCGCCCTCCGGGGCCTTGATCCTGGGCGGTTCGGCCGGAGCCGGCGGGAGCGTGTCATCGGGATTGTCTTTTTTCTTGGGCAGGGCGATCGATCCGTTGTCGCCAGTGGGTCCGCCCGCATCGGGCGCCGTCTGGTCCTGCTGCGGCTGCTGAGGCGTCGTGGGCTGCTGATTCTGCTGCTGCACGCCAGAGGCCTGCGCTTGCGCATCCGCCAACGGGGCCGCCGCCAGAGCCCAAACCGCAAGAAGTGCGACGCCAAGCGAAAGGCTCGATACAACGTTCTCAATCCGACGCTTCATTTGCATGGCAACCTCGCGTGCCAACAAGGATAGACGATCTCTGCAGTGGCCCGCTCAAAACCGTCACCGCTGACTGGCCGGCCGTTCGGCTCTCCTATCCGGCCCGCTGTACTCTAATAGACGTGAGAACAGCTCCCAAGGCACCCTTTCGGCTGCTTGGCGTCGTTGCCCTGCTTATGGCGGCGGGGTCGCGGGTTCCCTGCGCTGCGCAAAGCGCCGCCGAGCCCCCCGGACCACCCCAAAACGCCGGCATCTTCCCCCTCAGCCAGGTGCACCGTGGCCTGACCGGGACAGCCTGGACCGTCTTTCAGGGAGACACCCCTGAGCCCATGCAGGTGGAGATCCTGGGCGTGCTGCGCGGCGCGCGCGGCCCGGGCCAGGACATGATTCTGGTTCAGTTGCATGGTGCCAAACCCGAATACACCGGCGTGGTCGAGGGGATGAGCGGGAGCCCCGTGTATGTGGACGGCAAGCTTCTCGGCTCGCTCTCCTATCGCATTGGACAATTCAGTAAGGATCCGATCGGAGGAGTCACGCCCATCGAGCAGATCCTCGAGGTCCGTGACCTTGCCGCGCATGATTCGGAGTTGCGCGAAGCTGAAGGCGGCGCGACCGGCAACGGGTCGCCGGCCACAGTTCTTTCTTCGCTCATTTCGCCGGGGGCGTCCGAGTCGGGGACACCTGGGCCCAACCTGTTCGACGCGAAATCGACGTTTCAGCCGATGGAGACGCCGCTCGTCATGAGCGGATTCAGCCCCGACGCCATCGGTTTCTGGCGGAAGCAGGCGGCGGGAACCAGCCTGGAATCCGTCGCCGCCGGCGGAATGGCAGGTCCTTCTTCTCCGAGCGCGTCCGCCAACACCCGACCGCCAACTCTAATGCCCGGCTCGGCCGTCAGCATGCTGCTCATCCGCGGCGACCTTGAGGTCTCTGCCACCTGCACTGTCACCTACGTCGATCCCAAGCAGCTCCTGGCTTGTGGTCACCCGGTTCTCCAGGCCGGTCCAGTGAGCCTGCCCATGACCACCGCCGACGTGATCACTACGCTGGCGTCGCCGTTGAACGCCTTCAAGATCATCAACACCGGCGCCACGATCGGTTCGTTCACCGAAGATCGCGAATCGGGGATCCGCGGCGTCTTCGGCGCCGAAGCCCGGATGATTCCCATGCACATCACTGTCGACGATCCCGAGGGCCAGCGAAAGGTGAACGTCGAAATCCTCGACCTTCCCTCACTAACTCCGTTGGCCATGCAGGTGGTTCTCTACCAATCGCTGCTGGAGACCAACGAAAACAGCGCGTCGCTCAGCTATCACATCACCGGCAGTTTCGATCTCGCCGGCTTTCCGTCGGTCCCGCTCGATCAGTGGGCTCCTGCAGATACCGGCCTCGCGCCGGCTCCCATGATGGCCGCATTGCAGGCCGGAGCTCAATTCCAGCAGCTTTATTTGAACGGCGCGCGCCGGGGCGCGGTGCGCCAGATCGACTTGCACGTGCAGGCGCTTCCCCGCCACGTTCAGGTGGTGCTGGAGCAGGCCCGCGTGGTTTCCAGCAACATGATCCATGCCGGCGACACGGTGGAAGTCGAGGCGACGCTCTTGCCCTGGCAGCAGCCTCAGCGCAATGTGCGCATCGCCATCAAGTTGCCCGCGCGTCTCGCATCCGGGAACATCCGCCTGCTGGTTTCAGATGGCGCGACACTCGACCGCACCCTGCAACAGCCGCGCTTCGGCTCAGGTGCGCCGCCGGCCGATCTGGCCTCGGTACTCGCCCAGGCTCGCAATCAGCACCCTGCCGACCAGATCTACGTGAGCCTGCTCGCTCCAGAATCCCAAGCCGAAATGAACGGTCAAACTCTCACCAGTCTTCCCGTTTCGGTCGCCAATGCACTTGAGACCTTGCGCAACACTCAAGAGGCCGGCCTCAACGGCGAATCTGCCGAGCTGGCTGGCGAGGCGCCTGCCGGCGGCGTCCTTTCCGGCTTCCAGATCCTCAATGTGCATATCGATCCGGGCGGCGGTTTAAACTAGGACCAGCTAATTATTACCCCCTATTCAGACGGACCAGATATTCGGGGATCACGGCTGGTCCGATGACCTATCATCGGGGACTGCGGAGCAATCATGGGTCAGATTCAAGGTCTTGCAGCACATGCGGCTGGGGCTGAGCTCCTGCCCTATCGGTATGACCCCGGCAAACTCGGCGCAACCGAAGTCGAGATCGCCATTTCCCATTGCGGCATTTGCCACAGCGATCTGCATCTTATTGCCAACGATTGGGGCATCAGCCAATACCCTTTTATCCCCGGCCACGAAATCATCGGAACCGTTTCTGCGCTGGGCCCTGAAGTGCGCAACCTCGAGGTAGGCCAGCGGGTCGGCCTCGGTTGGCAATCGAACTCCTGCGGGCAGTGTGAGTGGTGTACGCGAGGCCAGGAAAATCTTTGCCCGTTCTCCGAAGGCACCTGCGTCCACCGCAACGGCGGATACGCTGACCGCGTCCGCGCCAACGCCCGCTTCGTTCTCCCTATTCCCGACGCGCTGCCCAGCGAACAGGCTGCGCCGCTGCTCTGCGGGGGAATCACTGTCTACAGCCCGCTGCGCATCAACAATGTGAATCCATCGTCCCGCGTCGGAGTCGTAGGCATTGGCGGACTCGGCCATCTCGCTATTCAATTCGCCCGCGTCTTCGGCGCTGAGGTTTTCGCCTTCTCCACCTCAGTCGGCAAGGAAGAAGAGGCTCGCGCGCTGGGCGCGCACCATTTCATCCATAGCCGCGAAACCAAATCCATGAAAGAGGTCGCGGGCGCGCTCGACTTCATCCTTACTACCGTCAACGCGGACCAGGACTGGGGAACGTTCCTCGCCACTCTGCGCCCCAACGGAGCGCTCTGGTTTGTCGGCGTGCCGCCGTCACCGGTCAGCGTGCATGCTTTCCCGCTCATTTCGGGACTGCGCACCATCGGAGGCAGTCCCATCGGCCCTCCGGCGCGCATTCGCGAGATGCTGGATGTGGCCGCACGCCACGGCGTCAAAGCCGTCACCGAGCTCTTCCCTATGGCCAAAGCCAACGACGCCATCGAAAAGGTGAAAAGGGGCAAGGTTCGGTACAGAGCGGTATTGGCGAACTAGGCGCAGATCAGGAATCGCGGATCGGCGACCAACATCAAGGCGTGTGCCCATCCCGGGCCTGCCAAGGTGAGGCTAACCCCACTGCTCTCTTGATTTCCACACAATTTTCGCTACTATATTTGTCGATGGCGTTCCCTATTCGCACGTGCGTTGTCTGCGAGGAGGAGTTCGAGCTCCGTCCCGATAAGCCCGGGTTCGCCAATCGCTGTCCCTCATGCAGCGAACCTGAGACCGGCGAGCCCGAGGAGCGCCGGCCTTTCGATCCCACAGAGCGCCGCGTGGAGATTGAAGTGAATGCGGCGCGCCGCCGCGCCATCCGCGACCTGCTTTATCGCAAAGAGAGCTAAGGTCTTCCGCCACGCATATCGCAAGTAATCAGTGGGGCGTCTTTTCTTCTTGACCCTGCAGGTCCGGCTTATGCTATGGTTTTCGCGCGGCCCCACCCCGCAGAGAGTGCGAGAGCGTCTATGAAAAACAAGGAATTCCCGTCGTCATTGGATGCGGCCCTCGGGCAGATCGACCCCGAGAGGCGCCGGCTGCTCGGCATCTTGCTCGCCGGCGCTGCAGCGCTTCCGCTACTCAATTCAACCTCGCTCTCTGCCGAGCAAAAGCACGATAAATCCGCTGACAAATCCACGGATAAGTCCGCCGTCAAACATGGGCCCCTCGACTACGATAAGTCGAGCCCTACGGCCATCAAGAGCGACGCGCAGATCAAGAGCAGCTCGAACGTCAAGGCAATGACCTGGACCAAAGGCGGGGCGACCGCGAACGATGACGCGCGCGTTAAGACCTCAGCGCCCATCAAGACTTCGAACGACGCAATCGAGCTCAAGACTCAAGGCAAGGCCATGAAGAGCTCGAGCGCGCCAATCAAGAGCACCACCAAGCCCCAATAGTTCGCCGCTATGGGGCATACGATGGCCGCCGCGCGTCAAAACCTCTTGGCGCGGCCTTTGGCACGACTTTCCGGCTCACTGCTCTCGCAACGAACGCCCACGCCCGTGACTCATCCAGCGATCAATCCTGCGATAGGGCTCGCCGCAGACGAGAGCGGCTACCTGGCCTACGATTCTGAAGTAGACCGTTTGCACGAGCTCAACGCCACCGGAGCTTTGATCATCGAACTCTGTGACGGCAGCCGATCCGTCGACGAGATCCGCGTGCTGGCCGCACCCTTTCTGCCCGAAGACGAAACACCAGCGCCAAACGGCCAGCCTGGCGCACCCAGCAGCCAAGCCGACGTCGTAGCTCGCTTCATCAGCGAAGGCCTGGAGTCTGGCCTGCTCGTACCCGTAAATGGCGTTCCTCTACCCCCTCAGCAACTCTCGCCGGAGGAGCTCACCAACCTGATCGAACACCTGCGTGAATGGGGTCAGACGCAGAGCGCACTTCGCTGCGCGAAGAAGGTTACGCAACTCACGCCAGGCGATCCAGTCGCATGGCACACGCTGGGTCGCGTCGCGCTGGCCGCCGGAGAGCGCCGCTTAGCACGCGAAGGCTATGAAAACTATTTCGCCGCGCACCCCGACGACGCTGCCATCGGCCACGTCCTCATCGCCTTGCGCGACGAACCTCCTCCGTTGCGCGCGTCGAACGAATGCGTTCTGCAAAACTTCAGTGAGTTCGCTTCAAACTACGACTCCAAGATGCGCGAAAAGCTCAACTACCAGGCGCCGGAGCGGCTGCAGGAACTGATCTTGGCTGAGATGGGCGATGCCGCGAACCTGGCAATTCTCGATATCGGCTGTGGCACAGGTCTTGCCGGCGTGGGATTGAAGCCCCGCGCCGCGCAGCTCACCGGCATCGATCTCTCTCCGGAGATGATTGAACGGTCACGGGAACGCGGCATCTACGACTCGCTTGAAGTGGCGGAGATTACCAGTTGGCTCGATCACGCGCAAATTGAATTCGACTTGATCGTCGCCTGCGATTGCCTCGTTTACTTCGGCGATCTCGAACCAGTCGCGAGAGTTGCAGCAATGCGCCTCAAACCCGGGGGGAGTTTTGCCTTCACGGTAGAACGCGGCGAAAAATATCCGCTGTGCCTCGCCGACTCCGGGCGATTCACGCACCATCCCCATCACATCCGCGAAGTCGCGGCGAAGTCCGGCCTCCTGCTCGCCCGCCTCGAAGAAGGATTCCTGCGCACCGAGGCCGGCGCGGAGGTGATTGGGCTGCTGGCACTTCTACGAAAGCCGCCCATCGCTGAAAGTGACCGTTTGGAGACTCTTCATCCTCGCAATGACTCGGGAGCCGTCCGCACCTCGTAGTGCGTGGCAAAGTCCTCGATCCGGCTCAGGAATGTTTTGGCTTCGGGCTCGAAAACCGCAACCGAATAATCCGGACCGGCAAACTGCTTCACCGCCTCCAGCGAATCGAACAGATTAATGACCACGAACTCGGATTCGTCGGCGCCAATTTTGCGCAAGATATAACCGCCCCGATAACCGGCGATGGTGCGCAGCCCGGGCAGCACCTTTTGCTTGAGGAACTCCTCGTATCCGTCTGCATTTTCAGGCTTTGTCCATCCTCGCCAGTGCCGAGCAATCATATCCGCCTCCAACCCCTTCTTTCACTCTTTCACTTCTTCACTAAATTCTTCACTACAATAGATTAGTGAGCGCCCCCGCAACAAAATCTTCCCCCGTCGTCGGCTTTGTCTCTCTTGGCTGCCCCAAGAACCTCGTCGATTCAGAGGTGATGATGGGTCTGCTCGACCGCGCCGGGGCACGCCTGACCGCCCGGCCCGAAGAGGCAGAAATTCTTGTCGTCAACACCTGCTCCTTCATCGACGCCGCCAAGCAGGAGTCGGTCGACACGATTCTCGAGATGGCGCGGCACAAAACTGAAGGCCGCGTCCGCAAGCTTATCGTTGCCGGCTGCCTGGTTGAGCGCTACCGCGATGAAATCCGGAAAAACATTCCCGAGGTCGACGCTGTCGTGGGCACGGGCGAGCTTGAAGCAATTCTCAACGCTGCCGGCATTGCGCCTGCAACCCCTGCCGCGCCCTCGCCGTTCAACATCATCACCGGCACCGCGGCGGATGTTCGCTCAGGCCGCGAATCGCAGGCCGGAACCCACAAATCGTCTGTCTCGACGGCCGACCAAGACCAGAAAAAAACCAAGGGCAGACCCGAAGGCGATCACCGCGAACGAGCCGGCCGCTTCCGCCGGGACGACTGGGACGGGGCATCGCATTTCTTGCCGACCTATCTTTACGACGAAATGACCCCACGGCTGCTCTCGACGCCGCGCGCGTCGGCCTACATCAAAATCGCCGAGGGCTGCGATCATCCCTGCAGCTTCTGCGTGATTCCAAATTTGCGAGGAAAATTCCGCTCGCGCCGCTTCGAGTCGGTGGTCGCCGAAACCGAGCGGCTCGTCGCTGGCGGCGTCGAAGAGATCACGCTCATCGGACAGGACACCACCTGCTACGGCGAAGATATTGGAATGAAAGATGGGCTGGCAGCGCTGCTCGATGCGCTCGCCGGCATTGACGGCCTGCGCTGGCTGCGCTTTCTCTATGCCTACCCGAACCGCATTACCGGCAAGCTGCTCGAGACGATCGCGCGTCACGACAAGATCTGCAAATACCTCGATCTCCCTCTGCAGCACGCCTCACCCGACGTGCTGAAGCGCATGAAACGCGGCGCCGGTGCGGAGATTTTCCTGAAGACTCTCGAGAAGGTCCGCGCCGCCGTTCCCGGCATCGCTCTGCGCACCAGCTTCATCGTCGGCTTCCCCGGCGAGTCGCCTCGTGACGTGGAGATCTTGGGGGAGTTCATCGCCGAAGCGAAGTTCGACTGGCTGGGCGTCTTCGGCTATTCGCATGAGGAGGGGTCCGGAGCGTATTCGCTCGAGGACCAAGTGCCCAAGCGCACCATTGAGTCGCGGCGCAAGCGCCTGATGCGCCTTCAGAAATCGATCTCGCGCAAATCGAAACAAAACTGGGTCGGCCGCGAGGTCACCGTTCTAACGGAGGGCGAGAGCGACGAGACTCCATTGCTTTGGGAAGGCCGCAGCCAATTCCATGCGCCCGAAATCGATGGCAAGGTCTACATCAACGACTTCGGCTCGCTCCCCTCGCTCGAGGCCGGCCGCTTCTACCGCGCCCGGATCACCGAAGCCCACGACTACGACGTGGTGGCGAGCATCGTCGCCCCCGAGGGCTGACCCCTACTCGGCGTCGCGAGAGCCGCAAGGTGTTGAAGGCGACAGGCCCCGAGGCTGCATCTCGGAAAAGTAGTTCGGGTGACTTGAGGGAGGCATTCTGCGCGCCTGGTCCGTTGCGTTTTGCGGAAGATTGGCGCCTGGCCATAGCTCTCTTGTCGAGCGGCTATCTCATCCTAGTCTCGCCAGCGATCGGCCGGATCCGAGGGAAGCTGCCCGGCTGTGACGCTGCACCACTTTCCAGCGCCGGCAGCCACTCGCCGGCCTCTTTACGAAGTTGCGCCAGATCGATACCGGCAAAGAGAGCGGGATATGATTCGACTCGCCGCAAGGCTTTGCGCAGCAGCGAGGCCGCGCCGCGGATGTTTCCCGTTTGCAGGTGATGGAAAGCCGCTGTGGTCTGAATCAACGCTTGCAGAAAATTCTTCTCAGGCTCCTGCAATCGCAACCAAACGCTTTCCCAATGTTCGTGCGCGAGCCAGAACTGCTGATTTCGATAGCAGCGGAGGCCTTCGGCAAGCCGTCCGGATTGCCAATCGAGAGACACAACATCAGCATAAGCGAGGCTGGCCTCATCGCCCGGGATTTCATTCTCGGTCTATTCGCTGCCCTGACATTTGGTCCCCTCGTGCTACGGCAGATTCACCGCAGATGTGCCGTAGGGACTCAGCAGGTTCGCCACGATCGGCGTGACGACCGGCGCGCCGGCGCCAACGAACTCGGTCACGGTGTTG
>Ga0187851_10001581_pt1 | contig 21663 bp, 21 predicted proteins | sample June2016WEW_6_10_FD_132997 | JGI IMG/M metagenome (GOLD analysis project Ga0187851, IMG submission 132997) | Peatland microbial communities from SPRUCE experiment site at the Marcell Experimental Forest, Minnesota, USA - June2016WEW_6_10 | ecosystem: Environmental > Terrestrial > Soil >...
AAATAAATCTTTAGTTAGCAATATAAAATTATATAAAAATAATATGAACAAAATAATTAGTAAAATAAACAATTAGAAATTAACTAGGACATCTTATGATGCAATATTATGATATTATTTTTTGTAAAACATTTTTTTTAAGATTCCCAAAAAAAATCCTAGGTTCCACTGTTCTAATATTTCAGAGAACAATTAATCAATACCAGATTTAAGACAAAAAAATGTGTAAAATCCCAAATACAGCTTTTTTTAATAATATAATTAGAAACCAATCCAAGTTCTAGATCCATAAATAATCAAAATTTGACCTCCACCTGAACTAAGACAAGTTGCATATATAGACCGCTGATACTTCGAAATACCCTTTAAAGACCATAATTAACAATGAAATCACTCAACCCTGTAAAACTATCAACCAAATATTAAATCTAACTATATAAAAGTCATCACAAAACTCAAAAAAACACCTCCAAAAAACTAAAATCCTCAAACAAAAAAAAACACAAGCTAACAATGCTAATATTAAAAAAAACTTACATCAAATTACTAAATAATTATATAACAATTTATGTACAAAAATCCTTAAATTTGATGATTTAACTGCAAAGTCTACCTTAAATTGTTTAATTAGATCATTCAAATATAAAAAAAAATGATTAAAATTTTAAAGCTTTCAAATACTTAATTTCCCATCAAAATAACGTTCAGATAGGATTAAATAGGATTTCATTAAAAATAATAATAAATAAAAAAAAAATATATTTTTTTAAATATTTCCATCTGGGAATAATATTAAACAGAACTAACTTCTGGATTTATTATTTCCTGAAAATATGGAGAAAATCTAATAAATAGGATTAATTACCAGCGCAAAAACTTGGAGGTGTTAAATTTGAATGATGAAGAAATATTCGATCATCCCCGGATAGATGAATTTGATAAAAAAGTTATTCGTTTAATAAATGATTGCTTTGATTCCCTCTTAAATAAAGGTGAACTTGATTCAGAACAATTGAAAAACGTAGAAAAATACCTTCACATAGTAAATACTGAATTTATTACACCTAATCGTATTCGCAATGAATTTGCATGGTATTCATATTTTCTAACTTATCTAACTAGAAACAATCCATATGATAAAAAAAAATTATTTGAATGGTGGATTAGAATTAAAAAATCCGGATTATTAACAATGTATGTATTATGACTTTTCTTTGAACATACACACTAATTTTTTATTATTTATCTTCAAACATAGACGTGATCTCTTAATTTCAGGGATTACCTGCTTGTTTACAGGCTTGTCAAATTATCAATCATGCTTTAAAATGATTTTCTCAGGTGTAAAAAAAAATTGTAGAGGAAATTTCCATTCACTGCTAAATACATTAACTATTTCAGTATAAAATGCTTATAAATTGAAAACGATCATGGTAAATTACCAATTATTATAATAAAACTATTCCTTTTAAATTTAACTCGTTTATATTTATTAGAAATATTCATCTAATTTAAAGCCCATATATTGTGATCCCCATTCTAGGATGGATTTAAGTATGGGGATAAATGCTATTCCAGTTTCAGTTAATGAGTATTCAACTCTTGGTGGAACTTCAGGATATACAACTCTTTTTATGATTTTATTCTCTTCAAGGTCTCTTAAATGTTTGGTGATAGTTTTCGGATTAACATTATACATCCTTTTTTGAAGTTCAGTAAATCTTAAAGTCTGATCTTTAAGATGCCAAATAATAAGAAGATTCCACTTATTTCCAATAATACCAATCACAGATTTAGGGGCGCATATATCTCTATTTTTACTATCCATACAAATTCACCATTACTTACTTTTTAGAAATAATATTACTAAGTCTCCACTACTATACTTAAATAAATGATTTTATAAATTTATCGAATAACAAAATGACTAGAGAATATATTATAAAAAAAATTGTAGGAGACGTAAATAAATGAAGGTAATTGCATTTAATGGAAGTCCGAGAAAAGAATGGAATACAGCAACTTTACTAAAAAAAGCACTTGAAGGAGCAGAATCTCAGGGAGCTGAAACCGAGTTAATCCACTTATATGACTTAAATTATGATGGATGCATTAGTTGTTTGGAATGTAAAAGATTAAATGGTAAAAGTTATGGAAAATGTAATTTAAATGATGATTTAGCACCTTTTCTAGATAATATAAATAATTATGATGCAATTTTCTTAGGTTCACCAAATTATATAGGAACAATTACTGGTAAAGCAAAATTATTCCTTGAAAGACTTATCTTCCCCTATGTGGCATATAAAAAAGATTTTCCAGCCACCCTATTTAATGGTGAATTGAAAATAGGATTTATTTACACCATGAGTTCAAACGAATCATGGATGCACACTTGGAATTACGATAAAGTAGCCACAGACCTGAAACTATTATTCGAAATGATGTTTGGTGAAGCTGAATCACTCATCGTAAATGACACAACCCTATTCGAAGACCACTCAAAATATTTAACTGAAAGAATTGATCCTGAAGCAAAAGCCAAAACAAGAAAAGAAGAATTCCCAAAAGACTGCGATAAAGCATTCCAAATGGGACAAAAACTCATATCATAAAAGATGATGTTTGTTTAAATAAAAAAAAATAGAAAAACTTTATCAAAAAAACAGTAAAATTGAAATTGATCTCACAAAAAAAACTCTTACTTCCCAGCCAACAGTGAAGAAAACTACTACAGGCAAATTAACACTAATTAAATAAAGAATCTATTCATACCATATAAGGGAATGCTCAGCTATCTAAACCAAAAAAATCAAAAAATGGATAAAAAAACATAGAAACACAAACCAACACCCAATAACTTTACAGAACATCTAAACCAAAAAAATTTAATAATATGAATTTATCCATCTTTCGTCATCCGAAGCCTCAACTCAACTTTTAGTCGAATAGAATCAAAAAAAAGATATTTTTATGACAATAAAATATCAATATATTATAGTATAGTTATGAAAAGGTAAACTCATTCAATAAAACAAAAGGCGATATGGCCCAAAGGATTTGAAGCCGTCAAAAGTTGAATTAACCTTCAAGACAATACCTTAAGGCACTGAAATAACCCTGATTCAATCTAACATCCCCATGGAAATAACGGAAGACTATCTATTAGAAGGATGGACAGAATACTTCTGGAATCGCCTAGAAAAGTACTTCAATAAAAAAGAATAAAAAATATATTTTCTTTTATTTTCACACAATCATACTGGAGTTAAATTTGTGAATAGTATAACAAATTTAATTAGAAATAATCAATTAATATCCTTTTTTATATTAGCGTTCATACTCAGCTGGCTCGTATATTTAATTCCAGAATTTAGTTCAATATCACTTTTTGGAGTCGCATTAGCAGCAATAATCATCTCAGCTATCAATAAACCTCAAATAATCAGGAAAAATTACCTTAAAAGATGGATAACATTTCTAATAACCTTTATAATTACTCTAATCGCATTATACGTTATTTCACCCATATATTCACTAACAATAATCGAAATAATCATCAGCTCATTTATAGTAGCGTATATTATAAGCGGAGGCTTATCCAATGTTAAAGGAGTTAGAGAGTTACTTAGTAAACTATATATTTGGAGAGTAAATGTAAAATGGTACATTTTTGTAATAATAATAGTACCCCTAATCTATTTCTTAATTTCAATTATAGCAGATCTCTTAAGTGGTCAACCAGTACAATTTCAATACACAGTTTCTGGACTTATTCCATTCTTCATATTCACTTTATTCCTCAATAGTTTTGAAGAAGAAATTGGTTGGAGAGGATTTGCTTTACCCCACTTACAGAATCATTACTCACCATTAATTGCTTCATTAATACTAGGTGTAATATGGACGATATGGCATTTCCCCAATTACATACCTCAATTATTATCTGATGGAGCCATCATATTCACCATACTTTGTCTAGCAAAATTTTTATTAATTATCCCAATAACTTTCATTTACACTTGGGTATACAATCACACCCGAGGAAGTCTCCTATTAGTCATACTACTCCACGCTATAGGTAATTTCAGTGTAGGTTTAGTACTCTCACCAACTTTAACCTCATTCACTGGATTAATAATCTTTGACGTAATCAATGGAGTAATTTTCAGTATAATAGCAGTAACAATAATAATAAAAGATAAAATGTGGCTTAAACTACCCGAAAACTCACAGGCAATATACAGAGAAACAGAAGTAACCCAGTAAAATATGTTAGCAAATTGTGATGATAATTTATTTTAATTATTAAATCCATGAACCTTTTATTTTCTAAAAAAAAATATAAAATTAATAATTTTACTGGAACCTGAGAGGGTCAAATAATTCCGCAAATTGGTTTTCTTTGCCCATGATAAGGTCACTTATTACCATAGCAGATAAGGTACCGGTAGTCATACCCCAAAATCCAAATCCAGTAGCCACATATACACCTTCCACGGATGTCATTCCAATCAATGGTAATCCATCATCGGTTATGTAATCATAATTAGACCAATGATATTTAATGGACTCAACATTCAAGTGTTGACGTGCATAGTTTTCAAGACGACAATAATAAACATTCCTATCGTCTACATTTAATGGACTATGTTCCCCCGCCACTAGGATTAGGTTACCTTCATCTGTAGGTGTGGTACGGTAAGTATGTGCAGTTTCAATGTCTACAAACATTCCATCTGGAAACTCCTCATTAGAATATAATCCTATCACATATGATCTGGCAGGAGACAAATGATTCTTCAATTTATCAGGATCAAACACTGGATTATGTGTCGCAACTACAACTTTATCCGCCATAATCGAACCCTGATCAGTTATCACCTCTTTATTTTCACCAATTATAATATTATTAGCCCGTGTTTTCTCAAATACGTAACTCCCCTCACCAGGAATTTCCATAGAAAGAGCTAGGAGATATTTACGTGGATGAAACTGGGCCTGATTATCATACTTGATAGCTGGGCCTGTTTCAAATGGTAACGGCACTTCTCCTATGTAAGAAACTGGAAGACCTAATTGTTTAGCTGCTTTAAATTCATCAAGTGTTTCATTAGCCTTTTCCTGTGATTCCGTGTAAATGTAGAGGGGAAGCCGATGCAATTCACAATTTATATTATTATTTTTTATAATCTCAACCATTTTATGAAAAGCTTTAATATTAGCATTAGCAATTGCTTGTGCTTTAATTTTACCTAAATTAGAAAGTAGTACATTATATGTCCCCATCGTTATCTTAGCCGTAGTCCCCACAGTCACATCTTTTACAATCCTATCCGATTCAATTACAGCCACAGTATTACCTGCATCCTTTAATAATTTAGCAGTAGTAATACCTGCAATACCACCCCCTAGTATCGCTACATCTACTTTTAATCCTTTTTCAAGCTTAGGAAAATTAGTAGCAGGACAATTTTTTAACCAGAACGAAGAATCAGTTCTGTTATTCACATTTTGTTTCATAAATATAAATCTTATAAATTATTCTTATAAGTCATTTGGCAGAAATCATCCTTTCCAGAAACATACTGTTTATTTACCATATAACTTATAATAATAAAGTTAAAATATAGTAATAACAAATCTAATCAAATCACCCCTAATGTTCCAAGTCCCAACTATACATTTGGAAACCAAATAAGAAAGCAACCAAGTAAGATTAAATTAAGTTAAAAAAACGTTATTTATAAAAAAAAGTAATATACAAGTTATAAAAAACTTGTTTTAAATTACATCTTAATTTTTCTTAAATGCTGACGTAATTAGGTAGCTGATTGTGAAATCCGTAATAATTCAAGATTTTACTATACATGTATATTAGTTTACTAAAGGGTATATTACCGAGATTGGTGGTGGCGAAGTTAGGTGCACGTTTGTTATTGTTAATGAAGTTTTCAATATTCTGGGCAACTATAAGGTACTCTGATTCATATAATTTACCTGCCTTGTAGCTTCCCGTGGGTTTAGGTGCAGTTTTAACATCACTAACTTGCAAAGGATTTAATATGCCCCGGTTAATGTTAATGGTGGCGTTGACGAGTAATTGTAGGAATTGAGCTTGACTTAACACTATTCGACTGTCGATGGTTATTTCAGAAGGTAGTGTACGGTTATGTTCATAGTAGATTTTAACGTCATAAGCTGCACTGGTTAATTGACTTATAGTGATAGTATTTTTCACGGTAACATTAGTAAATACAGTTTGGTTATTAACAGTTGATGATACTACAGTTACTCCTGGAGTGTTTAGACTGGTTAAAGTTGAAGTGGCAATGCCATTGGAGAAGTTACTTTTTTTAATAGATCCTTTATTCGTTGAGAAACTAGCTGAACCCGTGTAAGGCACTACACCATTCATTGGATTATGATATATGCCTCTATTGTCATGTAATAAGTCCGCGGTTACCGTGGAGTTCCCACCTAAATTAACCATGTTAGGAGTGGATTTTTCAGTTAATACTATCCATTGATTAGTAGTTGCATTTCCTTTTATTAGTGTGCTGAAATTAGGATTATTACTTCCCCACCAATTATAATTAATATTGATAGTCCCGTCTTCAAGTTGTATAGCCGTGGGTTGATTGTTGATGAAACTGTTGAAATTAACAATCGCTGTTCCATTTTGGTTAACTATTCCTCCACCGTATTTGGCAGTATTTCCGATAATATTACTTTCTTTTATAGTTAGTGAGCCACGGTTAGAGATTCCTCCTCCCATGTTATCTGCAATGTTTTCAGTAAAATTAGTTTTATTGATAAATAAATTTCCTTCGTAATTATTTATTCCGCCCCCATTGTTTTTCGCATGGTTTTCATAATAATTGCTGTTTATAATAGTTACATTTCCTTTACTGAACATTCCACCGCCACAAATACTTGCTGTATTTCCTTGAATGTTACTATTATAGATAAATATAGTCCCGTCTACTCGGTTATATAAACCTCCACCGTAGGTGGCATTATTGTATTTTCTATGTTACTATCATTTACGGTTACCATGCCCAGATAATTTAGTATACCACCCCCACAATAACCGGCAGTATTCCGCCAGATATTGCAGTTAATGATAGTTGAATCACCCCAATTAGCTACTCCTCCCCCATCGGTTGTAGTTTGACCATTTTCAATTGTAAAATTAGTTATAGTGAGTATACATGAATTGTTAATAATTATTGGCTGCCCATTATTGCTACCGTCGATAATAGTATTGTTTTGACTTTGACCTATTAATTTTAAATTTTTAGTTATGATTATATGTTCATAATATATACCATTTGCAACATAAATAGTCCCATTATCCGCAACAGTACCTGTAGCATTGATAATACTAGCTTTTGGTCCGCTTCCGGTTGTTTTATTATATGTGGATGATAATCCGTTCCAACTGTCATTTCCCTGGGTGCTGACGTAGATCGTATTATTTGAACCAGTATTAATGTTATAATCCGATGAAAGTATTGTTATAGTAGTATTATTACTGGCGGCTGCTGCGGTGCCTGAAAAGATAAAAGCCATACTCACTGCAATGAACATAAATAAAAATATTTTATAATTCATAATTCCTCCTACAAATTTTTTTTAAATTAAAAACCCATTGTTTCAATTTTTACTATAATTAACGCCTGTTAATCTTTAATACTTTTATTAGTAAGGGTACTAAAAGAAATAAATAAAATTTGAGCTAAAAGTCCCCATTTAATTTGATACAATCCCCTAATTAAATGTTTATACATTTTCTTCAATCTAAGTATTAGATAATATTAAATATTTTTGATAAAAATTACTTGAAGAAAATATTCAAATAAAAAGTAGTTAATAAACCAAAAAAAGAAATAAATCAATCAATAGGTAAAAATAAGTACTTAGAAGTTTTCCTCAACAATTTTTTTAGTTTATTATCTAGGATTTTATATTTTTTTTTTAAGTATATTTTGTGATTATCTCTTCTCTCTGGAATAATGATTTGTTTATATAAAATATGATTATAGCCACAACTAGGAGAATCCCTGAAAATATTAGTATTGTTTTAGTGTCTAGTGGAATGGTTCCGGCTTCTCCTAAAATAAATACAACTAGTAAAGGTAAATATAAGGCACCCCCATAATTTTGTGCTGTTCGAGGATCATTAACTCTTATTGAGACGAGCATATTGAATTCAGTACCAAAAATACAAGCTAGAGGTGCAGCCACAAGTAAAAAGGCAGCCGCAGTCCAATTAGGATAGAGTATATAACCCAATTGTTGGAAAGTAATAATATCACTGAAAATCATAAATACGGCGGCGCCGAGATAGGTTGCAAGAATACTTGGTATGAAAGCAGATAATGTTTTACCTAAAATGATTTCACCATCAGTTAGAGGCGTTGCCAGGAGCGGTTCTAATGTTTTCTCAAGTTTCTCACCAACTATACTATAACTAGCAACAGCAACGGGAATAATAGCTGCTAAAATAATGAACCAGAATAAAAGTGCATTAAAAGCAGGAAGTAAAGCAACATATGAAGACTGACTCAGGTTTTTAATAAGTATTAAGATTATGGGGAACGCTATTCCAATAGCAGCTGGCAATATGGTTAATGAATAAATAATACTTCTCTTTTTTTTAAATATTGCAAAATCTTTACTAACAACATTCCAAGCGTTTTCGAAATCCATTTCTATTCACCCCTAACATATTTCAGGTAAACATCTTCTAGAGTAGATGTAACTTCATTGACTAATTGTACGCGGCCACCTGCAGTTTCAATAGCCTTCAATATATCAGGATTCTCCAATTCAGGATCAGTTACATTAATAACTAGTTTATTATCACTAACCTCAACTTCCCCTGGTTTAAGTTTCTCAACAGCCATTATAATCTTATCATTAATTGTTTCCAGTTGGATAACTGTTTTAATTCCACTTAATGATTGAGTCAAATTTTTAGGAGTATCAACAGCCAACAATTTAGTTTTAATTATCCCTACTCTATCGCAGAGTTTTTCTGCCTCACTTAAAAGATGAGTATTAAGGAAAATAGTTCTATTCTCCCTCTTAAGTTCCAGAATGAAATCCCGTACTGTTTTTGCAGCCTCTGGATCAAGGTTTGCTGTAGGCTCATCTAAAAATAGTATTTGAGGATCATGAATTAAAGCTCGAGCTATAGCTAGTTTTTGTTTCATACCTTTAGAAAACTTTCCTGCTGATAAGTCCTTCTGATCCCAAAGTCCTAACATTTTAAGGAAATACTCGATTCTCTCCCGCCTCTGCTCTTTACTGATTTTATAAAATCTACCATAGTAATCGAGATTCTGATAAGCGCTTAAATTTTCATAGAGACCAACATTCTCCGGTAATAAACCAATCATTCTCCGGATCTTCTGCATATCCTTATTATTTCCGATATCATACTCACCTATCCTAGCCGTGCCACTGGTTTTTGATATCAAACCGGCGAGCATCCTCACAGTAGTTGTTTTTCCCGCTCCATTGGGCCCTAGAAAACCGAAAACCTCACCTTCGCTTATATGTAAGGTAAGGTTGTCTACTGCAGTAATTTTATCAAATTTTTTTGTAAGATTTTCTGCATCGATCAAAGTTCATCAACTCCACTGTTATTACATTTATAAGTTAATATTTATTTTTATTTTTAAAGTCATCTCAATTATCAAGAGAACCCTAAACTCAACCATATGGTACTCAAGCTATAATATTTGATCTATATGGAAATTCTCTCGTACTCCGAGAAACAGCCAAAAAAACATTCAAAAAAAAAATATAATTGCTTATTTTCACTTAACGAAACAACAAAACCAACTGCAAATAATTTTTTTTCAAATTTTTTTTAATTAATAAATTAAATGAAATATTCAAAAATTATCTCCTGAAAATTAGATTAATACACTCTGAGCCCATAAACCCAAAAAATAGTTTAATTAAATTGGAAAAATCGAACAATATAATAATTAAAATGACTATTAAATATGGTTAATTATTTATTTCATTAAATATTTTTACAGAAATCTGGTATAATAACGTGTTTTAGAGTTCAAAATCAATTTAATCGTAAAAAAACTTGTTTTAACAGGTGATTCGATGGCAATCTGGAAACCCGAAGTTTTTCAGGGCAGAGGGAAGAAAAAAAACTATTTTGAAGGATGGTACTTCAAATCTGTATCTAAAGATGAAAAATTAGCCTGCGCAATAATAGCTGGAGTATCCATCCCTAAAAACCTAAATAAATCAAATGCTTTTGTAATGTTTATGGATGCACGTAACCAGGATCTTCATTACTTTCAATATCCTCTTTCAAGTTTCTGGGCAAATAATGAATATTTTGAAATCAAAATTGGTAATAACTTTTTCAGCCTGAACAATATTATCCTTGATATTGATGATGGTCAAACAAAAATTACAGGGCAAATGAAATTCGAAAACATAATTCCCTGGCCAGTAAAAAGATTTTCTCCAGGCGTTATGGGAATTTATGCCTTTATTCCTTTTATGGAATGTTATCATGGAGTTTTAAGTTTCAACCATTCAATAAATGGATATTTAGAAATAAATGGAGAGAAAAAAGATTTCACAGGGGGCAAAGGATATATTGAGAAAGATTGGGGTTCATCCATGCCATCCTCATGGATATGGATGCAGACTAACCATTTTGATGATGAGGGTTTATCCCTCTTTGGATCCATTGCTAAAATTCCATGGCTTGGTAGTTACTTTACAGGTTACATATTCGGTTTACTCCATAATAAAAGGCTTTATAAGTTTACAACCTACAATAGAGCTAAAATAGAAAAAATACAACTTACTAAAAATAATATCGAAATAATAATTGGTGATAAAAAACTAGAACTACAAATAAACGCCATTCGGACTGAAGGTGTGGATATCCCAGCTCCAAAATTGGGGGAAATGACAGCTAAAGTTAACGAATCCCTCAAATCCCGAATAAATATAAAATTATTTAGGAAAAATAAGAAAGAAAAAATATTGATACTTTCAGATACAGGCAGAAATGCGGGTTTAGAGTTCGTGGGGAATTTAAACGAATTGTTGAAGGGATTTTAATACATATTCATAAACAGATTTATGTTTAAAATTAATAATAAATTATTTGTGATTTTAAATTGAAAATAGTTATTTTTAGGAGCTGAATTTGGTGATTTGTCAGATTCAAACTTGACATTCCATCCAAAAAAGAGGTTGTATCTGTGGAGAATATGGTGAAAAAATTCATGGCAAAAGGTGGGTAAATTCAATTTTTAGACAATTTTATTTCTTTTGATAATTCTTTGTTTTTACAATAGAACATGACTATACATAGGTATCAATAATAAAAAGAAAAAATAACATATAATACATATTATTATTAAAAATTAAAAAAAAATGAGTTTTTTTTATAAATTTATTTTAAATTCATCCTATAATTACTAGTTTAGAAAGTGTCATATCCTCCACTGCATATTTCACACCTTCTTTTCCCACGCCACTCATCTTAAAACCTCCAAAAGGCATATTATCCGTACGAAATGTAGATTGTTTATTTATAAGTACCGTACCGGCATCGATAAATTTCACAGCCTTCTTAGCATTCTCTATATTCTCTGTGAATACAGAAGCCTGTAAACCATATTGTGTATTATTAGCCATTTTAAAAGCTTCATCAACACTTCCTACTCTTATTATGGGTGATACTGGTCCAAAAGTTTCATTACATACTAATTCTTGATTAGATGATACTCTATCCAAAACTGTAGGCTCATAAAAAGCACCATTACGAATACCCCCACATAAAAGTTCCGCACCTTCAGCTAAAGCAGTATTTACTCTACTTTCAACTTTCAAAGCTGCATCCTCATTTATTAAGGGTCCGACATCAGTTTTTGGATTAAAAGGATCTCCCATATTTAATTTTTTAGTTTCCGAAACTAATTTATCTATAAATTCATCAGCCACACTCATTTGTACTATAATTCTTTTTACAGCAATACAAACTTGACCAGCAAATACATAAGACCCCTTAACAGCAGCACTAACAGCATCATCTATATTTGCATCATCCAAAACAACAAGTGGATCATTTCCACCCAATTCTAATGTAAGACTTTTAACTCCAGCCTTCTGGGCAATAGACAATCCTGTAGCCACACTTCCAGTAAATGATATTTTATTAACCAGATTATTAGTAACTATTTCATCACCAACAACATTACTATCCCCCGTTAAAACATTTAAAGCACCATCAGGCAAATATGGGGCCATTAATTCAACCAGCTTCAAAGCAGCTAAAGGAGCTTTACGGGAAGGTTTTAAAACCACAGTATTTTTAGCAGCAATAGCCGGGGCTATTTTATGCATAGCTAAATTCACAGGATGATTAAAAGGAGTTATAGCACCTAAAATCCCCATTGGTACTCTTATGGTGAATCCCATAACATTATTACCACCAATACCAGCATCTATAGGGATAGTTTCACCATATAATCTTTTTGATTCCTCTGCTGCAAGTAATAACGTATCTAATGAGCGTTCCATTTCAAATTTAGCGTCCCGAATAGGTTTTCCAGTTTCCCTAGTTATTATAGCGGCAAATTCATCTTGACATTTATATAAATCATTATAGATTTCATAGAGTATATTAGATATTTCACGTGAAGACATATCCTTCATGGCCTTTTTAGCATCATTAGCAGCATAAATAGCTTTTTTAGCATCATCACGATTTCCATGAGGTACGGTGTCAATGATTGAGTTGTCTGTAGGGTTTAAAACATCAATTTTTTCATCTTTATTAACTAATTCTCCATTTATAAACATTCTCATTCTATAGCCACACCTAATTTAATTATATAATAATCTAAACTTTTTTAAAATCTAAACTGTAAACTAGTAGAACACTTAAAAAAAAATTAAGCCTTAAAATTAATTTTATCATTTAAAAAACTTAATTTAAGGTACATATACATTATATAGGATTCCTTCAGTGATTATGAATTCTCTCGTTTACATTTTTATTCCACTATTCTAACTTCTTGAACTGCAGGTTTAGATATAACTCTAGCAATTCCAACAGTTGCAATAACTGCAATAATTGTTATTATAATAGCATAGATCAATAAACCGAGTATCCCATTCTGCTTTGGTAATAACTGTAATATAATCGCTTGTATTGCTTGATTCCAGGCTAATGCGGCAATTAAACCAAATGCTGTAGTTATCAATGTAGACATCTTTGGAAGTATTTCACTTTTCATTTCTATTGTATCTTTTTTCATTTTAATCAACCCCCATTTAAATAAAAAAACCTTTAAATCTTAATTTATTAATATAATCCATAATTTATTAATAATTTTCTATTATCAATAAAACACCGACTTACAGATACAATGAATTCATTTACAGGCTATAAATCAAATACGAAGAAAAATTAAGATGATTCTAAACAAACCATCAACAATAAACTTGTAATAACACCAAAAAAATCCTCTCTAAACGTTTACGAAATACTAAAAAGTTTGGATAATATTAAAATGAAAAACCCCCCAATTACCGAATCTAATGTTTTCAATGAATTTTTCACATTTCTTGATAGATAATTGAATAAAACAACTATGACCAATTTCGCTGTAGGTTTATTACTATCACCAACATCAATCTCATTCCTTGGATTAATAATCTTTGATGTAATTTCAGGTGTAATTTTCAGTATAATAGCTGTTACAATAATATTAAAAGATAAAATGTGGCTAAAACTACCTGAAAACTCAGAAGCAATATATAAAGAAACAAAAACCTCGTAAAAAGGTTAACTCAATATAAAAAAATGAGAAATTATAACCAAAAAAACACTTTTACTTCAACTAAAAAAAAATATAAAAAAAACAAACAACCATACTTACAAGCGTCAGTCAAGTTCAAATGCTTGAAAAAAAGTGAAGAATCCCTCTCGAGGATACTCCTTTAATTTCACTCATCCATCATACCATTTCATCAGAAACATTCACAATATCATCCAATCCAACACTTTCTACTTAAATCATATCATCCTCAGATACTTTGCTCAATTTGTTTCAACATACTCCTGTTCAATAAATATAACACCATCATATTCCTGTTTTTTTTAGATTATTTTTTGATAAAATTTATATCAATACTATTTCAAGATTAAATAATGTTTACAATTTTTTATTTCTAAATCGAATGAGAGCAGGATTTTTATGAGTTTATACATCAAAGAAACAGGTAAAAACAATGATGAAACCCTATTATTCCTCCATGGAGACGGAATTGCAGGATGGATGTGGAATAAACAGGTAAAATCATTCAACGATTATCATTGTATTGTAGTTGACCTTCCCGGGCATGGGAAAAGCTCTGAGATAAAACCATTAACTGTGGAAAATACCGCAGAAATGATAATTAATTTAATCCAAGATCAGGCTCATAGTAAAAAAGCACATCTTATAGTAATATCTATGGGTGCTCAGGTAATTGTCCAAATTCTAAGCACAGCTCCAGAAGTTGTAGATCATGCACTTATAAGTGGAACGCTAGTACGCACAACTCCGCCTACTAAAAATTTTTTAAAACTCTTAAATCATCTTATTGAAATTTATACACCTGTAAAGAATAATCCTCTATTTATTAAGAGTTATATTAGATCATACAACATACCTAAAAATCTCTTTAATAAATTTAAGGAATCAACATACAATATAAAACAAGATTCATTAGATAAGATTATCCGAGAGAACATGCTTTTTAAAATGCCTGAAGGCCTTGGAAATGTAAATGTGCCTGTATTAGTGATGATAGGTGAAAAAGATTATAGAATCATTAATGAATCTGCAAAAAAACTTATAAATGTTCTTCCAAATTCAAAGAGAGCAATTGCTTTAAGAGTGGGACATATATGGAATATGGAAAATCCCGAATTATTTAATAAAGTTTTAAGAGCATGGATAAATGACGAATCATTGCCAATAGGCGTTAAAGTGTCATAAACTAGTTTTCTGAAATAATTTTAATCCATTACCATTCTACATAATTCAGTTATGGCTTTTTAGAGTTTTAGTGAGTGATGTGAGCGGGTTTATTATCTGTAGTATTCAAATAAACGTAATTTAATGATAGATCTATATGTAAATATTAAAAAAAGAGAAAATTAACATGCCATTGAAAATCCTCTTAAATTCAAGTGCTTGAAAAGAAGTGAAAATAGTGATTAAATCTAATTATGAAGGTTATTGAGATTCCTGACTTGAACTCTTAATACCCGTGCTTGCTTGATTGCTTGCTTCTTAAATACTTTAATTAAATAACTTATAAAAATGTTACTAATAATCGCTTCTATTAAATGATAAATAATTAAAATAGAATAAAAAATCAAGGATGATAATTATGATAAGTTTATCTAAAGATAAAATCGATTTTCAACGTTTAAAGGAAATAATTAATTTATTAATTAAATATAACTTTGATAATTTAGTAGGAGAGATGAAATTAAAAGGCTCACGCTGGGGAGATTTATTCAGTAAATATAATTCAGATATAGATCTCGACGCCTCCGCACCCGAACGATTAAGATTAGTTTTCGAAGAATTAGGCCCCACATTCATTAAACTCGGTCAAATGATGAGTACCCGACCAGATCTCGTCGGTCCCGAAATGTCAAACGAATTCACTAAATTACAGGATAACACCATACCCATAGAATTTGAAACAATTAAATCAATCATAGAACACGAACTAGGTAAATCATTAAAAAAAGCGTATCAAACCTTTGAAAAGGAACAAATAGCAACAGCATCCATTGGACAAGTACACCGAGCAACACTCCATGATGACACTAAAGTAGCCGTTAAAATCCAAAAACCCGGTATTCAAGATACAGTTAAGAAAGACATTGCTATAATGCATCATCTAGCAGATATAATTGACAGGAGAATATCTCATCTTAAGTACCTTAATATTCCCGGTATCGTGGATGAATTTGAAAAATCCATGAATAAGGAAATGGATTACCAATTAGAAGCTAGAAACACTCAAAATTTTCAAAATAATTTTCAAGATAATAATGGAATCCATGTACCCATAATCTACCCAGATTATTCAACTTCATTAGTTTTGACTATGGAATATATAGAAGGAGTCAAAATGAGTAAAGTGATGGAGTCACCGGGCGATTTCGATACTAAACTTTTAGCTGAAAAAGTAGCTAAATCCTACTTTCAACAAATATTCATTGACGGTTTCTTCCACGCCGACCCTCATCCCGGGAATCTATATGTTTTACCAGATAATGTGGTTTGTTACATTGATTTTGGAATGATGGGTCATATAGATCAAGATTTCATGCAAAACATCGGAGAACTATCCATTCAAGTCATTGAATACAAAGTAAACGCTATTATCAACCAACTAATTTATATGGGAATATTAGATGAATCTGTTGATACTTACTCCCTTAAAAGAGTTATAATGGATATTTTAGACAGATACTATGGGGCTACCCTTCAAAACATTCATTTAGGTTACATTATGAGTGAATTATTAATACCATTAATTGTTCAATACCAAGCACGGATACCACCAGAGTTTACACTCATAACTAGAGGTGTAACGTTAATTGAAGAAGTAGCCTATTCACTTGACCCCGCATTTGATGCAACCACTATATTCCAACCTATGGTTAAAAAACTTTTACTTAAAAAGTTAGACCCGAAAAATCTCACCGAATTTTTTAAAGATAACTTATATGAATTTGAACACTTAATGAAGAACCTACCCCGTAACCTTAATGGTTTCATAGCTAAAGTTGAACAAGGTGAAATTGAAGTTAAATTCTCCCCAAACACCACGGATGATATAGAACGGACTAGTAACAAAGTAGTAATAGCTATAATAATTGCAGCATTACTATTAGGATCCTCATGGATAATTCAAATTAACCGTGGACCTATGATTTTTGACATGCCACTACTAGGATTTCTAGGATTCACTGCCAGCGGATTACTCGGCGTAGGCTTAATAATATACATTCTCCGCTACAGTAAAATTTAAATTAAACTTTTTTAATCATTAATATAAAGGTGTTATAAATATGCTGATTTATCCTGAATGTTTATCAGAAAATGATGACAAACTATGAATACTGCCAAACTTGTAGTAGTAAAATTAAAAAATGAATTCAACATAATAAAAAATAACGCTCTTCTCCTTTATTATGTGCATTTACATACTATTTTGAGTGCTTTTTTAATCCAATTTATTCCATGGATGAACGTGAACCAATTTTAAAAATCGATTTCCTAAATGAGACTATTAAATCTTAATCAACCATATAAACACATCACTTTATTTGAATATTGTTTTTGGTTTAATCCGGATATCGAGTATCATCGATATGTAAGACTTGTCCGTCCTCTGCACCGACATTAACAATTACAATGTATTGTGAACCGACATCTACGGTCATGGTGTATACATAAAGGTTCTTCACCACCATAACTATTAAAGCCTTTGAACCTAAATAATATTCAATATTAGAATAATGGTGCTGCAATGAGATGATGCATCATTAATCCATTTTTTTTTATTAAAAAGAGTTATCATGATTATAATTATCAAAAGGCTTTTGCTGGATAAATCCGAAATTTAAGAAAAAACACGGGAAATTCTAGCAAATGCGTAGACTCATCCCTTTTCATTGCAGGTTTGCAGAAACTTTTCCAATCTCTGGCCGATGAAGAAGCAACCAAGAACTACTTAATATAATAATATAAAAATCATACATTTATTCTTTTACTTTTCTTCAATAAATTTTTCTATTCCTAATATCCGTTGAAAATAATTAATTTTTTTGAAGGCATTTTTCCAACTACAATAGGATTTTTGAATTCATCTTCAATAAAAGTCACAAGAACTTGATCTCCTACATTGATAATAAGAACACTTTTAAAATTGATTTTTTCACCATCACTTGTAGTGAAATTAGTGAAATTAGAATTAAGATTTTGATCTAATAACAGTACATTAGAGATTTACAACAAATTTGTTTTTAAAATTTAATAATTTAAGATGTTTTTTCAATAAATATATTAATAAATCAAATTAGATTATTAATTAGTTTTTTCTAGGGAGGGTTTTTGAATGGATAATCAAATAGTAAGAAACAAGTGATTTATCAATTCATTTCAATTCCTTATTCAAAATATTTAGATTATGTTGGGATTGAAGATTATACAGATATTAAAAAGTGGGCGGATAATTTTTCAAAAAGAATATCGAAAATGTAGAACTTTAAAACTCTGTAATAAGATGGAGGTGTTAAGGTGGGAGTTTTTGAGGAAAATTTAAACCAATATTTCAAAGATAAATATAGAGATATAGAAAAGAGAATTAGCTCAATCAAAACTGAAAAATTCCATGAATTAGATAAAAAGCAATACATAAACGAATTAGTAGAAGAATTTAGTATTGATATTCCCATCGTTAATTTTAGTAAGATTGATCCTGAAATGGCCCGAATACACATTGAACCGACTCTAAAGCACTTTATGGGTTCTTATGAAGATAGAATAAAATATAAAATCCCATTTGATGGAGATAGTCAATTATTAAAGTATATGGTTTTAGGAATGGATAAAACAAAACTTGAAAAAGAATATATTTATTTTGAAATAACTAAAGAGAACAATAGAGAAAACGTAAACATTATACAAAAACAAACTAAAAAAACTTTAGAATCAAAATATGAATTGCTAACTAATAAAATAAAAGAATACAATGAAACTTTACAAAATAAGATTGAAGAAAAATATGATAAACGTAATAAAAAAATCTCAGATGATGATGGTTTTCTAGACAGTTTAGATGATTTATAATTATTAAATGAAATTTATTAATCACACTGTTTGGTGTTTCCCATTGTTTGGAATCATTTTTCTAGATGCTGTTAAATATAACTTAAACGATCTAGGGAAATTTTATCAAGAATCCTACATGCTAATGAAATATTCTCATATTCCAATGCCTCTTAATAAGTTGCCATCTCAGGCATTTGGAAAACCTCTTCATATATCTCAAGGTCTTAATAATAAAATAATATAACAGTAAAAATGACCTTTTTTTAACTTTTATTCTTACTCGAGAAACGTTTTTTTATTGGTTAGTTTTTAACAAATTAATATCTTCGCGTGTTTGGATAATTTTGTATATTATAAAACCTACTACTGCTATAATTCCGATATAAAATATTATATTTAATTGGGATGAATAAGTTTCTACAATATTCCATTGAGCTCCTAATTTGAATCCTAGAAATACTAAAGCAAAGTCAAAGGGTAATGCACCTAGATAAGTGTAGGTAATATATTTTTTAAGATCCATTTTGGAGACTCCCGCTGAAATAGATACTAGTTCCGCGATCATGGGTATACACCGGCTTATTAAAACTGTTACATCACCGTATTTATCAAACCATTTATCTCCCCGGTCTAGTTTGTTTGGTGATATAGCGAAATATTTACCATACTTATCAAGCAAAGGCCTTCCACCTTTCAAGGAGATAGAATACCAGACTAGAGCTCCCACAAGATCTGCCAAAGCAGCTACTAATGTCACTCCCCAGATCGTCATTTTACCTTGCAAAACAGCAAATCCAGCTAAGGGTAATATTACTTCACTTGGAATTCTAATTAACATTCCAATAAAAACACCCCAATAACCCAAATTGTTAATCAAGGTAATCATCATATTCATTAAAGTCACAATAATAGCAGACATATTTTTTTACACTTCATAAAATTTTCTTTTATAAAATTTTATTTTTCTTAGTTATAGTATTTATACCTATGTTACACCCCAACCTCAATCCAATAACTTTTTACTCCAGAAGGATTTATCACGATGATCCAACCTGCTTTTGATTTCAAATTAATTATAGTTAAAAAAAAAACCAAAAAAATGTATTTACATTAGTTTTTTAAAAAATAAGGCGATCAAATCAAAAATAAGAGCAAGCAACCAAATCGATCAAGCATGTTTAAGAACATTAAAAATGAAAATCCTTTAAATTTACACTATTCAGATTTAGGAGAAAATATACTCCCGACTAAAATATAATTATAATATTTAAAAGTTAGAACTATAAATTTTCATATTTCTGCTTAAATTCATTATAATATACCTTAAAGACCTCTAAACTCTCCTGAAAACTAAAGACATCAGTATTATTTGTATTTACATAAAGAGTGACTAATAGAGATCCTTGATTTGCATCAAACTCTTCTATTTTAAAATCCATATCATACTTACTTTTGAAGTTATTAGTTAAATATTCCCTTATTTTATTTTTAAAGAATTCATATTCCTTTTTATTAATTCCATTATCAGTCACATATATAATTTTAATATATCCAGATTCCGTTAAGTTGGTTTTTCCATCAGTTATTTGTAACATTCTATTTCCCCATAATTAATAACAATTTAATTTTACTTCATATAAATTTATCCCATGTAACATTGTCACACACCCCAATACACTTTTAAAAGACTCTTTATTATTTTAATGAACAATAAATTAACAGAATCCAATAAAAAAGACAATAATAACTTAATATAATAAAAAAATAAGAAAAACTTCACAGAAAATAATCAATAATGTAATACTAAACCTAAAACAAGATTATTATATACATAAAATGATTCTAATAATTTGTTAATAAATCACCCTACAATTCAATATAAAAAATTTATCAAAAAAAAAATAATGTAACAAACCTTTTTACAAAAATGTATAAAAGATTTAAAACAGCATAAACTGCTTTAACCTCACTAAACACTTTAATTAATCCTCATATTTCTTAAATGCCCTTATTTTAAAATTACCTCTCTAAAAAGCGCAAATACAATAACAATATAACCAAGTGCCCTGATTAAAATTATTGAAATATTATTAGAACTAATAGCTCCCAAAAGTACTTCTAACCATGAAACAGCAAAAAGTCCAAAACCAAGCGCAACATATAAAGCTAAAGTATATTTCTTAAGTCTAAAAACCCACAATCCCAAAATAAGAATTATAACTCCAAAAATAAAATTCATTAAAGTAGTATAGTCAACTGCCATCAAAAACCCCCTCCCTTAAGTTAATTATATAATCATATGAAATAATATCTCTAATAAACTTTCATCATCAAATCACTATGTAATTATCAACTAATCACCATCACTATAGATATTTTTAACTCATACACTTTAAATCATTCAAAATCTTAATAATTTACAAATTGTAACCCCATACATTATAATAAAAACATAGCATTAAAATCAGCATTTAATTCTTTACGATTTTCAATATTTTTTCAATGTTTGAAATCTAATTTCTCGTCGGAATCTGCTTTAACCCAATTGAGAGAATTTAATACCTAAATGCCAATCTGCAGTATGTAAAAACTTAACCATTACTTATCAATCCCCCATAACTATATTTATTTCTAACTGGAGATAAACGATTTTTAACTGCAAGGTATAAATTTTAGAGATTATCTGAAAAGAGAATTTCATAAATGTACGATTTTAGTAAACCTACAAATTTTATATAATTAAAAAAAA
>Ga0187851_10001583_pt1 | contig 21660 bp, 17 predicted proteins | sample June2016WEW_6_10_FD_132997 | JGI IMG/M metagenome (GOLD analysis project Ga0187851, IMG submission 132997) | Peatland microbial communities from SPRUCE experiment site at the Marcell Experimental Forest, Minnesota, USA - June2016WEW_6_10 | ecosystem: Environmental > Terrestrial > Soil >...
CGGGCGGCCCGGCCGAACCGCTGCAGGCGCTCCTGGTCGGCGGCTATTTCGGCGCCTGGCTGCCCGCCGAACAGGCCTGGCAGGTGCCGATGACCCACATGACGCTGAAGGCGGCAGGCGGGGCGCTGGGCGCAGGCATCGTCATCGCCCTGCCCGCTATGTCGTGCCCGATCGCGGAGACTGCCCGCGTGGTCCGCTACCTGGCCGAGGAGAGCGCGGGGCAGTGCGGCCCGTGCGTGCTCGGCCTGCCCGCGCTGGCGGACGCGCTGGGCCACCTCGCCTACTCGGGTGGCCGGGACGGTGCTGTCGATGACGTGGCCGCGCTTATCCCGCTGATTGAGGGCCGCGGTGCCTGCCGGCACCCGGACGGGGCCACCCAGCTGGTCCGCAGCCTGTTCCGGGCGTTCCCGGCGGACGCGCACCGGCACCAGTTGTTTGGCGCCTGCGAAGGCGTGCGACGGCCTCCTCTGCTGCCGCTGCCCGGGGACGAAGAAAGGGACTGGGACTGGGGATGACTGTCGGGCTTCGCGTCAACCCGATCGCCTGCGCGGGACACGGCATGTGCGCGGAGCTGCTGCCTGAGGTGATCGAGCTCGACCGGTGGGGATATCCGATCCTGGCCTCGGCGACGATTCCCCGGGCGCTGGCGGAGCACGCCAGGAGGGCCGCCCAGGCCTGTCCCACCCTGGCCCTGCTGGTCGAGGAGACGACAGGCAAGCACAGGTAAGCCCTTTACTCGTCACCGCCCCCGCCGCCCTGGACAGAGGAGGTAGCGCTGGGCGCCCCGGACGAGCAGGTCACCACCATCGTCACGGAGTTCGCGTCGGACTCGAAGGTCACCCTCGTCGCGGCGGCCGGTCCCCGCACGACGTCACCGGTCTCATAACCCTGGGTGGGACTCCAGGACACCAGGTACGAGCCGGCTGTGCCGCACTCGGCGAGCGCCGTTCCGCCCGGCGAGGTGAGCACGGTGCCGCCGGCCTGGGTCGGCGGCTGCGTCGGCGGCTGCGCGGCGGCGGACTGGGACGCAGAGGTCCGGGCCGACGGGCTGACCTTGGTCTCTCCCGGCTGGGCCGCAGGCACCGGGGTGGCCGTGGCCCGGGTCGCAGCCGGCCTGGCCGCAGCCGGCCTGGCCGCGGACGGCGCGGGGGCTGGTGAGCCGACTGTCGCCTCGCCTGCCTCGTGGGCGAGCGCGCGGTTCACGGCGCTGGTGGTCAGCTGCTGGCCCGGGCTAGCGGCAATGCCCTGGCCGAGCAGGGAGACGGCAAGCAGGCTGCCTGCGGTCGCGGCGGTGGCGCCGAGCAGCCAGGCCCCCACGCCCGCCAGGATGCGGATCTGCATCTCGCCGAGGGTCGCCGATTCTCACTTAAGAGCAGGTAAAGCCCGTCCTAAGAACCCCGCCCCAGCCGGCTCGGTGATATCGGATATACCGGCACGTAAGCCCGGCCAGCCGCTACCGTCACAGGTGTGGCCCAGCTGCTGCTTGTGGAAGACGACGCCGCCATCCGCGGTGCCCTGATCCGGGCCCTGACCGAACGCGGGCATGTGGTGACGAGTATGTCCACCGCCATGACCGCGCTCCAGCATGTCCTGGCCACGCCTCCGGACCTGATCCTGCTCGACCTCGGGCTCCCCGATCTCAGCGGATACGAGGCGTTGCGGATGATGCGGGCAGTCAGCTCGGTCCCGGTCGTAGTGGTTACCGCTCGTGATGACGAAGCCGACATCATCCGGGTCCTCGACGCAGGGGCGGACGACTACGTGATCAAGCCGTTCGGTGCGGGCCAGATCGAGGCCAGGATCCGTGCGGTGCTCCGCCGGGCAGCCCAGGGTGAGCCAGACGCCGCGGGCCCGCTCCTGGTCGGCGGACTGCGGCTAGACCCGGAGGGACATGAAGCTACCCTCGATGACGTCCGGCTCGACCTGAGCCGGCGTGAGTTCGACCTGCTGCACTACCTGGCGCTGCACGCCGGCCAGGTGGTAGCCCGGCGGGATCTGCTGACCCACGTCTGGCGGATGCCCTACGGCGGTGCGGACAAGACGGTCGACGTGCACGTGTCGTGGCTGCGCAGGAAGCTCGGCGAGACCGCTCAGCACCCTCGCTACCTGCATACCGTCCGGGGGGTCGGGATCAAGCTAAGCCCGCCCCCATGAGACTTCGCGTTATCCTCCTCGTCGTCGCCACCAGCTCGCTGGTGCTTGTCTCTTTCTTGGTCCCGCTCGCCCTCGTGCTGCGCACGCTGGCCGCCGACCGAGCGATCAGCGCCGCCACCGCCCAGGCCCAGTCGATGGCCCCGCTTGTCACCACGCTGGGACCCGCCAGCTTGCGGCTGACAGTGGACCAGGTGAACGCGGCGACCGATAACCCGGTCACGATCTTCCTGCCGTCGGGAAACGAGCTCGGTCAGCCCGCGCCCATGTCACCGGCGGTGCTGCTGGCCCGTCACGGCCGCAGCTTCTCCGCGCAGGCCCCCGGCGGAGAACAGGTCCTGGTGGCCGTGCAGGGCCTGGCCGGGGGCCCGGCCGTGATCCGCACCTTCGTTCCCGGCTCGGTGCTGCGCCACGGGGTCACCAGAGCCTGGTTGCTGCTCGGCGCGGTCGGCTTGCTCTTGCTGGTGCTCAGTGTCGCGGTCGCGGACCAGCTCGCCAGGTCCCTGGTCCGCCCGCTCACCGCGCTCGCGCGCGTGTCCGACCGGCTGGCCGCCGGGGATCTCTCCGCCCGGGCCGAGGTGGCCGGGCCACCCGAGGTGCGCCGGGCCGGCGCCGGGCTGAACCGGCTGGCGGTCCGCATCGGCGAGCTGCTCGCGCACGAACGGGAAACCGTGGCTGACCTGTCCCACCGGCTGCGGACTCCGCTGACCGCCCTGCGGATCGACGCCGAATCGGTCCGGGACAGCGCAGAGGCGGAGCGACTGCTCGCCGATGTGAGCTCGGTGGAACGCACGGTCAGCGAGATCATCCGCGAGGCCCGGCGCCCGGCCGGAGGCACCCCCATGTGCGACGCGGCCCAGGTGATCACCGACCGCGCCGCGTTCTGGTGGCCCCTGGCCGAGGACCAGGACCGCCGGATGACGGTCGAGGTGGCTCAGGGCCCGGTGCACGTCCTGGTGGCCCGTGACGACCTGGCGGCGTGCGCCGACATTCTCCTGGAGAACGTCTTCGCCCACACCCAGGAAGGCACCGCCTTCACGATCCGGCTGAGCCGGCGCGCCGCGGGGGGCGCATGGCTGGTAGTCGCCGATGACGGACCTGGCTTCGGGGAGGCCGACCCCACCCGGCGCGGGCAGTCCAGTGGTGGCTCTACCGGCCTGGGCCTGGACATCGCCCGGCGTATCGCCGAGGCCTCGGGCGGGACCATGATCCTGGGCCGGTCAACGTCCGGCGGCGGTTCGGTAACTCTAGGACTCGGCTCCCCCGTCGGCCCGCCCGAGGAAGGACGCCGCCACCGCCGGTCCCGGTTCAGGCTGCGGACCGGGACCGGCTCGCGATGAAAGGACGTGCTGCTGCCCTATCCCACCTTCTCCTCAGGCAGGATCACGATGTACCCGTCCGTTCCGTGCACGCGGATCCGCTGCCCGTCCCGGATCAGCCGGGTGGCATCCTGCACCCCCACGACGGCCGGCAAGCCGTACTCCCGTGCGATCACCGCGCCATGGGTCATGAGGCCCCCCACCTCCGTCACCAGGCCCTTGATCGCGACGAACGCAGGCGTCCAGCTGGGGTCCGTGTAGGCGGTGACCAGGATGTCGCCCTCGTCGAGATCGGCCTCGGCCATGTCACCGATGACGCGGGCCCGTCCCTCGACGGTCCCGGCGGAAACGGGCAGGCCGGTCAGCGCGCCGGCCGGGACATCGGCGCGCCGGTACGACCCGGCGACGACCTCGCCATCGGAGGTGAGCACCCGGGGCGGTGTGAGTGCTTGATATGACCGATGAGCGTCCTTGCGCTGGCGGATGAGCTCGTCATCCACCTGGTTCGTGCGCACGACGTCGCGGAGTTCGGAGAACCTGAGGTAGAAGATGTCTTCCCGGTCACGAAGTACCCCGGCTCGCACGAGGCGCCCGGCCTCTGCCAGCAGGGCCTGCTTGTAGACGAAGTAGCGGCTGACCATGCCGTACTTCGGATACTCCCGGTATCCGGTAAAGGTCCGGACCCGGTCGATCATCCGCTTGGCCTCTTCGGCCCTCCGCTCCCCCTCTGGCCGCTCCCCCTCTGGCAGGGCCCGCAAGCGCGCCAGCAGCTCCTGCTCCTTCTCCAGGGCCTTCTGCCGGCCTTGCTCGAAGCGCCGCTGGCCGGCGCCCGGCTCGAAGTTCTTGATGTTGCCGAGGATCATGGGCACCAGCGTGGTGGGGCGTTCGCTCCACCGTGGCTTCGTGATGTCGATCTCGCCGACGCAGCGCATGCCGTATGTGTCGAGGTAGGCACCGATGGCGTCGCGGGCTTCGCGCCCGCCTGCGAGCGCGGGCAGTTCGTCAAGGAAGTTCTCGTCCTCGACGTGCTGCAGGAAGGCCACCACGTCCGGATGCGGGCGGATCACGTCCGCGACGTCCAGGAGCGCCAGCCCCATCTCCGACGTGACGTTGCCGGGGACGGACTGCGTGAGCGTGTCGGCCGCGTTCTTCTCGCCCAGCCACGCCAGCATCTGGTCGTTGAGCCACCAGGTGGCCTGCATCCCCGCCATGATCACCGGGAGGCTCTGCGGATCGAACAGGATCCGCCTCAGCTCCTGGAGGTCCGCACTGATGAAGTCGAGCAGCGCCGGGCCGGCCTTCGTCCGGATGTCGCGCTTCAATGTGGCGATGGAGGCCTGGCTGCGCTCGACCAGAGCGGCGACGATGGCCGGATCGGCCGGGATCGCAGCGGGCGTGCTGTCCGCCGCGGCCTCGTACCGCCCCGGGCCCTGGTCCGGGCCCCGGTCCGGGCTGCGGTCCGGGTCCGGGAGGGCCGGGATGAAGTCGCCGCGTTCGATGATGACCTGCAGCGCGTCCCCGATCAGAGGATCGGATCTCCCCAGGAGCTTCAGCAGGGCGGCACGGCTCGCCGGCGAACCCAGCGCCTCGGTGACGTCGACGAACAATCTCCCGCCGGCCTCGGACATGGGCCGCCGGGTGGTCAGCTGCCACACGGAGAGCCCCAGGGGCTTCATGGCGTCGGTCATCATCTGCTGATGACCGACGGAGATGTAGACGTGGTTCTCCTGATCGCTGCTCGCGGGGATGGGGAACAAGGTGGTGATGGGCCGGCTCTGGACCACCTGGAACCCGTCGTCAACCAGGCACCATTCGATGTCCTGGGGGTGGCCGAAGTGCGTTTCGATCCGCCAGCCCAGCTGAGCGAGCCGCACGATCTGCGCATCGGTCAGGGCTGGCTGCTCCTGACCGGCCGGCTCGATCGCCACTTCCCGCGTTCCGCCGGAAGGCCGGGCCTGGATGGCGAGCTTTTTGGCGGCGACTGCCCTGGCGACAACTTCACCGTCCCGCACCGTGTAGACGTCCGCGTTCACCAGGCCCGCGACCAGGGCCTCGCCGAGGCCGAAGGTGGCCTCGATGGAGACGACCTTCCGGTCGGAGCTGACGGGGTCGGCCGTGAAGAGGACGCCGGCCGCCTGCGGGAAGAGCATCTGCTGCACGACCACGGCCATCTGGACCTTCCGGTGGCCGAAGCCGTTCCGCAGCCGGTAGGTCACGGCCCGCTCGGTGAACACCGACGCCCAGCATCGGCTGACGTGCGTGAGGATCGCAGCCAGCCCCAGGACGTTCAGGTACGTGTCCTGCTGGCCCGCGAAGGAGGCCGTGGGCAGGTCCTCCGCCGTCGCGCTTGACCGGACGGCGTAGGCAGCTTGCCCGCCGAGCCGGGTGACCGAGCGGGTGATCGCCGCCGCCAGCTCGTCAGGGATGGCGATCCCCTCGAGGGTCCGGCGGATCTCCGCACTGAGCGTGCGGATCGCATGCCGGTCGTCGGGGTCCAGGCCCGACAGCCGATCGACCTGATCGTCGATCCCAGGCACCGCTGTCATGATCAGCCGGAAGGCGTCCGTCGTCACGCAGAAGGCAGCCGGCACGCGAATGCCTTCGATCCGCGAAAGCTCCCCGAGCTGCGCGCCCTTGCCGCCAACCAGCGCGACCTGCGTCTTGTCGATCTCCTCCAGACCCAGCACGTAGCGCTCGATCACCCTCATCTCGTTCCTCCCCCGCGCGAGTCAGGTCGGCCACAGCCCGGGCGCGGAGATCACCGAAGCCGTAAGGTGTGAAGCCTATGTCGCTGGACACAACAGATCTTCTGCCAGATGAGACCGTCTTGCTGAGCAAGAAGGCGAACGCGCTCATCAAACCCGACGAGCACGGACTGAGCCGCTTCGCGTTCGACCATCTGATGGGCACGGTCGGCATGGCCGGCCAGGAGGCGATCGGCGGCCACCTGTACCTGACCAGCTACCGTCTGCTGTTCAAGGCCCATGCGGTCAACCGGCTCCGCGGCGAGTTCAGCATCTTCCTGCCCACCATCCAGCAGGTACGCAACGCCTCCTCCGGCATCGCGCGGAAGGCCGAGATCGTCACAGGGACCCAGCGCTACACCTATGTCGTGTGGGGTGTGCCCGCCGTCATCGCAGCCATCGACCGCGCCAGGACCGCGCTGGACCCAGCCGCGGTCGCCCGGCTGACCAGCCTGGCTGTGGAGCACCCCGAGGCACTGGGCGACGGTCTTGAGGTGGCGGGCGGAATCGAGGCCGTCAACCGGACGCTCACCCAGATGACCCACCCCTTCACGGCGGCCCAGTTCGACGGGTTTGCCCCGCTCAGCAAGTCCACCGCGCTGAATCTCACCGAGCTGCTCAACCTGCGCCAAGACGCACCCTGACCCGTTATCCGCCGGTCCCGCCGCATCAGAATCCAGTGGCTGGTGGCGGCGTTGCCGCCCACGTCGGCGGAGTGTACCGTTTGGTACATGAAGCCAGTACAGGTGAGCATCGACGTTTCCCAGGCACGGGAGGATGTCTACGACTTCCTCGACGTGCTCGCCAACCACGAGCTCTTCACCGACCACATGATGCGCGACTGGCGGTACGCGGGGCCGGCGCGGGGCGTCGGCGCGAAGGCCAAGGTAACGGCCGTCGCCGGCGGCCGCGCCGACACTCTCGACATGGAGGTCATCGAAGCCGAGCGGCCGACGCGGAACGTGGAGCGCAACGTCGGCGCGAGCGGCCGCGTCCTGACCGGGACCTACACGCTGGCCGACCTTCCTGGCGGAGGAACCCGGATCACCTTCGAATCCGCCTGGCAGCGAGTCCCGCGCGGCGAAGCCCTTGCCGCGCCGCTGGTCCGTGCCATGGTCCGCCGCGGCAACAAGCGCGCCCTGGAGCGCCTCGCCGGGCAGCTGCGGGATCACAAAGCCGCCGACGCCAGCGGCTGAGCGCGGATACGCACGATAACGGAACAGCGGTTACTGGTAGCCGAGCAGGTCCGCCATCAGTTCCATCTGCTGGTCGAAGTATTCGGCGTGGGCGTCGATCACGTTGTTGAACTGGCCGAAGAGCTCGAAGCTGAGCACGCCGAACAGCTGCACCCAGCTGGTCAGCCCGAGCATGAGCCGGTCTTCTGGTAGTCCGGGCGCGATGGCGTCGGCCGCGCGTTTCAGGTCGGAGCGCACGACGCCGGTGAGCCGGGCGGCCGTGCCGATCCCGGCGGCCGTGGCCGGGATGCTCGTCCGCGCGCCCGCGGCGGACCCGTCCGACAGGATGCGCGCGAGTACCGCAGGGGTCCGGACCGCGGCCGGGATGGTGTCGTGCGGTGCCTTGTACCCGGGCACCGGACTGCCGTACAGCAGCGCGTACTCCGCCGGGTTGGCCAGCGCCCAGCCGCGCACGGCGCGGGCCGCCGCCAGCCAGCGCGCCCGGAGGTCGCCGCGGTCGGCCACGGCCGCGTCGGCGGCCTCGACGGTCTCGCCAAGCGCGTTGTAGGCATCCACGATGAGCGCGGTCAGCAGGTCGTCCCGGCTGGCGAAGTAACGGTAAAGCGCCGACGACACCATACCCATGTCGCGCGCGACCGCCCGCAGCGAAAGGTTCGCCCCGTCAGTTTCCAGGTGCCGGCGCGCGACCGCCTTGATCTCGCTGGTCATCTCGGCCCTGACCCGGGCTCGGATCGATCCCGCTGGCATGAGGGAGATTATTGCACGCAAACGAGATCATTGCTCTTGCGGGATGCGGGACACGACTGGCAGACTATTGCTTACAAGAGAGATCAATGATCTCTAAACAGTGCACTGGGCACCTTCCGGTAGGCAGGTGGGTCTTCCGCACCACGCATCGCGTCGGCACGAAGACCCTGCCGGGCCCCGTGAGCAGGAGGGACGCATCACATGTCAAAGCACGTCGTGGTCGGAGCCGGGCCGGTAGGGACCGCCGTCGCGGTGCTGCTGGCGCAGCGCGGCGACCACGTCCGGCTGGTCACCCGCCGGGGCACCGGCCCGCAGCAGCCGGGGATCGAGCTCGTGGCCGCCGACGCAACCGACTCCGGGCAGCTCACCGAGCTCGCCACAGGAGTCGCTGCCCTGTACAACTGCGCCAGCCCGCCGTACCACCAGTGGCTCACCGGCTGGCCGCCGCTGCACGCCGCGTTCCTGGCCGCCGCCGAACGCACCGGCGCGGTGCTGGCCACGATGAGCAACCTGTACGGCTACGGGGCGCCCGGCGGCCCGATCACCCCGCAGGCCCCGATCGCGGCCACCCATCCCAAGCTGCTGCTGCGGGCGCGGATGTGGGACGACCAGCTGGCCAGGCACCAGGCGGGCCGGATCCGCGCCGTCGAAGTCCGCGCCAGCGATTACATCGAAGCGAACTCACTGCTTTCCCTTGGGATCGGCAAGGCCGTGCTGGCGGGAAAGCGCGGGTACGTACCCGCTCCGCTGGACGTCCCGCACAGCTGGACCTCCGTGCACGACTGCGCGAAGACCCTGGCTAGGGTGGCCGCAGATGAGCGGGCGCACGGTCAGGTGTGGTTTGCCCCGGCCAACCCGGCGCTGACCATACGGCAGCTGGCGGCCAGGTTCGCCGAAGCCAACCAGGCGCCCGCGCCGAAACTCACGCCGATCCCGTATCCCGTGCTGTGGACCAGCGGGCTGTTCTCCCCGATGATCAGGGAACTGCGAACCACCCGCTACCAGTTCACCCAGCCGTTCATCATCGACTCAAGCGCCACCACCAGGGAACTTGGCCTGCCACCCGGCCCGCTGGACGAGGCACTGCGCGACACCGCGGCCCGGCTGCGCCGCTGAGCCCTCGTAGGCTGAGCTGCTACCGGTGAACCTGGCGCCCCGTAGCGTGCGCATGATGGCGTGCCACCGCCGGGTGACGGCCGCGGCCCGCTCTCCCGCCTGCCGGTCAGCCTGGAGCTGCTCGGTGTAGCTCTTGCCGCGTTCTGCTTGGTAGATCTGGTAACCGCTGTTCATGTTCATGCCGTCACCGTAGGAAAGCCGTGTTCCCGCGGTGTTCCCGCGCGCGAGACAATGGCAGGCGTGGAATCCCTGGTGCAGGTCAGGCTGCTCGGCCCGTTCGAGGTGAGCACGGGCGGCCGCACGGCTGGCCCGTGGCCGCGGCCCAGCGCTCGGCGGCTGTGCCAGCGCGTGCTTATCGCCCCGGGCCGCCGGATCAGCCGCGATCTGGCCTGTGAGGACCTGTTCCCCGACTCCGATCCCTATGCCGCGGCCCGGGCGGTGTCGAAGGCGCTGTCCATGGCCCGCGCGGCCCTGACCGAGACGGCGCCAGAGCTGCTCGCCGCCGACCTCAGCCACATATGGGCCACGCCAGCCGCCCTGGTAGACGCCGATCAGCATGAGGCAGCCCTTCGTCGGGCGCTGCGACTGTCCCCTGGCCGCGCCCGTGACGACCTGCTCACCGTCACCCCCGCGCAGGACGGCGAACTGCTGGCCGACGAGCCGTACGCGGACTGGGCGCTGCGCCCGCGCGAGCGGCTGGCCGAACTCCGCCAGGAAGCGCGCCTGACCCTGGCCAGGGACCGTACCAAGGGCGCCGGGCAATCCTCGGCACAAGCGGTGACCCAGGCATGGGAGGACTGTTTCGAGCACGACCCGGCCTGCGAGGAAGCGGCGGCCGCCCTGATCCGCGCCTACGCCGGCGACGGCCGCCGCGAGCTCGCCGTGCGAGTGTACGAGCGATGCGCCACCGCCCTCGGTGAACTCGGCCTGCGCATCCCCCCGTCCCTGGCCGAGCCGCTGGCGACGGCGCCGGTAGCCCCGGTAGCCCCGCAGCGCCAGGAGGAGGTGCGGACCGTCACCATACTGTCCGCCGAGGTGGCAGCCCCGCCCGCGCTGGGACTCGAAGGCATGCGCGATGCCCTGACCGCATCCCTGACGGCGGTCATCGCCGAGGCAGAAACCCTGGGCGGCACCGTGATGGCGCTATCAGGCAGCGGTCTGCAGGCAATGTTCGGCGCCCCGCAAGCACACGAAGACGACCCGGAACGCGCCGTCCGTTCTGCCTTCCGGGCCCTGCAGGCACCAGCGCAGTCGCAGCTCAGGATCGGCATAGAGACCGGTTCCGCGCTGCTCGGCCCGATCGGCGGCGGCACCCACGTCGAGTACGGCGCCGTCGGCGACGTCGTCGGCCAGGCAGCCGCCCTCCAGTTCGCGGCCAAACCCGGCACCGCCCTGATCGGCCCGGCCACCCGCGCCGCGGTCAACCACCTGTTCACCTGGGGTGAGACCGTCCCGGTAGGCCCGCTCCAGGCGACCAGCCTGGCCGGGCTGCGGCCAGTCCCGGCTGGTCGCCATTTCCTGCTCGGCGGCCAGGTCCCGCTGGCCGGCCGTCAGGCGGAACTGGCGGTGCTAGGCACCGCGCTGCGCAACCTGGCCCGCGGCCGCGGCTCCGTGGTCCTGTTGACCGCCGAGCCTGGCCTCGGCAAGACCCGCTTGGTCCACGAGTGCCGCAAGCGCGCGTCGGGCTCGCTATGGCTGGAAGGGCGCGGCACGTCCTACGCCGCCGCCACCCCGTATGGCCTTTACCAGCAGGTACTGGCGAGCTGGCTGGGCGTCGCCCCCGATCAGCCGGAAGCGGTACTGCGCCCCGCGCTGGAAGCCGCGAGCGCCGACCTGTTCCCGCCGCTGGCACGCATGCTGGGCCTGCCGTCTGGCGCAGGCCGGATGAGTCCCGAGGAACAGCAGCGCGCCATCTTCGCGGCGATGCACGAGCTGATCGAGCGGCTGACCGCGAAACGGCCCGTGGTCCTCGTCCTGGAGGACCTGCACTGGGCCGACGCGACGTCCCTGCACCTGACCGCGCACCTGGCCCGCCTGGCCGCCGCCCGGCCGCTGCTCATCCTGGCGACATGCCGCCCGGGCACCGAGGTGCCACTGCTAGGCAGTGCTCTCGTAAACCACCTGACCCTCGCCCCGCTCCCGCCGCACGCGGAACGCGAACTCGCGGGTTCCTTCGTCGGTGCCGCGGCCAGCTCAGAAATCCTGGACGCCATCCTGGACGGCACGGAAGGCAATCCGCTGTTTCTGGAGGAACGTCTGGCGTCCCTGGTCGAGACCCGCGCCCTTACCCGCGACCATGGCGTCTGGCACCTGCGCACGGATGCCCCCGTCCAGCTGCCCCAGGCCCTTGAGCGCCTGGTCCGCTCCCGCGTCGACCGCCTCACCCCGTACGCCCGTAGCGCGATCCGCGCCGCCGCGGTGATCGGCGTGGAGTTCTCCCTTCCGCTGCTGACCGCGGTGTGCGACACAGCCACCCCGCCGGTCATCGACGAGCTGTGCGCCCGCGACCTGATCCGCCAGATCCCCGGAGCCGTCAGCTCCATCGAGACCGCCCCCGGCCCGGCACCCAGCCCGACCTTCCGCTTCCGGCACGCCATGATCCAGGAGGCGGTCTACGGGGGCCTGCTGAGCGCCGAACGCCGGCTGCTGCACGGCCGCGTCGCCTGGACCCTCGAGGAAAGCTCGGCAGGCTGCCTGGCTGAGGTCGCGGCCATCCTCGGCACCCACTTCGCCCTGGCCGATGAGCCAGAACGGGCCGTGTGTTACCTCCAGCAGGCCGCCGACCAGGCCACCGACGCTTTCGCCAACACCGAGGCGATCGCGTCCTACCGCAGTGCCCTGACGCTCATCGATAGCGGTACGCAAGCAGCGCGGCTGAACGCCAAGCTGGCCAACGTGCTGTGGCGTACCGCGCACCGCGCCGAGGCCAGGGATGCGTTCGACGCGGCCCTGCGCCAGGTCGACGACGCTGACGTGCTGTTCCGCGCGCACCTGCTGACCCGGTATGGCCGCCTGGAGATGGCCGAGAATCGGGGTGCCGCGGCGATGCAGGCCTTCGACGCCGCCGAAGCCCTGCTGGCTCCGTTGCTGGCTCCGTTGCTGGCTGGTGATATGGCGGCGGCGGACGACGAGACCGTGGACCAGTGGCTGGAGCTGATGGTGGACGGCCGGGCCGATCTCCTGGCCATATCCGGGCAGGAGGACCTGGGCCTGGCGACGCTGCGAGCCGTCCAGCCGGTGCTCGAAGCCCGCGGCTCGCCCGCCAGGAAGACCAGTTTCTACCACGTGCTCGGTACGGCGCGGGTGCTCCGCAACCGCTATCGCGTCGACGACACTGACCTTGCGAACCTCCGGCTGGCCGCGGCCGCCGCCACCGAATCCGAGGAAAAGGACCTCGGCTACGCCACATTCTTCGTCGGCTGGGGCCTGCTGCTGCACGGTGATCTAACGGCGGCGCAGGAATACCTGGAGAATGCCCTGGCGCTGGCCGAGCGGATCGGCGAGGCGATCCTCGTGTCGGAGTGCCTGGTCAATCTGAGCTTCACCGCGGTGCGCCGCCACGATACCGAGGCGGCGCGGTCCCTGATGCACCGCGCCCAGGCCGCCGCCGTAGCCACGGCCGGCTTCAGCCTCCCCGTCGAGACCACCGCCTGCCGGGCCTGGCTCGCATGGCAGGACGGCCGCCCCGAGGAAGTAGTTGCTCTCGCGGCCCAGATCGTGGCCGAGAACCGCACCACTTACCACGCCCCCGAAGGCCATTCCCCGCACAACTGGGTCTACCTGTGGCCCCTGATCGCCACCCACCTGGACGCAGGAAACGTCGAGGCCGCGGCAGCAGCCGCCGGCCGGCTGCTTGACCCCGGACAGCTCCGGTTCCCCGACCCGCTGGACGCCGCACTAACGGCAGCCTGCACCGCCTGGTCCCAAGGCGACCTCGCCACCACCGCCAGCGCCCTGAGAGCAGCCGTAGCTCAGGCCCAGCACCTCCACTACTGTTAACCGGCACACCCGCTAACCGGCACACCTGCTAGGCGTCTTCCTCGTCGATGCGCGCGAGGGCGAAGCCGACGTGCACGAGGACCCAGTCCCCGACGGCGGCTTCCTCGTCAAGCAGGGCCAGGCTGACAGAGCGCCGGACCCCGGATACCTCCACAGTCCCGACCCGGAATTCAGGTGCGGTGAGCGGATCTGGCGGAGTGGTCAGAGTAGATCCTGCGGGCCGAACTCGGCCACTAACATGCTGCTGTCCGACATAGGCGTAGCAAACTGACCGGAGGTGGAGGTGTCCGTTGCGGGTAGCGCAGGCTGTGCATCGTGCGGGGGCCTGCCGGCGGACATGCACCTCGGTGCCGAGGGGCCGTTGTGTGACCGCTGTTTCGACGATCGCGTCGTGGCTGGCACCGGCCTGCCGCGCTTGCCCGACGCGCCTCCTCCGGTGACGATCAACGATGCCGACGGTACATCCCACACGATGATCTACCGACTATCACGCGGGCCGGCTGGTATCTCGGCACGCCTGGTCGAGCAGGACTCGCCATCGGACGGCGGCTACGAGTTCGAGGAGTTCGGCGACCATTACGCCGACCCGAAAATGCTCCTGGACCTGGTCACTGTGCGCGCCGACACCGAGATGGCCCGTCGCAGCCTCACCCGGGCCGACTCAGGACGGTGGGAGATCTATCACGATGAGGGTCGCCTTGCCGACGAGGTCGTCGGTCGAATCGAGACGGTCAGCCCATTCGGCCCGCTGACGCTGGTCGTGGACGGTCATGCCGTCAGCTGGGACGAGTTGGGCCAGGCTCTCTCGCCGTATGAAGGATGGCAATTCGTCCTCCGCATCACAGACCGATTCGGTGATCCCCGACTGTAAAGAACACGCTCGGTGCTCCGCTCCATCCGACTGGGCACCACGCAACGGCGGGCAGTGCGTACTCCCGGCCACATCTGGCCCGAGGGTGACGCGGGCTGGCGCTTGCAGCTTGCAAGTCGATCCCGCGAATTATCGGATGGTACTGAGGGTGTCGCGTGACTGCTGGGTGTCCTGGTTCAGAACTGGAGCCGTGGTGGTCTTCCCGCGTACATGGCAGGCCGCCCGGACCAGGGCCAGGGGAACGAGCAGGGCCGCGGGCCGGAGATCGTGGATAGTTAGCTCCTTATTTCGACGCTTACGATCCACAATCGCTGGCGGGGCGGACGGGCCGGGGCGGGAGGTTCAGGTGAGGCGGGCGGGGCGCGCGGGAACGGGACTACCGGCGGCGGGCCGCCAGATAGCTGTGCGACAGCCTTTACTGGCTGGCTGGCCGACCTCAAAGGTCGCATCCACGCCGCCCAGCTTGTCCAGGCTGGCGCGAAGTCGGTCGTCGGGGTCTACTCCAGCGCCGTCGCCGCCGGGGCCGCGCAGCGGCGAGCCGACGAGCTAGGTCTCGCATGCCAGTACGTTGTCGGCGCCGTACCCGGCGTCCCGCTCGCGGACGGCGTCGCGGGCCTCGTCTACACCGGGAAGGGCGCGCTCATCTGCGCGGCGACCTCATCATCCTGGCCGCGCAGCTGGCGCGACGACGGCCCAGGATCGTATCCCCGCACGACGGCCTGCCTGTGATCACCGGACCGCGTGAAATCGCAGGTCAGGCTACCGGACGTCATGAGCACCTCCGGCCGGGCTTGACCGCATGAAGATGCGGCCGCGGGCATGGCTGCGCCGCTGTTTCCGGCGCAGTCATGGCCGCGGCTTTGGGACAAGGCCGCGGATGGTCTCGTCGACGGACTTGACCGCGCCGTGGCGGCGGCGGATCACGTCGGCGATCAGCCCGGTCCAGCCGGTCTGGTGCGACGCACCGAGCCCGGCGCCGTTGTCCCCGTGGAAGTACTCGTTGAACAGCAGGTTGTCCTTCCAGGCGGGGTCGTGCTGGAGCTTGTCGACCCACCCGAAGCAGGCACGGCGGCCGTCCGGGCCGACGGCGAACAGCGAGATCAGCCGGTCCTGGAGATCCAGGGCGATCAGGTCCAGGGGCATCCTGTGGCCCGATCCTGCTGGGTACTCGATGGTGAGCTCGTCCCCGAAGTACAGGTAGTACCGTTGCAGCACGCTGATGACCAGGTAGTTGAGCGGGAACCAGACCGGGCCGCGCCAGTTGGAGTTGCCGCCGAACATCGGCGTGGTCGACTCGGCCGGCTCGTAGTCGACCGTAGCGCTGACTCCCTCGACATCGAGCTGGTAGGGGTGGTCGCGATGGTAGGCGGACAGGGCCCGCAGCCCGTAGGGAGACAGGAACTCGCCCTGGTCGAACAGCCGGGCCGCGATGCGCTGCAGGCGGTCGGTGCCCGCCACGCTGAGCAGCAGCTGACGCTGGCCCGGGGCGCCGCGGACGCGCCCCTGCTCGTCCAGCTTCGCCGGGTCGGCCGCACCCTGCCGGCGCAGCAGGCCGGCGAACTGCTTGCCGAGGGTGAGCGACTCGGTCACCCAGCTCTCGTCGATCACCGCGGCGGACAGCGCGGGAATGATCCCGACCATCGACCGGTACCGCAGTGGTACGGCGGTCCCGTCCGGAGTGAGCAGCCGGTCGTAGTAGAGCCCGTCGGCTTCGTCCCACAGACCCTGGTCGTCCATGGCCGCGCTGATGGCGGCGAAGTGCTCGAGGAACTTGATGACCAGGTCGACGGCCGGCTGGCGGCCGCTGCGCTGCAGCACGCCCGCGATGCCGGCCATGGCGATCGCGTAGAAGGCCATCCACCCGGTGGCGTCGGACTGCTCCAGAATGCCGCCGACCGGCAGGTGGGAGCGGTCAATCGGGCCGATGTTGTCCAGGCCGAGGAAGCCGCCCTCGAACACGTTGTTGCCGCCCGTGTCTTCCCGGTTAACCCACCAGGTGAAGTTGACCAGCAGTTTGTCGAATATCCGGCTGAGGAAGTCCAGGTCGCGGCCGCCGTCGATGGCGAACACCTCGAGCGCGGCCCAGGCTTGCACCGGCGGGTTGACGTCGGAAAAATCCCACTCGTAGGCCGGCAGTGCCCCGTTGGGGTGCTGGAACCATTCCCGGCACAGCAGGATCAGCTGGTACTTGGCGAAGGCCGGGTCGACGTGGGCCAGCGCCACGCAGTGGAAGGCCAGGTCCCAGGTCGCGAACCAGGGGTATTCCCATTTGTCGGGCATGGACATGAGGTCGAACGCGTCGAAGTGGCGCCAGCGGGCGTTCCGCCCGTCGCGCCGGCCCGGCGGGGGCGGCGGCTGGGTGGGGTCACCGTCGAGCCAGCGGGCCACGTCGTAGTTGTAGAGCTGCTTGCTCCACAGCAGCCCGGCGAAGGCCTGGCGCATCACCCGCGCCTCGTCGGGGCCGGCCGTCTGCGGGGTGAGCTCGGCGTAGAACTCGTCGGCCTCACCCCGGCGCTGCTCGATGACGCGGCCGAACCCATCCCCGAGCGCGTTCGCCGCGCCGTCCTGTCCCACCTCCGTGGCGCCGGCCCCCGCTGTGTTCGCCGGCGCAGGGGGCGCCGGACGCAGCCGCAGCCGCAGTTCGGCCGTTTCGCCGGGCGCGATGGTCAGCCGGTACCACAGCGCGCACTTGGTCCCGCGCTGATCGGGATTGACGGTGGGCGCCCCGTGAATCACATGGTCGTTGATCCCGTCCTTGGGGTACGGCGTCGTCGGCGTCGCGCCGAAGAGGAGTCTGACGTTGGTCTCGTTCTCACAGAACAACGGGACCGGGCTGACGCCGTCCGGGCCCGGGCCGGCCAGCAGCTCGAGGGAGCCGAGGAAGGGGTGCTCGGTCTTGATGACGGAACCACCGGAGCCGGCCAGCAGCGGCCTGGGCGCATCCGCATCCCATGACCAGGTGTTGCGGTACCACGCGGCGGGCAGCACGTGCACGGTGTCGGTGTCCGGGCCAGCGTTGGTCACCCGGACCGTCATCAGCACGTCGGCTGGGTCAGCTTTAGCGTAGCTGACCTCGGTGATCCAGTAGCGGTTCTGGTCGAACACGCCGGTGTCGAGCAGCTCGTACTCCGGGTCGTGCTTACCGCGCCGGCCGTTCGTCGCGCGCAAGTCCTCGTACGGGAACGCGTTCTGCGGGTAGTGGTACCGCCACAGGTTCCAAGCGTGGCTGGGCACCGCGTCCAGGTACCACCAGTACTCCTTCACGTCCTCGCCGTGATTGCCCTCGGCGCCGGTCAGCCCGTAGGGGCGCTCCTTAAGGATCGGGTCGCGGCCGTTCCACAGCGCCAGCCCCAGGCACAGCCGCTGCTCCACGTCGCAGAAGCCGGCCAGGCCGTCCTCGCCCCAACGGTAGGCCCGGGACCGGGCGAGGTCGTGCGACAGGTAACCCCATGCCTCACCGTCTGCGCTGTAATCCTCGCGGACCGTCCCCCACTGGCGCTCACTCACATACGGTCCCCACAGGTACCAGTCGCTGGCCTGCCGCAACCCGTTCTCGAGCCGCCCGAATCCAGCGACCCGCTGACTCTCAACGCCCATGACCAGGCTCCTGCCTTGTTGGTGCGGGGGGCACCACGGGTTCGTTCGGGATAATCCAAGTCTTCATTCCGAACGGTAGCGTGCTTCCCGCTCGCACTCCGATGTCGGTATCAGACGCGGGAGAGGACAGCCACGCGTCATTACTTGACGGGTCGACGACTGCGCGGTAGGTTCTGTTTCACGGCTTACACGCGTTACACGCACAAGGCATGCAAGTGAGGAAGTTGACATGGCGAAGCCAGGGGCCACCCGCGTCGAGAAGCACGTCCGGTCGGTCTTTCCCGACGGCGTCATCAGCCGGGTCCAGGTACTGGAGTACGGGGATGACCCGGCGGTAGAGCCGGGCGACATCGCGATCCGGGTCTTCTTCCCCCGGCCGGACCGGCCCGAGGGCGAGGAAGCCGACGAGGACATCGTCGAGTCTTTCGGGGAAGCCAACCGCGAGCGCCTCAAGAAGCTGAACGACGAACTGCCCCGCGCCATCGCGTGGGTGGAGTTCGAGCCTGACCGGCCGGCCGGGGCGGAGGAGCCCCGCCGTCATGTCCTGAAGCTCGGCCGCGAGGGCCGGGCCGCTAAGCCGCTGGATGAAGCGTCCGAGGAATTCACCCCCGTCATGACGCGGCTCGGGCCTGCCGACCTGGCCGCCGTGGACATGCTGATCACCGCGGGCATCGCGGGCAGCCGCGCGGAGGTGCTGCGCTGGGCGGTGGGCCGCATCCGTGAGAACCCGGCCTACGCGCAGCTCCAAGACCGGGTGCATGAGATCAGCGAGCTCAAAGCCCGGTTCTGACCGGTCCCGGCTGACCTGCAGGGATCACGGCCAGCGGGCCAGGTCCGCCGCTTCGCTGACTGACAAGCTGTCGGTGTCGATGCGGAGATCGCGTCGGCGTAGAACGCGGCGGTACGGGCGTCAGGCACCGGGCCGCTCAGGACCAGACGCCGTGCCCCGGCCTGGTGATAGGCCCGCCACACGTCCGCCAGGTTGCGTGCCCGCAGCTGGTGACCGCCCGGGTCGCCTGCGGGAGCCGCGCTCATAAAGCCAACCTGGCCGAGGTCGAGGTAGGCCGTCGCGAGCCCGGATCGCAGCTGCCGGAGGTAGACCTCGAAACCGACAGCGGACTTGCCGACGCCGGTGGCGCCGCAGACGAGCAGGACCTCGCCGCCGGCCCCGGCCGCTGGCAAGGGGGCCAGCGCGGTCTCGTCCGCCCGGGCGCCAGTGGCGTGCTCAGGCGGCCATCCGCCGCAGCGTTCCCGCACCAGCCGGGCCACCTCGGCGACGGTCAGGCCGTCGGTGCCGACGCACGCGTCCGCGAGCGCCGACCGGTCCAGCTCTTCGGCCGCCCGCAGCGAGCCCGCGACCAGGTCCGGTGCGCCGCGATCCGTCAGCCGCCGCCGCAGCTCGCCCTGCGACGCCCGCAGGCGGCAGACGGTGACGGAGGCACCGCCGACCGTTCCGGATGAAATGGCCGCGGAAGGGCCCAGGTCCCCGGACACGACGAGCGCGCCGCAGCCGGCCGCGCGGAAATTCGCTGCCACCGCGGACACGTTGCGTTCCTTGAGCCCCAAGCGCTCCGGGTCGTCCGGCGGCGCGGGAAGACACATGCCCAGCTGGTCGATGTCGACGAAGCCCGCCCGCTCACCTGATCGCGCGAGCCCGTCATACAGGGCCCAGCCCACTGCCGACTTGCCCGCCCCCGGCGGGCCGCACAGCCACAGGACCGAAAACCGATCATCGCGCACACGCGCATTATGACAAGCCTCGTCGCGGACATGTCCCGTGCTCGCTTTGGCCGTGTCGTTACCGGCTTGCGCGCAGTTGCGGGGATAGTGTCGCGTTCTGAGGCGGTATGGCACGGATTCTCAAGAGCAGACCGGCCTACCTCCCGGGCCGACAATAGCCGGTCACCATCCGGCTCGATGACCTGGAAGTCAGCTGCGAGGTGCTCGGCTGCGAGCCGGGTGACCTGCTGGTCCGCGAACCTGGCAAGATCCGCCGCGACCAGCGGGAAGACGACGATGCTCAGGCGGCTGCGACGGGCGGCGGTCCGGTGATCCGGCGCCGGCACGCCGGACGTTCCGGGCCGCCCGTGTGAGCGCCCACGCGCCGCCCGGCGACCGTCGGCGCCGGCCAGCGAGTTGCGGCGTTCCCCCCGGCTGAGCATGTGATGGATCGTGCGGCGAGATGCCGGGTCGTGGACGTATTCGAGCATGTGCAGGGTCTTGATTGCCTGGCCGAGTCCGGCCAGGGCGCGGGCGAGGCTGGAAGGGGCAGGGCCGCGTTGCAGAGTGCGCAGGATCGCCGAGGGGAGGACGATGCCGGCGCGCAGCGAGGCGGTGAGCTGGCAGATCTCGTCCCAATGCTCGGCGATGAGCCGCGTGTTGATGTGGTTACGCGCCAGCCCGTCGAGCGGGCCGTAGCGGGCGTGGCGGTGGATCCACCACAGCCGCAGGCCGGGCAGGTCGGCCAGCCGCGGTGCCCACCGGTAGCCCAGCGCCCACGTAAGAGCGAAGATGACTTCGGAGGCGCCGGCGGTGTCGGTGGAGACCATCTTGGGCCGGATGCCGGTCTGGTTCGCGATGAGCCCGTCGAGAACATACAGGCTGTCACGCTGTGTGCCGGGGATCGGCTGAGGCCATCTCCCCGCCGCCCCAGGCCTGGGCCAGCGGGAGGGGCGTGTGGTAGTCGACCAGCCGGGCGTTCGCGGCGGCGTGGGTGGCCGAGCGCAGGTAATTGTGCGCGACCCAGTTCAGCCGTGCACGGGAAAGAGGCGGGTAGGTTTCGTCGGCGACCGGGGTGAGCACGATCTCGTCGCGGCCTTTGCGGTGTTCGATGCGCAGGTCGGGGTTGGCGGCGTACCCGGTGGCGGTGCGTCGCCATGCCGCATCCAAAGTGGCCGACAGCTGGCCGATGGCGGTGGCCGGCTCGGGTTCGAGGGCCACGGCGTCGCACAGCGTCTCACGCTGGTCAGCCCAGGTACGGGGGTGAGGAGGTCGGCGCGGGGATCGCCCCAGCGGGTGCTGCCGGGGGCGTGGATGTCGCGGCGGCGCAGCCGGGTACGGAGCTGGTCGAGCACGCAGCAGGTGTAGCCGTCGCCGCCGGGGCCGCGCAGCGGCGAGCCGACGAGCTAGTGCCGCGGCAAGTAACGTCCGCCCCGCTTCCAGCCACCGTCAGCCCCGGGCCCGGCCACGACTACGATGGGCCGTTGTTGTTGCGGGGACAACAACGATGGAACATCGTGGTGCCTCGCGAGCGGGAGCAGGGCAGCACGGGCGTGCAGGATGGGGCGGGCGGGGCTCACGGGGACCGCGGGCGGCCAGTCGTCGCCGGGCGTGACCCTTCGCTGCCGGTTACCCGGGCAACGCTGATTGATGCGGTTGCGCTGCGCCATCGACGCCCGCGACCAGTGCGTGGCGTCCTGCGGCATCTCCTCCAAGAAGGCCACTGGTCTAGACCAATTCTGAATTGGTCTAGACCATTGAGATCCGGGTATCAGCACCGATTCAGCACGCGGTCCGGAAACGACGGGAAATACCCAGGATGCTTCGGGCAAACGCCACCCGAGTGGGGGCCGCCCCAGTCCCCTGCGGAACGGCCCGCCTTCCCGAGTCAACGATAGGTATATTCGCAGGTCAAGGCTACCGTACGTCCAATCCGGTCACGGCCCGGCCGATGATCATGCGCTGGATCTCCGAGGTGCCCTCGAAGATGGTGAAGATCTTCGCGTCCCTGTGCCAGCGCTCCACCGGGTAGTCCCTGGTGTAGCCGTTCCCGCCGAGGATCTGGATGGCCTGCTCGGTGACCCGGACCGCGGTCTCCCCCGCGACCAGCTTGGACATCGATCCCTCCGCGCCGGTGAACGGCTTACCCTGCCGGGCCATCCAGGCCGCACGCCAGGTCAGCAGGCGAGCGGCGTCGACCG
>Ga0187851_10001593_pt1 | contig 21555 bp, 19 predicted proteins | sample June2016WEW_6_10_FD_132997 | JGI IMG/M metagenome (GOLD analysis project Ga0187851, IMG submission 132997) | Peatland microbial communities from SPRUCE experiment site at the Marcell Experimental Forest, Minnesota, USA - June2016WEW_6_10 | ecosystem: Environmental > Terrestrial > Soil >...
ACCGCACACGCCACGGCCGCGACCAAGGTCACGCTGGCCTGCGGCCACCTGATCGCCGCCGCGATCATCATCCCGGCGGTCACCCGCCGCCTCGCCGCCGCTCCCCGCGCGCGATAACAGATGGCACCGGATGAGGAGAAGTCCCCTGCCGCGGTATCTGCGGCAGGGGGCTTCGACACCCTCAGCTGCGGAAACGGCGGTGCAGGTCGCGGACCTGCTCGTCCAGGCCGGGGACCGGACCGGCGACGAGCAGGCCGGGCGCGACCTCGGCGATCGGCAGCGGGCGCACCGGTGCCGGGCCGGCCCCGAGCTCGGCGAGCCAGCCGGTCATCTGCTCGGAGGAGCTCACGTACACGATCCGGCCGAGTCCGACCCAGGCGTGGGCGGCGGCGCACATCGGGCAGTGCTCACCGGAGGTGTAGACGGTCGCCGCGGCCCGCTGGGCGGCGGTCAGGTGGGCCGCGGCCCAGCGGGCCAGCTCGAACTCCGGGTGGCGGGTCGCATCGCCCGTGCTCACCTCGCGGTTGCGCTCCTCGGCGAGCACCTGGCCGTCCGCCCCGGCGAGGACCGAGCCGAACGGGAAATCCCCCGCGTCAACGGCCTCGGCCGCCAGTTCCACGCACCGGCGCAGGTACGGCAGGTCCGACTCCCCCGGGCGGGCTTTCACGTGATCCTCGTGAGTCACCATGGCTCCGTTCGGAATGAATGCCTTTCACGGTGTCCCGTGAGGGCGCCGGCTCAACCTACCGGGTCACCCGGCCAGCCGCGATACGCTTATGGCGTGAACAGTTACGGACCCCAGGTCATGATGCCCCGCTCGCGGGGCCGCTGACGCGTCCGGATAGTTCCGATCCGAGGCCCTGCTGAAGGGGCCTCGATGTGTGTCCGCGCTCGGAGCCCCCCGCGAAGGAGGCTGCGATGACCGCGCCGCACACCTACATCACCACCACGATCCCCTACGTCAACGCACGCCCGCACATCGGGTTCGCGCTCGAACTCGTGCAGGCCGACGTGCTGGCCCGGGCCGGCCGCCGGCATGGCGAGAACGTCAGGTTCCAGGCCGGGACCGACGACAACTCGCTGAAGAACGTGCTCGCCGCCCAGGCGGCCGGCCAGCCCGTGCGGGACTTCGTCGACCGCAACGCGGACGCGTTCGTGGCCCTGGCCCAGTCGCTGTCGCTGACCGTCGACGACGTCATCCGCACCAGCCGCGACCCTCGGCACCGGCCGGGCGTCGAACGATTCTGGCGTGCCTGCGCCCAGGCAGGCGATCTGTACCGCCGGCGGTACGAGGGGCTGTACTGCACCGGCTGCGAGCAGTTCTACCAGCCCGCTGAGCTGCCCGGCGGCCGGTGCCCCGAGCACGACACCGTGCCGCAGGCGGTCACCGAGGAGAACTGGTTCTTCCGGTTGTCCAGGTACGCCGGGCCGGTACGCGAGGCCATCGCCACCGGGCGGCTCCGCATCGAGCCCGCGGGGCGCCGGCACGAGGTGCTCGCGTTCATCGACGGCGGCCTGGCCGACTTCTCGGTGTCCCGGCCCGCGGCCCGGGCCGGCGGCTGGGGCATTCCGGTGCCCGGCGACGACAGCCAGGTGATCTACGTCTGGTTCGACGCCCTGTGCAATTACGTCACGGCGCTCGGCCCCCCGGGCAGTGCGGCGTACCAGCGCTTCTGGGCAGGCGAAGGGCACCGTCTGCACCTGGTGGGCAAGGGCGTGCTGCGGTTCCACGCCGTCTACTGGCCGGCCATGCTGCTGTCGTCGGGCCAGCCGCTGCCGACCGGCATCTTCGTGCACGATTACCTGACCGCCGGCGGCCGGAAGATCAGCAAGTCCGCGGGCTCGGCCGGGTCAGACCCTGCCGCGCTGGCCGCGGCCTACGGCGCCGACGCCGTCCGCTGGTGGCTGCTCCGCGAGGTGCCCCGGGTGGGCGACGCGGACTTCACCGTCGAGCGGCTGATCGCCCGGGCCGACGACGAGCTGGCCAACGGCCTGGGGAACCTGGTCAACCGGGTGGTGGCGATGATCCACCGCTACCGGGACGGCCTGGTCCCGAGCACTCGCGCCGGGCTCGACGCCGGCGCGGACCTGGACGCGGCCTGCCGCCAGGCCGGCGCCCAGGTCGCCGCGGCGCTCGGCGAGTTCGATTTCCGGCGGGCCACAGCCGCGGTCTGGTCCATCGCGGATGAGGCGAATCGGCTGGTCAACCGGGTCCGGCCCTGGGCGCTGGCCCAGGCCGAACGTGGTGGCGGCCACGACGCCGCGACGTCGGGCGCACGCCTCGACGCCGCGCTGCGCGTCCTGCTCGAGGCGTGCCGGACGCTGGGCCGGGAACTAAGCCCGTTCCTGCCCGACGCCGCGGCCCGCATCACGGCTCAGTGCGCACCCGGCGAGGACGGCCGCCTGCCGCCTGCGTCCCCGGTGTTCCGGCGGCTGGCTACCGGCGGCGGCGGCCACGCTCCAGGCCGGTGACCCGGAGCAGGAGCAGCAGGACGAAGGCACCGATGATCGAACCGATGATGCCCACGGTATGGAAGCTGTGAATGCTCACGTGGTGGTACTGGATGAGGTTCTGCAGGAAACCTCCGATGAAGGAGCCGACGATGCCGAGCACGATGGTGCCGAGTATCCCGATCGAATCACGGCCGGGGAGGAGGAGGCGGGCGATCAACCCGGCGATCAGGCCGATGATGATGAGGACGATAATGAAAGTGACCATGGCTGTATCCTTTCCAGCCTCCGCGTTTTATGTGCGCCCGGCGGAAACGCCGACGAATCGTGATAATCGCGGCTGTGATAATCGGGGCTACAGCGCAGCGAGCTCGCGTTCCAGCGGGGTACGGAACCGCGGGGTGACCCGGTCCTGGCCGATCCAGGCCCGGAGCCGCTGCGCCTGCGCGGCGATCGCCGCCTGCGCCTGCGTCCCGGTGTCCTCCAGCAGCCGGACCGCGATCTCGCCGTCCGCGCGCTGCGCCCAGCCGCCCACGATCCGGCCGTCCCACCAGACCGTGGGCCCGATGTTCCCGGACCGGTCGAACAGGGCCTGCGTGTGCCCGCCGACGTACCAGGCCCGGCCGCGCCAGCCCATGGCGGTGGGATCGAGGGCGGGCAGCAGGGCCGGCCATGGTTCGGCGGCCGCGGGCTGGTCCTGGTCGGCGGCCAGCATGATGCCAGGCACGCCGTCGAGGTCGACCTCGGCGATCTGGAGCCCGGCCAGCGCCTGCCTGACCTGACTGGCCGTCCAGCCGGTCCACCACTGCAGGTCAGAGACGGGGGCCGGGCCGAACGCCACCAGCCACAGGCGCGCCAGTTCGGTCCGCGCGGCGGGTGCGGCCCAGGGCGTCCGCTCGCCGGCGGCGGTCCAGGTGAACTGCAGGGAGGTCCATCCCCCGCGGGGCCGGCCGCGGACCATGCGCCCTTCCGCGGACAGCAGCGTGAGCAGCCGGCTGGTCAGGTTCACCACCCCGCCGTACGGGTTATCCGCGGCCTGCACGATCGGGGTGCGCAGCCGCGGTTCGTCCCGGGCGAGCTCCGCGCCGGTGGCGGATCCGCGCGCGGACAAGGCGCGCAATGTCGCCTCACCGACGTCCTGGAGCCAGGCCGCCGCGTCCGGCGCGATGCCGGCGGCCTGCACGACTGCGGTGAGCTGGCGCCGCAGCCGCTCGGCCACCTGATCGGTGCAGGCGGCCTGGATGACCGGGGCCAGGCCGGCCGGCACCACGAACACGGTCCGCCGCATGCCGAGCATCCGCACCAGGGCACCGTCGTCGTACAGCGCGTCCTCGACGGCGGACTTGGCGGCGCAGCCGGTGCGGGCCCAGGCCGCCAGGTAGACCGACGCGGGGTCGGTGCCGTGCAGGGCCAGGACGCCGGCCGCCGCGGCGGCGACCGTGCCGGCCAGGCCGGCCGGCGCCAGGTGGTGGCGGGCCGCCAGCCGGGCCCGGCGTTCGGCCGCGCTGACGGCCCGGATGCCCATGGCGAAGACCATACTCCGGGGGCGCGGTAACGTCGGACCGTGATCAGCTTCCGCCAGCCTGGCACCATCGTGACCGACCATGTTTTCGGCGTTCCGCTGGATCACGGCCATCCGGACGGCCAGCAGATCGAGGTCTTCGCCCGTGAGGTCGTCGCGGCCGGCCAGGCCGGCGCGGACCTGCCCTGGCTGCTCTTCCTGCAGGGCGGCCCCGGGTTCGGCGCGCCGCGGCCGCAAGGCCGGGACTCCTGGCTCGACCGGGCGCTGACCGATTACCGGGTCCTGCTGCTTGACCAGCGCGGCACCGGCCGGTCCTCCCCCGCGAACCGGCAGACGCTGGCTCGGCTCGGCTCGGCTCAGGCTCAGGCCGACTACCTGACGCACTTCCGCGCGGACAGCATCGTGCTTGACGCCGAGCTGATCCGGCGCGACCTGGCCGGCGACGTGCCGTGGACCGTGCTCGGGCAGAGCTTCGGCGGCTTCTGCGCCGTCACCTACCTGTCCTTCGCCCCGTACGGCATCCGCGAGGCGTTCCTGGCCGGCGGCCTGCCCGGGATCGCCGTGACCGCCGATGACGTCTACCGGCACACCTACCGCACCGTCCTGGCCAAGAACGCCGCCCACTACGAGCGGTACCCCGCCGACGTGGCCCGGGCTCAGCGGGTGGCCGCGTACCTGGCGGACCACGACGTCCGGCTGCCCGACGGCGCGCCGCTCTCGGTGCAGGCGTTCCAGTCGGCCGGGCACATGCTCGGCCAGAGCGGCGGCAGCCACGCGCTGCACTACCTGCTGGAGAACGCGTTCGCGGACGACGAGCTGTCCGATGCCTTCCTGTACGCGCTCATCGACGAGCTGAGCTTTGCCGCCGCGCCGCTGTACGCGCTGCTGCACGAGGCGTGCTACGCGCAAGGTGCCGCGACCCGCTGGGCCGCGCAGCGGGTCAGGGCGGAGTTCGCCGAGTTCGATCCCGGCCCGGCCGCCGACGGGACCGCTCCGCTGATGTTCACCGGCGAGATGATCTACCCGTGGATGATCGAGGCCGACCCGGTGCTGCGCCCGCTCCGGGAGGCGGCCGGCATCCTGGCCGAACGCGACGACTGGCCGCCGTTGTACGATCCTGCCCGGCTGGCCGGCAACGAGGTGCCGGCGGCCGCCGCGGTGTACTACGACGACATGTACGTGGACCGCGAGCTCTCGGTCCAGACCGCCCACGCCATCCGCGGCCTGCAGACCTGGGTGACCAGCGAGTACTCCCACGACGGGCTCCGGGTGAGCAGCGGAGCCGTGCTGAGCCGCCTGATCGATATGTGTCACGGCAACATATGACCGTTTGGTATCGCCGTGGCCACGGCCCGCCCGGCGCCCTAGGCTAGTGACATGCCTGGCGTCTTTTCGAAGCGCCCCGTCCTCATCGGGGCTGCCGTCGCGGTGCTGGCCGTCGCGGGGCTGGCCGTGGCGGCCGGCGGCACGGCCCTCACCCCGTCCGCCTCCGCTGACGTGGCGTCGCTGGCCTCGGCGGGACGCGGCCAGGCCGCGCTTGAGATCATCACGGGAACCCCTGTCCTCGACGTTAGCATCGCTCCCCTGGCCGGCACCTTGCTCCGGGTCTCGGTGCCGGACAACGCCCCGGTCACGCCGGTGCTGTCCGGCTCGGCGCCGATCGTGCTTTCGCTGACCGGTCGCAGCGTTTCGGCCCGGCCCGGCGCGGCGTACGCGGTCAGCGTGGTGCTGAGCTCGTCGGTGCGATGGAGCCTGGACTTCGCGGGGGGCACCCAGCAGATCCGGGCCGACCTGCGCGGTGGCCAGGTCGGCGGGATTGCCGTGACGGCGGGCTCGGACATCCTGCAGATCACCTTGCCCAGGCCCACCGGGACGCTGCCCTTCCTGCTCGCGGGCGGGGTCACCCAGTTCAAGCTCGGTTTGCCCGGCGGCGTGCCGGCCCGGGTGACGGTGGGCGGCGGCGCGTCCTACGTGTCGGTCGATGACCAGGACCTGACCGGTGTGGCGGGCGGTACGGTGCTGACCCCGCCCGGCTGGGCCGGCGCCGCGTCCCGGTTCGACATCGACGCGACCTCAGGGTTCTCACGCCTGACCGTCAGCCGGTGGTAGCGACCCGGGCTGATGGCACGCCCCGCCTGCCCTCCACCCGTCAAACCGCGACTAGCGGAGCCAGGACGGGCGAGAGCGGGGCCGGGGCCTGGGGGAACGGCCGGCTCGGAATTTCCCGCCGCAGCACAGGTGCGATCTTGCCGAAGAAGAGCTCTTGGCTCCTGCGGTGCTGAGCCTCGGTCAGCCCGCCGGCGTCCGCGTGCAGGTGCAGCACCTCGTGGCCGAGCCGTTCGTGGCCCCGGCGCACCTGGTCGATGATCTGCTGCGGGCTGCCGACCAGGATCGAGCCCCGCTCGATCGCGTCCTCGATCGAGCAGAAGGCCGGCTTCAGGCCCAGTCCCCTGAGCCGGACCTGGCGCGCATTGTAGATCGGCCGGTACGTCTGGATCGCCTGCTGTGACGTCGGCGCGCTGTAGTATCCGGCGGTCCCCGCCCCGATCAGGAGGGCGCCCGGGTCACGGCGGTAGAACTCCCACCGTTCGCGGTAGTAGCGGACCAGCTCCGCGCACGTCTCGACCGGAGTTGTGACGTTGGCCGAGAACAGCGGGTCGCCCCAGCGCGCCGCCCGGTCCGCCGAGTCGGCGCTCGTCGCGCTGCCGTGCCAGATCCGGGGCGGCTGCTGCAGCGGACGCGGCCAGGTCTGCGCGTCCCCGTGCCAGAGCCGGCGGAAGAGCTCGCAGCCCTCCCGGTCGCGCTCCCCCTGGTCCTCGGCCGTCACGCGGGACAGCTTGGCCGGCGCCGTGCCGCTGCCTTCGCCGATGATCAGCTCAAGCCTGCCGCCGGACAGGTGATCCAGCGTGGCGTAGTCCTCGTAGACCCGGACCGGGTCCCGCAGGCTGACCGCGGTAAGGGCGGTGAACAGCCGGATCGCCGACGTCCGGGCCGCGATGTGGCTCAGCACGACCGGCGGGGAGGAGGAGATGAACGGCCGGCCATGCCGCTCTTCCACGCCGAAACCGTCAAAGCCGAGTTCCTCGGCCCGAACAGCGCTGTCTATGACGTCCCGCAGCCGGTCGGTGGTCGACATGACCGTGCCGGTGATCGGGTCCGGCAGGTGCGTGATCCGGGTGGCGGCAACGAACTTCATGCGGCCACCGCCGCGGCCCTGGCAGGCCAGTCCGCCGCACGGTCGAGCCCTTCGGCTCCGGGCATGGCAGGGCTCCTCCTTAACTCGTTAAATCCGATCGCTTTAATAGTATATGTGAACTCCCGGCCGGCAGCGTCAGCGTAGCGCGCAGGACCCCCCGGAGCGCGGCTGGACTTTACGCCATAAAGTTCTGGGGTAAAGCCCTTGACTCTATGCCATAAAGCAGGCTCTACTTTATGGCATAGAGTTAATCGAGGGAGGAACCGTGAAACCCGCACCCGACACCACAAGTACCGCCGGCGGCAGCACCTTCGACGCCCGGCAGGCCGCTGCCCTGCTGGACCAGACCACCCAGCAGACGCGGCGCCGCCTCGAACCGGCCCAGCCGTGGCTCCTGGTGATCAGGGGGGTCCTGGTTTTGGCCGCCTTCGGCGCGGTCTGGCTCAACGTACGCGGCCAGCACCCCTACCGGTACCCGACCGCCGCGGTCACCCCCTTCGTGATTACCTTCGGGATCCTCAACCTGGTCGCGACCGTCACGGTGGCCAGGCGCGCGACCGCCGGGGTGGTCGGGAGATCCCGGCTGCGCCGGGCTGAGATTGCCGTCCTGGCGGCGATATGGGTCGGCGTGTTCGCGGTCATGGGGGTGCTCATTGCCGCCGGGGCGAGCGACGCGATCGTCTACGGTTGGTACCCGGTCACGGTGCCGCTGATCCTCTCTGGCCTGGCCTGGGCGGGCATCATGGCGGCGCGGGCTGACTGGCGTGCCTGCGGCACCGGGCTCGCGGTCGCCGTCGTCGGCACCGTCGGCGCGTTCGCGGGACCGGCCGGGGCGTGGGCGGTCACCGGCGTGGGCCTGTGCGCCACGCTCCTCGGCAGCGCCGCCGTGATCGTCTGGTGGCAGCGTCGCAGCGTGGTCCGGTCATGACCACCGAGGAGCTCGACCCGCTGATCCACGTGCCCACCCGGCTGAAGATCGTCGCGACGCTGGCGGCGCTGCACGACGGCGACACGCTGTCCTTCACCCGCCTGCAGGACATGCTCGGGCTCACCCCGGGCAACCTGATCATCCAGCTGCGCAAGCTCGAAGAAGCCGGCTACCTCAGTAGCGAGAAGACAAGGAACGGGTCCGCACAGAAAACCACGGTGGCCCTGACCAGCCAGGGCCGGAAGGCACTCGGCGTCTACACCCAGGCGCTGCGCGGCCTGCTGGACGGCCTGTAAATGACCCGGCTGGCCCCCGGTCCCCCCTGACAGCCCGTCGACGAGGGGCTGTCAGCCGATCTCGACGAGAAGGTTCGCGCGCAACTCCTCGCGGGCCAGACCACGGGACCGGTCCTGGCGGCTGAGGTCCACCCGGTGCTCGCTGCCGATCCGGCCGTCGTGCATGACCAGGATCCGGTCGGCCAGCGCGATAGCCTCGTCGACATCGTGCGTGACCAGCAGCATCGCGGCGGTGTGCCGGTGGCGCAGGGCGCGGACAAGGTCGTGCATCCGCCGCCTGGTGGTGGTGTCGAGCGCGGCGAACGGTTCGTCCAGCAGGACGAGCGCCGGGTCGGACACGAGAGCACGGGCCAGCACGACGCGCTGCGCCTCGCCGCTGGACAGCGTCTTGGGCCACGCGCCGGCCCGTTCGCTCAGCCCGACCTCCGCCAGCACGGAAAGCGCGGTCGGCTTCGCGCCATGGCCGTATAGCCCGATCGTCACGTTCTGCCATACCCGCTGCCACGGCAGCAGGCGAGCCCCCTGCAAGACGATCGCCCGCGCTCGCGGCACGGACACCGTACCGGCATCCGGCTGGTCGAAGCCGCCGAGCAGGCGCAGCAAGGTGGTCTTACCGCAGCCTGACGGGCCGAGCAGGACCACGAACTCCGATGCCGCCATCTCCAGCCACAGGTGGTCGAGAACGACCCGGTCGCCGAACCGGCGCACCACGTTCTCGGCCAGCACGCTGATGCCTTCGCGGGTTCCGTGCGGCGTGACCGCCGCTTCCTGGCCGCTCATCCGCCCGCAGAGGCCGGACGCCAGGCAGCAGGACGCGCTCGAAGATGTTTGGTCATGAATCCGATCCCTGAGTTTGCCGCCGCACGTACCGCGGTCACGGTTTCGGGGCCCGGCTTGAGTGCCGGGCCGCGCCGGTGACCCGATGTGCGGCGTGAGCTTGCGGGTGCCGAGCCTCAGGAACAAACCGCGCTGGATACTCGCTTGAAGTCCACGTAGCGGCGGGCTACGAACGGCTGGAATCGCCTCATTCTATAAGTTTACTAAATCGATCGGTTTAATAGAATATGATGTTGGTCACATTTATCGCCGGACGTGTGCGCGCAGTGCCTCGAAGCCGCGCAGCAGCCCGACGTCGGTGCCAGGAGCGTGCCGAGCGTGGTTCGGGCGCTCAGCTTCCTGATGAGCCACCTGATCAGGAAGTACATCACTGGTACCGCAGGGCCGTGCCGGGCTGGATCCGGGTGGCGCGGCGCAGCGGCCCGCGGATGACCACGAGCGTGAGCACCAGGACGCCGGCGAGCGTGGTCAGCGGGATCACCGGCGGGAACTCCTGCGGCAAGCTGATGTCGACATTACGGAGCAGGAGCGCCAGCAGCCCCTGGTACATCAGCCAGCCGAGCAGCACGCCCAACACCCAGCCGACGACGGCCAGGGCCACCGCCTCCCAGCTGAAGATCCGGCGGATCTGGCGCCCGCGGGCACCCACGCAGCGCAGGATACCGACCTCACGGGTCCGTTCGATGACGCCCATGCTGAGGGCGCTGACCAGGCCCATCAAGGTGATGGCGACCACCAGGAGGCCCAGGATCTCGACGATCGTGAGGATCGAGGTGTCGGCCGCGGTGATCTGCGCTTCGGTCACGTAGAGCTCCTGCGTGCTGACCGGGTATCCGGCGGCGGCCAGCCGCGCTGCCGCCGCGGCAGTCGCCCGGTCCACGACGGCGTGGCTGGAACTGGCGGTGGAAAGCCAGATCGAGTCTGCAGTGCCGGGCCCGCCGTCGAGGCGTTCCAGCACGGGTAGCGGGAAGTAGACGGTGTCGCCTGCATTGAGCTGGCCGGTGTCGATCCCGATGACGCGGGCCCTGGTGGGCCCCGCGGCCATCGTGAGGGTGAGGACCTGCCCGACCCTGGCGCCGGTGACGCGTGCTACGGCGGGGCCGAGCACCACCGGCGGGATGGCCGTGCGGGTGTCCGCGACGGTATCCGCGCTGGTGAACCAGTGGCCCGCACTCAGCCGGTAAGCGTAGAGCGGATGCGTACCCAGGCCCCACGCCACGTAGGTCTGCCCGTCGTACTGCACCGAGCTAGTCTCGACCGGCTCGGCGCCCGTGACACCTGGCGTCGAGGCGGCGACGGTGAGCGCCTGGCTGCCGAACGGCCGCGTGTCGGTAGTCCCTGCCATCCCCGCGCTGAAGCTGAAGTGGAGCAGGCCGACGGTCTGGCTGATGACGGCGGTTACCGACTGGCCGAGAGCGAGGAAAGTGATCGCGAGCCCGGCTGCCACCGCGACCTGGGCGATCGCGGCTATGCTGCGGCGCTTTTGCCGCAGGACGTTGCGGACTCCCATCCGCGCGCTGCCAGGAATCTTGGTCCCGGAGAGCATGCCGCTGCGCGCGACCAGGCGGTCGAGCTGGCCCGAGCCGTATCCGCTGGTGCCCTTGTCGGCGAGGGTCTCGGCCACGGGCCTGCGCAGCGCACGCCGGAGGGCGGGGAGCGAGGCGGCGACGGCGAGCACCGGGCCGAGCAGGAGGCTGGCCACGACGACTCCGATGGCGATCCCGAAACCGAAGGACACGTCGACGAGTTTCTCGGCGAAGTACTGCGCCAGTAGGTAGGCGATGGCGACGCCGAGGACGGCGCCGATGACCGCGCCGGCCGCGCCGAGCATCGCCGCCGTGCGCAGGAGGCTGCCGCCGATCTGCCGTCGTCGTCCGCCTAGCGTTTTGAGGATGGCGATCTCGTGGGCCTGCTCGGCGATGAGGGTGTTCATCGTGGTGGCGATGAGGAACAGGGCCGAGACGAACGCGAGGATCGTGATGATGTACAGCAGCGCCAGGATGTGGTTGAACCCCGACTGCCCTGGCCACTGCCCGGGGGCACGGACGGCAGGCAGTGCTGTGACCGGGTCCGATCCGGTCTGCGCGGTCAGGTAGCCGCGTACCTCGGTGATCACCCGGGACTGCGCGGCCGTGCTGTCGTCGCTGAGCCGGAACCCCAGGTAGTTGTAACCGCGGACACCGCGCAGCGCCTGCACCGTGGCCGTCGGGGCGTAGAAGACCGGCGTGCTTGAGCCGTTCGCGCCAGGGGTCGCGTCTAGGTTCAGGCCCGTACCGCTGACCCGCAGCCGTACGAACCCGCCGCTGGCGGCCCGCACGTCGATCGTGCCGCCATTGGCGACAGCGAAGCCGGTGGCCCGGGCGTTGCCTGCGTCAGCCAGGACCTCGCCCGGCCCCGGCAGCCGGCCGGTGAACACCGTGACGGTGTTCACCGGGGCAGATGCTAGGTCGGTGCCGGCGAGTTCGACGTTTTGGGCACCGCTGGCCAAGGCCACGGTGGTGGTGAAGCCCACGGCCGGGCTGACCGCGGCGACGCCCGGCAGGTGGCCGAGCGCGCCGAGCTGTGCGGGAGTCAGGTCAAGGTCGCTGGTGGATATTCCGACGTCGTAGAGGTGGCTCTCGGCGATCTGACGGTTCATGGCCGCGTTCAGCAGGCTCGGCACGGCCAGAAAGCCAAGGCTCGCGATGGCGACGCACAGCGTGAAGACGGTCAGCAGCGAGCGCGCGCGGTGCCGGGTCAGATCACCCACGGCCTTGCGGTTCAGCGTGTTCATGGCCGCCGTCTCGTGTCGTCGACTATCAGGCCGTCGCGAACGGACACGATCCGGGATGCCTTCTCGGCGAGAGCCTGGTCGTGGGTGACGTACACCACCGTGGTCCCGTTTCCGTTCAGGCCCCTGAGGAGTTCGAACATGTCCCTGGCCATGGCGGTGTCGAGGTTGCCGGTGGGCTCGTCGCCGAGCAGGACCGGCGGATCGCAAGCCATCGCCCTGGCGATCGCGACGCGCTGCTGCTCCCCGCCGGACAACTCCAGCGGCAGCCGGTCGCCGTGATCGCCGAGCCCGACCGTGGCGAGGTGCCGGCCCGCCCTGACCTTCCGCTCGCGCGGCGGGCCGAGCCGGGCTAGGTCCAGCGGGAGCGTCGCGTTCTCCATGGCGGTAAGTGTGGGCATCAGCTGGAAGAACTGGAAGACGAGGCCGATGGTGCGGCCGCGCCAGGCCGCGAGCTGATCCTCGGTCATCTGATCGAGGCGGCTGCCGTTGACCGTGACCGTGCCGGCGGTGGGCCGGTCGATGCCGGCGATGAGGTTGATGATGGTGGTCTTGCCGCTGCCCGACGGGCCGGTGATCGCCACCATCTCGCCCGCGGCGATGGCCAGGTCCACGCCGCTCAGCGCGGGGAACCCGACGCCCCGCCTACCTCTCCTGCCCCCCGCACTGTGGTAGATCTTCTCTACCCCAGCCAGCTCGATGATGGCCGGGGGGGCTGGCCGCAAGGTAACGGGCCGCTGCGCGGCATCCGGGTAGGACTTGATCATCTTATTTCCTCTTTCCAGAGACGCAGGCGGGGGGTTCGATCCGACGAGATCGGGTGATCGGAATGTGTGATCGGGCGGGTCTCATGGGCGGCCGGGCGGGCGCCGAATGCCTGGCGTTCCAGCCGGATGTATCCGGGGCGGGCGGCGGCCAGCAGGATACGCACCCGCCGGCCGCCGGTGGCCAGAAGCCGGCTCAGCTCGTCGGGCTGGGCGTACCGCGCCAGCCACGGTGTGGTGAACCGGAGGCCGGGGAGCGAGGCTTTCCGCTGGATCTGCTTCTCACACCACCGGTAGGCCTCGGCTGGGAGGTAGCGCCGCATGGCCGGGAGGATCTGCTCTTCTTCGTCGGCAATGTGCTCATCAACCATGTCGCGCAGTTCGCTGACCGATGCGTGCAGCTCACCGAGCATGCCCGGTGCTGCGCGGAAGGAAGCCAGGGCCTGGCGGGCCCGGCCGGCCGCGGCCTCGATCGCCAGGTGGTCATCGGTCAGCGGGGCCAGGTCAATGGCCTGCCCGGCGGTGGCGGCGATCACCGGCCACAGAATCTCGTCCTCGTTCGCGTGGTGGGCGCGGATCTCGGCGAGCAGCGCCGCGGTGTAGCGGCCGATGGCGCGCGCCTGCGGGGGCGGTGCGCCGCGCCCGGCGATCTCGCCCAGGCGGGCGGCGAGCCGCCGCAGGTCCTGGCGCATCGCCCGGTGGATCACCACCATCGAAGTGAGGTCCGGCTCAGGCTCCGCCGCGGTTTTCACCCGGAGCGGGAATGACCGTGTGCTTGTCACATCCCAAGCCTGGGCCGGGGAACTGGCGGCAGACTTGCCGCGAACTTGCGGCAGAATGGCGAGCACTACGACGCCGAAGGCAATCCCCTCTGCCAGCGAGGTTCAAGTGATCAGGGTCAGGGTGCTCGGGCCGCTGGAGGTGACCGTCGACGGCGTTCCTGCCGGCGTCGGCGGGCCAAGGCAGCGGTGCGTGCTGGCCCGGCTGATCGCCGGACACGGCCAGGTCGTCTCCGCCGACCGGCTGATCGAGGATTTGTATGCCGATGAGGCGCCGCCCAGAGCGCTCGCGTCGGTGCAGTCGTATGTTTCTCACCTGCGCCGTGCGCTTGAGCCGGGCCGTGCGGCCTGGGACCGCGCGGGCGTCCTGGCCGCCTCCCCGCCGGGCTACGCGCTGCGGCTCGGCCATGACATGGTCGATTCCTGGTCCTTTGAAAACGAGGTGCACCAGGCCGCTGGGCTGGACGATCCCGCGGCCGTGCACTCGCTGCTTTCGCCGGCGCTGGCGTCCTGGCGCGGTCCGGCCTTCCAGGAGTTCGGTGGCCTGCCATGGGCAGATCTCGAGGCAGCCCGGCTGGACGAACTGCGCCTGACGGCCATCGAGATGCGCGCGGCCGCGGCGCTGCGGCTAGGCCGTGCGGCGCAGATGGTCGCGGACCTGGACCAGCTGACCGCCGAGCACCCGCTGCGGGAAGAGGCATGGCGGCTGCTTGCACTGGCGCTGTACCAGTCCGGGCGGCAAGGCGACGCCCTCGCCTCGCTGCGCCGGGCCCGCGCCCGGCTGGCCGAAGAACTCGGCGTCGACCCCGGACCGGCGCTGCGTGAGCTGGAAGACGGCATTCTCGCCCAGGCCGCGCACCTGTCCGCCCCGGCGCCCAGCCCGCAGCGGGCGCGTGCGGTGGCCGTCCCTGCGCAAGCGGGCGGCGATCGGACGCCGTCCACTGCGGCGCCGTTTGTCGGCAGGGACGCCGAGCTGGCCCAGGCCCTGGATGCGGCGGCAGATGTAGCTGCGGGCCGGCTGCGGGTCGTGCTGGTGACCGGGGATCCCGGGGCCGGCAAGACCGCGCTGGCCGACCGGGTCAGCCAGCGCCTGGCGGCCGAAGGCTGGGCGGTGACCGCTGGACGATGCCCCGAGCATGAGGGCGCCCCGGCGGGCTGGGCCTGGGCCCAGGCCCTCCGGCAGCTGGCCTCTACCGCTGCGCCGGCCGAGCCGGAGCCGCTGGCCGCGCTGCTGACCGACACCCCGCAGCAGGACGGCGACGCAGCCGCCGCGCGGTTCCGGCTGCACCGCGCAGTTGCCGGCTACCTGGAGGAGGTCAGCCGCGCCGCGCCGCTGCTGGTGATGCTCGACGACCTGCACCGGGCCGACGGCGAGACGCTGGCCATCCTCGCCGACGTCACCGCCGACCCGGCCGCGGGTAGAATTCTCATGCTGGCGACCTACCGGCCCGCCGAGGCAAGCGAGCAACTGGCCGGCTGCCTGGCGGCGCTGGCCGCCCGCGAGCCATCCCGGGTCACGCTGCGCGGCCTGGACGCGACCGCGGCGGCGGAGCTGATCCAGGCGACCTGCACCCGCCCCGTCGACGAGCAGACCGCGCGGGCCATAGCCGAGCGCACCGGCGGCAACCCGTTCTTCATCCGGGAAACCGCCCGGCTGCTCGACTCCGAAGGCGCGCTGGCGGCCACCACCGTGGTAGCCGCCGGAGTCCGGGAGGTCCTGCAGCGCCGGATCGCCAGGCTCCCGGCTACCGCCCAGACCATCCTGCGGCAAGCCTCGGTCCTCGGCACCGAGACCGATGTCGACGTGCTCGCCGCCGTGGCCGAGGTCGAGGAGGACGTGCTGCTGGACGCGATCGAGGCCGGGCTGCTCACCGGGCTGGTGACCGAGCCAGGACCAGGCCGGATCCGGTTTGCCCACGCCCTGGTCCAGGACACCCTCTACGACGGACTGTCCCGGCTGCGCCGCTCCCGGCTGCACGCCAGGGCCGCAGAGGCGATCGAGCGTCACAGCCCCGGCCAGGTGGCGGCCCTGGCCCACCATTTCGCCAAGGCGGGCACCGACCCGATCAGAGCGGCCCGGTACTGCCGCCTGGCCGCCGGCCAGGCCGAGCACCGCTTCGTCTACCACGAGGCCGCCCGGCTTTGGGAGCAGGCCATCGCCTGCCTCGACCTGGTCGGTGACACCCCAGCCCGGGACCGGCTGGAGCTTGTGCTCGGCCTGGTCGGCGCGCTCGCCCAGGCCGGGCAGCTGCCTCGCGCCCGCTCCTGGCGGCAGGATGCCGTCCGCGCGGCGCTGCCGCTTAACGACCCGGTCCTGCTTGCCCGGGTCATCACCGCGTTCGACGTGCCCAGGGCCTGGTTCTTCCGCGAATACGGCGAAACCGACGATGGGCTGGTAGGCACGGTCGAGCAGACGCTGGCCCAGCTGCCGCCCGGCGACCAGCCGCTGCGCTGCCGCCTGCTCACCACGCTGGCCTTCGAACTCGCAGATGGCGGCTCCGAGCGCGGTTACCATGCCTCCGCCCAGGCCGTGGAGATGGCCCGGCGCCTCGGCGACCCCTTCCTGCTAACCATGGCCCTCGGCGGCCGCTGGGTTCAGAGCTTGAGCTTCTGGCACGACGGGCTGGATGAGCGGCTGCGTATCGGCGCCGAACTGCTCGCGCTGCCCGGCAAGCCGGTGACCGCCGAGGCGCTCGCCCACATGATGCTCATGGCGGCCAGCAGCGGCAGCGCCGACTTCGTTGCGGCGGACAAGCACGCCGGCCAGGCCGCGCGCATCGCCGACCGCTATGATCTCCCGACGGTCGCCGCCGTGGTGAGCATCTACCGCGCGACGCGGGCAGCTCTGGACGGCGACTCAGCCGCCGTACAGCTCTACCAGCAGGCGGCCGCGCAGCTGGGCAGGCTCGGGCAGCACGGGGCCGGGCTGGCGATCCTGGGCCGGTCATCCCTGCTGATCATGCAGGACCGGATGGCGGAGATCACAAGCGTGCTGGACGGTGACCCGCGCATGCCTGCCCTGTTCCCCGAGCTGTACGCGCTCGGGCTCACCGCCGCCGGCCGCGCCGCCGACGCGCGGGCGGTGGCCACCCCCCTCCGCCCAATTCGCCGGGACCGCCGCTGGCTGTTCCTGACCGGCATCCGCGGCCTGCTCACCATCGCTCTCGACGACCGCGAGCCCGCCGAATCCGCCTACCGGGCGCTGCTGCCCTTCGCCGCCAGGCCCGCCGGAGCCGACACGATGTTGATTACCCTCTGGCCCGTGGCCCATATCCTCGGCGACCTCGCCCGCTACCTCGGCATCCCCGGCGCGCAAGCCCACTACAAGCACGCGCTCGCCATTGCCGAGCATGCGCACGTGGAGCCATGGCGCGAGGCCGCCATAAGGCGCCTGGATTAGCGACCACCAGCCTGGGCCCTCATTTGCGCCCATCAGCGCTACTCGGCCTGACCCGGCTGATCAAGCGCTTTCCCGGAGTCACCGGCCTGGCCACGGCCGGGGTCCTCGCCCAGGCCGCACCCCGGCATGGCCGGGTACTGGGAAGCGCTCTTCCCCGGCGAGATCCCCGCGCCGGAGAAAAGCTGCTGTAAAGTCTAGTAAATCTATTAACGAAATCGGCAATACAAGAATACCGAATAGAGGGGTGTCGTTCCCGTGGACGTGACAGGACAGTCGCAGTCGCAGTCGCAGTCGCAGGAAGACGTGCCGTTCTGGTTCGACCCGCTGTGTCCTTGGGCCTGGATCACTTCCCGCTGGATGCTGGAGGTGGAGAAGGTCAGGCCGGTACGGGTTGACTGGCGGATCATGTCGCTGGCCTACCTGAACCTGGTCCAGCACGAGGGCAAAGGGCTGACCGAGGAGTACCTGGAACGGATGGGCCGGGCCTGGGGACCGATACGGGTCTGCGCCGCGGCCGCCCAGCACAGCGGCCCCGGCGTCCTTGGCCCGCTCTATACCGCCATCGGCACCCGGCTGCACGTCCAGGGGCGCCGGGAGGACCCTGAGGTGATCCCCGAGGCCCTGGCGGAAACGGGATTGCCCGCCTCCCTGGCCAGCGCGGCCGGGAGTACGGACTATGACGAGCTGGTCAAGAGCTCTCACCACGAGGCGTTCGATGACGTCGGCCTGGACGTGGGCACCCCGGTCATCCGCATCCGCGGCCAGGCACTTTTCGGCCCTGTCATCACACCTGCGCCCCGCGGCGAGGCCGCCGGGCGGCTGTGGGACGGCCTGGTCCTGGTGGCCGAGGCTGACGGTTTCTTCGAGCTCAAGCGAAGCCGGGACCGCAAGCCTTCATTCGACTGAGGGGTGCGGCTGGTCCACGGGCACGCGCGCGGCGGAGAATACCGTGTGGCGACGCAGCCGGAACCCCAGCAGCTCATAGAGCCCGATCGCCGTGGTGTTGTCCGCCAGGGCGTGCAGGAACGCCGTCTCACCGCGGGCCCGGATGCTCGCCACCAGGGCGCGCACCAGGCGGGAGGCGAACCCGTGGCCGCGCCACGCCTCGTCCGTGCATACCGCGCTGATTTCGGTCCAGCCGGGCGGATGCAGCCGCTCCCCCGCCATCGCCACCAGCGCGCCGTTACGCCGGATGCCTAGATAGCAGCCGAGTTCCATGGTCCGCGGCAGGAACGGCCCGGGCTTGGTCCGCGCGGCTAGCTCCAGCATCTCGGGCACGTCCCCCGGTCCCAGCCGCACCGCCTCGCCGTCGGCCGCGGCCTCGACCTGGTGGTCGACAAGCTGGACGCCCTCGCCGATCAGCGTCGCCTCCCAGCCATCCGGCGGTGATGCCCGCACGCCGGCCAGCGCTACGATCGCTCCCGGGCCAGCCAGCGCGGCCACGTCGGCCCAGTCAGCGGTACCCGGCTGGTCGGGCAGGGCGAGAAACGGCGAGACGTCAGCCGGATACCGCGCCACGTTCCCGCGCCGCTCCGCCAAGCGTGCATGCGGCCCGGCCAGCGAAGAGCGGACGGGGTTGTCCAGAGGATGCGGCGCAAGCGACACCCTGACCTCCGGTCGCGGGAAAGATACGTGTTCAGCGTATTGTCTATAAAACTGATCTTCTTTGTCAATAACGCGAACGCGCGGTGACGTCGGGCTAGTCCGCTCGGATGGCTGGTAACCATTTACGGCCGAACGGCCGTACCTGCGTGATCACCCGGGCGGGTGGGGCGGCCCGTGGCTGTGCAGGATCTTGCGTCCCCGGGTGCCTGCGGATTGTCCGGGGGAGGCGCGCTGTCCTGCGATCGGGCGCGAGTCCAGCGTGCGGAGTCGATCGCACGGCGGGATTCCCGTCCAGCTTCGGCCGGTTCCCGGCATAATGCGCGGCAGTATCCGCCACGACTTCGTCGGTGAGGAGATAAGCGTGCCCGCTTTGGCTGGTCATGGCCGGGAGCAGAGAGCAGGAACTTACCGGAAGCGTTGAGATTATGTGCATCCCATCCCGACCGCAGCATTCCCGCGCCCTGGCCCCATTGCCTTTTGCGTCGGCCGCTGGGTAGCCGCGATCAGGTAACCGCCACCGCGCGGCCCAGCCGCGCAATGGAATCGGTATCGCTCATCGCATCCAGCGCTTCGTCGGCTAGCTCGGCATATTCATCAGGTCGATAGCCCAGATCACCACATCGCGGCAGGCCACCAGATTACCCATCAGCACATTCAGCCCGCCGCTCTTACCCGACCCGGTCGTGCCGCCGAAAATCCCGTGCAAGCGGGCGAAGAGCACCCGGCACGGAGAGGCATCCTCGAATGGCCCCATGTCGATAGGCTGAGTGATCGAGGAAACAGACGCGCCAGGCCACGGAATGGACCCTGCGTGCGGAGCAAGGGCCACTGCTTGTGATAGGCAGAGAGGCTTGACGATGCCACTTAAAGTGATGGTCTAACTACACAACGGCAAACGATGACCATAATACTCATAGCCCAACTCGACCGCTAGCGGTTCCGCGCTCCCGCCCAAGGACGTTACCCAGTGGTGCCGGACTTCAGTTGAGCGGCGCGGTCGAGTGCGCCTTCTTTCGCGAGTTGCGGCGCGATTCCCGCCATCATTTCAATGAGTATCTCGACGTCGGCAGGCCCGAACAGGCGGGCCTGTCCAAGAAGTTCGATTCTTGCAATTACGTCACCAGTGCGCGTATCGGAGTCTTCCGTCACCGTCAGTCGGGCAGCATGTATTAGCTGCTTTGCGTCGAGCCGGTTCAGCATTGCGGCCGCCGCCCTAATAAGAGATTTCAGCTCGCGCAAGGCGCGTTCGTATCGGGCAGCGAAGTAGAGACTTGAGTTGCCCTGCAAGTGAGTCGATATATTCCATAGCAATTCATCGAGGGAGGCGGAATTATCCTGTTCTCTAAATAGCCCGAGAAGCTCCTCTGATAGAAGATTCACAAAGAGGTTCCAGTCTGAATCTCCCTCGATGGCGAGGACGATGCGCCCAGCGCTTGGCAGTAGGTCGAGCCCGCCCACCAGTTCCCGCGCCGTGGTCTGCATTGCCTGACGATCCAGAGTGCCGGTATTGGTCGGATTTTTTGCCAAGCCAATAACCACAGCGCGAAGTACGTTTCCAGAATCGTCGAGGAAACGCCAGACATCCTCCACGTCGGCCGGGTTAGGCAGTTGTTCCTTGATATAGTCAGCGATCGCATCGGACGCGCCGATGAGAGTCGATCCGCTGAGGAGCATGTCGATCGAGTCGCCAGCGGACGCCGCGAAGGCCGCGATTGCGTCTCGCAACCGGGCCGCCTGCTCAAGAGCTTGCTGCCGTCGCGAAACAAACAATGGAACGAGGATGGATACGACAGCAATCAGCGCTGCGGCCGCGGTTCCTATGGAGCCGACCGCAGTCCAGTCATTCGCGTTCATCAGTCTCCGTTCTGGCGTAGCCGCCGGGCATGACCCCAGCGCCGCCCGCTCCCGTTACTCCCCGCGCTCCACCTTAGCCCTGCGGCCGTCTCGCGGCCCCGACCCTGCCCCGCCAGCAGTCGGGGGTCCTGCGGCTTCGAGATCAGAGAGAGTAACCGCAGGTCAGGGTACGAGTGAGAGTGCAGTAGAACAAAAATGGTTTTGCCGATGATGGCCAGTTCCAGGCCGTCCCGGTCGTCCCGATCCGGGGCGGCCTGCGGGGGGCCGCCGCAGTCACCGGTACCGGATCCTTCGGGAGCGGAGTCACCGGAGGGTCCGTACCCGGCCAGCTTCACGCAGAGCCTGACCAGGTCCTCCAGGACCGTGGGGTCGACCTCTCCCGTCACGACCGGGGTGATCGTCGCGTCACACGCGAACCCCTGGGCCGCCTCGCCGTCCAGCCACGCTCCGCCGTCGCTGCTCCACGGACGGCCTGAGTTCCTGATGGGCAAGCACCACGGATCGTTAGGCCTAAATAATCTTTAAATTCTTTGTTCGATACTATCAGCGATCCCGGGCACTTTCAGGGAACGCCACGCCGGTGAAGGCAGGGAGGTCGCCCTACCGGCGGCGGGAGGCGGCGTCCAGCGCCGTCGTGCCGAATTCCCACATGTTGTCGGCGACGTTGATCGTGGCCCCGGGGGGAACGATCTGGTCGATGCGGTCAAGCACGTCGCCGGACAGGCTGATGCCGTCGGCGGCGAGGTAGCCGTCCAGGTGCTCCATGGTGCGCGGGCCGATGATCGCGGAGGTGACCGCGGGGTGGCGGATGACGAACGCGATCGCCAGCTGGATCAGGGTCAGCCCGGCGTCGGCGGCCAGCGCGCCGAGCGCGTCGGCGGCGTCGAGCTTCGCGGCGTTCGACGGGTCGCGCGCGTCATAGCGCGCGGGCAGGCGCCGCGACCGCGCGGCGGAGCCCGGCCCGCTCACCTCCTGGCCCTTGCGGTATTTGCCCGACAGCCAGCCGCCGGCCAGCGGGCTGTAGGCCATGACGCCCATCCCGTGGCGCTGGCAGGTCGGCAGCAGGTCATATTCGATCGCCCGGGTCAGCAGGGAGTAGGGGGGCTGTTCGGTGCGAAACCGTCCGTGGCCACGGCGCTCGGCGACCCATTGC
>Ga0187851_10001594_pt1 | contig 21533 bp, 16 predicted proteins | sample June2016WEW_6_10_FD_132997 | JGI IMG/M metagenome (GOLD analysis project Ga0187851, IMG submission 132997) | Peatland microbial communities from SPRUCE experiment site at the Marcell Experimental Forest, Minnesota, USA - June2016WEW_6_10 | ecosystem: Environmental > Terrestrial > Soil >...
GCCGACAACGAGCAGGCCCACGAACACGCAAAGCAATGGAGTCGACCACTTCTGGATGGCACCCGACCACATGCTCACGATCCTGCGTCCGTAGATCACGCCAAGCCATGCAATGAAGGAGTAACGCAGTGTGCGCGCCGCGCCATAGACAGCGAGGAAGCGCTTGCGCGAGACGCCCAGCGCCCCGGCTGCAAGCGCAAAGGGTAAAAGGGGGATTGGGGGTGGGAGCACAGCAGGAAGAAAGACGGCGAGGATGCGGTGACGTTTCACCCACCCGCGAATGCGCCCAAGAAGACGCGCTGGCACATAATGACGGAGCGCCCCTTCGCCGCCTCTCCTGCCAATGTGCCATGTTGTGTAGCCGCCGAGCATGCTGCCCGCAATGGCGCAAGGGGCCAGCAGCCAGGGATCTCCGCTTTGCGCCACCAGCCAAAGCAGCAACAGATCAGTGCTGCCGGGCAGAGGCAGCGGGATTACCGAGGAGTCGATGACTGCAATGGAAAAGAGGCCAAGTGGTCCAAGGTGCGTAAGCCAATGCGGCACCGGTGGCTGATGCGTGCCGGCGGCGGAAGCTACAGTTGCGTTTTGGACAAATTTATTCATGCAAAAATCCGGGCGGGATTACCTGAAAATCGCAGACTGCGCCTGCGCGGCTCTCCGGCCGCTTCTGATTCATCTCGTCACCGCACCCATTGCCGGTGAATCTGCCAACCGCGATGTTGAGGCCCGGTCAGTTACGCGGAATCCACGCCAGGTCGCCGCTGAGAACGTAGACTGCGAGAGCTGCTGCCATGAAGAATGCGCAAACCCAGAAGCGCCAGTCGCGGTGCATCCGCTGCCAGTAGGGCCCGGGGCCAGGTTCACCATGTTCACCACTCTCTCCCTCGTGATTGTGTTTATTTCCGGTCATGTCTCACCTCCATTTGTCTCGACAGACTATTGCTTTTGATGCGCCGCAGCAGGCCCCTGAACCGGCGCTTCGACGCCCGCCGCAGATGAAGTCACTGCCGACGCCGGTTTGTCCGTAGGTATCTCGCTTCCTGCCGGGTAAATGAGAATCTGAATCGAACCCCAATCCGCATCCTGGTTCGCGCCCGTCTGCTTGCCCATGCCCAAGGTCTTAAGCTGGCTGTCGTCAAATCCGAAGTTCTCAACCAGGTACTCGCGAATGACCATGGCCCTGGCCTCGGTAAGCACCAGGTCTTTCTGGGTATCTCCATCCATGCCGGTGGAGACCACCACGACAGCAACTCCGAATTGATTCTGCGCGAGAAAGTCGCCGCCGGCGTTGAGAGACTTCTGACTTTTGATTTTTGCCGAATCGCGCGCTTCGAACAGTTCCCTGGTTGTATAGGTAAACACCTTCAGGGGCGTGCCTGGAGGAAGCGCGGCAATTCGATTGGCAACCAGATCGCCCGAATCTTCGTATCCGCGTTTCTTGAAGTAGCCGCTGAGAAGGAAATTGTGTTTCAGTGCTTCCATATTCTCCTGGAAGTCCGTCACACCGGTCTGCGCCTGGAGCATGGTGTCATGCAAAGTCACCGTGGTCTGCTCCATGTTTGTATAGAGTTGTTTGTCATTCACCAGTTCTCCCACGGTTCCCTGTCCCGAATCGATCTTGGCGCTTACTGAGTTCAAATGAGCCGTGGCCAGAGTTGCATTGTCAATGGCCTTCTGGCTGCTGTCCAGAATGCCGCTCGTCTTCTTGAACAGATCAGACAACACGAGCGGGGGTGCACTCTCAAGGGTCTCGCCATCTTTGACCTCGGCCTGCCCAGCGGATCCGAAGGAGATAGCCACGAACTGATTCCCCAAAACACCTTCGGTTTCGATCGAGGCCACGGAGTCCTGCTTGATAATCTCGTGCGTCGAGCGGTTGAGATCCATGACGACCGTGACTTTGTCACCGGGCTTGTGGGGCAGTTCAATGCTTCGCACCATTCCGCTGTGAACTCCGCCCACCTGGACGTCGGCACCATCCGCCAGGCCAGCGACATTGTCGAATTGCGCCTTCAATTGATATGTGGAACGAAACAGATACTCCTTGCTCCCGATTTCGAAGACTCCAGCTGCCAGAAGGGCCAGTGTCACAAAGATGAAAGCTCCCAACCGCGCTATTCTCGACATAAATCCTCCTACGACTGCTTTAGAAATTCCTTAACGAACCCGATGTCACTTCGTTGAAGGTCGTCGAAACTGCCCTCAATCACCACATTGCCCTGATCTAAAATAGCCAGGCGGTTCGCAATCGTCCTGGCGCTATGCATGTCGTGGGTGACGACAATGGATGCCATTTGGCGCTCGCGCTGGAGCTTGAGAACCAACTCGTCAATCTCTCCTGAACTGATGGGGTCGAGTCCTGCTGTGGGCTCATCGAGCAGCAGAATCTCCGGTTCCAGGGCCAGGGCACGCGCCAGGCCAACGCGCTTCTGCATTCCACCGGAGATGTCGGAAGGCAACTTGTCGAAACTGTCTTCCATTCCTACCTCGGCGAGCAACTGCTTCACCCGCTCGCTGCGCTCGGACCTTGACATGTCTTTCCTGTGATGTTCGAGCGGAAATGCCACGTTTCCGGCAACGGTCAGCGAATCGTAGAGCGCCGCATGCTGAAAAAGGAACCCCATCTTCTTCCGGATTTCGCTCAACCGATCAATTGCGAGGCCGGCAATATTCTGGCCGTGAATGCAAACCGATCCTGAGTCAGGAGTTTCAAGTCCGATGATGATCTTGAGCAGAACGCTCTTGCCTGTCCCGCTTCGTCCCAGCACGGCCAGAGTCTCTCCGCGGCTCACGCTCAAGCTAACCCCGTCAAGAACCGTGTGGCTTGCGAAGGTCTTGTGGAGGTTCTCAACGGCGACAGACGCACTGACGTGCTGTTCCAGTTCAGCCTGGTCGATCGCGAAGGTGTCGGTTGTGGCCATATTTTTCTCGGATCGTTGGAGCAGTTAAGGGAAGAAAACCAGAATGAATTTCACCAGCACGACGTCGGCCAGGATAAGAAACAGCGAGCCCAGCACAACCGAGTTGGTAGCCGCACGGCCCACGCCCTCAGCGCCTCCGCGTGTATTCATTCCCTGAAAGCAGGCAATGAGCCCGATGATGAGGCCATAGACGGCTGTCTTGAAGGTTTGCGGCAAGAAGGCGCTGAACGTTGCGCCACTGAATCCGGCTGAAATGAATTGATGGAATGAGAGAGGTTCAACGAGCGCTTGTGCGAACCAGCCGGTAAACAATCCGCTTGCATCGGCCGCTACTGTCAATAACGGAAGCATCACGATGCATGCTGCGATTCGCGTCGCCGCCAAAAGCCTGAAAGGGTTTATCGCTGACGCCTCGATCGCGTCAATCTGCTCAGACACCTTCATCGACGCCAGCTCCGCGCCAATGCCCGCGCCCACGCGACCGCATACGACCAAACCAGTGATGATCGGTCCCATGACCTGGATGACGGAGTAGACGAGAGTAGCCGGGAACATCGATTTTGCGCCGAAGCGGCTCAAGCTATAGCGAGCTTCAAGCGAGATAACAACGCCGATTGCGGCGCCCGCCAGCAGCACCAAGGGCATGGACTTCGATCCGACCTCATCGAGCTGACGAATTAGCTCGCGCCATTCATACGGAGGGGTAAACGCAGCCGTCAGAACTCGCCATGAGAAGATTCCCAGGTTTCCAAACCACTCGAAGAACCCGCTCACCAGTCCCGTGGCAGAGCTAACAACCGTGGGCGTAGATACGTCCTGCCGCATGGGAAGGGACGGTTTCACGTCTACGGCGCCAGTGAATCCGCGGTCGCTCACTGACCTTGCCCCTGATCTGGAGAACTTTCCGAATAAGACAATGATTGCGACTTTGCCGTCACCGATAGAGTTGCCAGGACTGCCGCGATCGAAGGCAAAAGCAGCGCACGGCGGGTCTCTTTTTTAAGGAGATCATGATTCGATCGGCTCCGCGGCCTCTTCTCCGGATCGCGGCGAGGTGCGTGCGAAGGCAGCGATTCTCTTGTCTGCAACATCGTCGTCAAGAGCTCTCCTCCGATCAGAATCGTCTCTTGAAGATGTGAATCGGAGCACAGAGACGAATACCGGCATGGGGCCGTACCCTTGACGATGATGTCAGAGCGAGAGTCCCCGGGGATGGTCACATTTGATCGCGGCAACCCGGAGCTTCTTTGACTGGCGACGTGACTTTAGTCTGGATCTTGGGGATAACAGAGAAGACGTCCGCTGTTGCGCATCGCGCCCAGTCTGAGTGTTCATCCGTACTGAATCTGTTTAATCGGTATTACGAGTTCTGGGTCTCTTGTAATTCAGCATTTATCTCATCTTGATTGTTGCATCCAGTTGTGAACAAGCAACTGCGGCAGCCAGATGAAAAACCGGCCTACACAATCTCTGCATCGCACGGGCAAACGGCCAATGAGCGGCTCAGGGAAGTCTGACATGCGAAGCCGCGACTTCCTGAAGCGCGATCTGCCGCAAAAGGGACAATTCATGAAGTGCAGACCTCCTGGGCCGTAATTACTTGTGCAGTTGGAAACGTGACACACACTTGTTCATTTCTCGGAGGGACACACGACCATGAGCGATTGCCCGGATGCGCCAGTGCCTCGGCGCCTGGATGTGAAGGGATCGGCTCGAATACCTGTTGCCCAAACGATCTCTCCATGCTCAGACGGCTAACCGCACGCAGCGGTTGCGTCATGACGTCAACGTATTCGATGAGGCGAGACGGACCTGCACCCTTCTGATAAAAGGCATCGGCAGCAATATCGGGCCGCGTTCGGTTGCCTGAAAGCACGCCGGTCATGGCGACCACGCGGACTGATGGAAACGAGCGGCGAACTGCCGAGAGGAATTCCATGCCAGGCATGAGTGCCATATTGATGTCGGCGAGAAGGACGTCGGGAATTTCGTTCTGAATCTCTACAAGAGCCGAGAAACCCTCGTCGACCGATCGCACACGATATCCAAGGGCTGAAAAGATGAGTGACAACGAGACGCGAATTGACTCGTCGTCATCGACAATGAGAAGGCTCCCCCGTGAATCGGGCATCGCTCACCATTCCTTGAGAACAAATTAAAGACCGGTGAGTCGAGTGTCTGCCGTTCCAAATCAACTTGCTGTCCAATTCTGCTCATGCCTGAAGCCGACCGATCGAACGACCGGGAGGGCCTTAGTCGGTGGCAAGAACAGGCGGCTTTTGCGCGTTGTGCTCGGGCAATTGATCGAGCAGGACCACATTGAGCAGGGACTTGTGAACCTGGATGCGGCCGTTGTAGCTGATAAAACCAAGTTTGCGGAAGCGATTCATGAAGAAGCTGACGCGAGACCGCGTGGTGCCAATCATCTCTGCCAGGGTTTCCTGGGTAATGGGCGGGATAAAGGGCTCCCGTTCTCCAGGCTTGCCAAATTCCGCCATCAAGAGGAGAATCCGCGCGAGCCGCTTTTCGCTGGAGTTGAAGAGCTGATCGACAAGGTCAGCCTGGGTGCGCATGCTGCGGGCCAACAGGAATTTCATGAACAGGTCAGAGAAGGTAAGCTCCTGATGCATCACCTGGATCATCTCTTCCCTTGCAATCCTGAGCGCCACGCACGTGTTGAGCGCGGTGGCTGTGGCCAGGCGCAATCCAGGCACCGCCGCAAGGGACTCCTCACCAACAAAGTCGCCGCCCGAGAGAAGCGTGATGGTGGCCTCCTTGCCCTGGTGCGAAACCACCGTAAGCTTTGCCCGGCCGCTCTGAAGATAGTACACAGAGTCGGCCGGATCTCCCTGCGTGAAAAAAGTCTCGCCCGGCACCAGGTCGGTGATTCTTCGACCAACGCCGGCGCGTGCAAGATAGGAGATCGGGTCGAACGTCACGTTGTTCTGATCCGTTGTTGTCATGGGGCCTCCCTGGAGGCGTTTCGGGTGTGGATTGCGGATTGCCGAGGGTCTATCGAAGGCCAAATGGGGAGTGCTTAAGAGCAAGTGGTCAGGGCATCCCTCGCGCCCTGACTCCAGCAGGGCAGGGCAAAGCTACACTTTTACAGCCTGCTTGTAGTGTGCAGGCAAATGGAAGAGTTCGGCTATCGGGGATGCTGCTAATAATGAGGGGCTTTGTCAGGGTAATCCCGGACAAAAATGGCTTGGTTTCCAGATTTAGGTGGACAAGCGGGAGGTAAAACAGAATTCCTATCGAGCTGAACCGCCTGGTTCGTTCTCAAGCGCTTCGGGGGTCAATAAGCCCATCTGCACGGCAAAACGGATTACATCCCGACGCTTCCGAAGCCCCAGCTTCTCAGTGAGCCGTGAACGATATGTCTCGATCGTCTTTACGCCGACAAAGATCTGCTTCGCAATTTCCGCACTGGTGTAACCCCGCGCGACGAGTGTGAGCACCTGCAACTCGCGTTTGCTGAGGATGCTTACCGGCCGCGTGGAAGCAGCTCTTTTCTTGCTCTTGGCCAGCACGTCCTCGATGAGGATGCCGGCCAGGCGTGGATCCACGAAGACTCCTCCGCCGTGAACCGCCCGTATAGCGGCAATCAGTTCAGCATCGACCGCCCGCTTCAACAGGTAGCCTGCGGCCCCAGCAGCCAGCGCCGCTCTCAAGTACGCGGGATCATCGTGCATAGTGAGGACGAGCACCCTGGTCTTGGGGCAATCGCGCACCATCCCTTCGAGGGCCTTCATACCCCCTAAACGCGGCATGGTGAGGTCAATCAAGGCCACGTCCGGCCTGGTTTCACGCGCTGCTTCAATCGCCTTTTCTCCATCGAAAGCTTCGGCGACCACTTCCATATCGGCCTGTGCATTGACCAGCATTTTGAGGCCGGCGCGAAGAATTGCGTGATCGTCCGCGATCATGATCCTGATCTTGTGGTTGCGCGCCGGCATGTCAGGCGCTCCTTCGCTTTACTACGGGCTGAGCGTCCTGGCCGGCAAGCGGGACGTGCACCAGAAGCTTTGTTCCCTTGCGCTGAGAGATAAAACTGACGGTTCCGCCCAACATTGCGGCTCTCTCTCTCATGCTCTGAATGCCGAGGCGGTGTGAGGAGCCAGCCACGACCTTTGTGTCAAAGCCACGCCCGTCATCGGCTACTGTGACCTGGATAGCCCCGGGGATGCGGGCGAACCGAATGCTGACCGTCCGGGCCCCCGAGTGTTTGGCTACGTTGGTTAGCGCTTCCTGAAGGATGCGATAGATCGTGATTTGAACCCCTGACGGCAAGTTGCTCAAGTCCAGTTCGTTGAGTTTGAGTTCAACGGCTATTTTGTGGCTTTTTGCGTACTCGGCAACGTATCGGCCCAGTGCGACACCCAGGCCATGATCGTCGAGCACGGTTGGGTGAAGGCCTCGGGCGAGCCGGCCTACCTCGTCGATGGCCTGGCCGGCAATCTCCCTCAACCGCTGCCCCTGCACCTTTACATCTGCCAGTTGCCTCGAGTCTTCCAGGGTTCGCAGGCCGACCAAAAGAGCTGTTAACAGCTGGCCGGCTTCGTCGTGCAGTTCGCGGGCAATCCGGCGCCGCTCTTCCTCCTGCACCGAAAGCGTGCGTTCGAGAAGGAGGCGATGCGTCGCTTCACCCTCTTTGATTTCCTCGGCCTGTTTGCGCTTTTGCTCGCTCAGGTCGGTGACCACCATGCCCAGGGCCTGACCCTTGAATCCGCGAAGCCGGTTGAGCGAAACATAGACGGGAACCAGGCTTCCATCACTGCGACGCAGACTAAACTCGCCCTTTGCAGTCGCCTTCCGAGCATCCCTAAGCAGAGTTTCGAATCTGTCTCGCTCCGTTTCCGCAACCAGCGACTGGAACGGAATGCCAATAGCTCTCCCTGTCGTCCTGCCGGTTAGTTTCGCAATCCTGCTATTGCAATAGAGTACGGCGCCATCGCGTGATAAGGTTGCCGCGCCTTCGCTCATGGCCTCTACCAGCATGCGATAGTTGGGTTCGCTGCCTTTCAGCGTAACCACCTGCTCTCCGCGACGGCCGGAAACCATCACAGCATCGACTTCTCCGGACTGTATGGCGCGCAGCGTTTCCTCCGCAGTTTTGAGGCGGGCACGCAGCTCTGATTGCAGTTTCGAAGATGTGGCTGAAGGGGGATTGGCTGGAGGGACGCCGGAGCTTTTGCGAGTTCCTCGCGGAGCACTGGCTTTGCGCGGCAACCCTCTTCGGAGAGGAGGGCCATCGGAATGTGCCCGCTGATTTGACATCTGATGTTTGAGCCTTTATTCAAGCGCGTGCTGTAGATCCAACCCCACAATGACGCTTTCGGTCTTTGAGAGGTTCCCAATGATCTTTTTGACCGGGGGCGGAAGCCTTCTTACGAGGGTTGGAATTGCGATGATCTGGTCGCCCTTGGCCAGTTGTGGCTTTACCAGCAGGTCGACGACTTCAATGCGGTACTTGCCCTGCAGCTTGTCCTCGCAAATCTTCTTGAGGTTGGCGATCGCAGCGATGGAATTAGGCGTGTGACCCGCTATGTACAGCCGCAATATGAAAAAGTCGCTCCGGCTGGTTTTGGCCGGTGACTTCTTCGCCGAAGTCTTCTTCATGCCGTTGCTCGGATTCCGGCCCAAATGGGCCAAATTTACCCCTTGCCCGCTGCTTCCGCTCATTAGCCCGCAACGTGTGTGGCTACAGTATGATCGCTCAGAACCGCGCCCAGGTCGAGACCTCTTTTACTCACGATCAGTTCACGTACTTCGCGTGAATGCTCCATTCCCCTTGATTTAAGCACGTAAAGCTCGCGTCTCGGCCGTCCATTGGGTTTGCTGTCCCGCAACACAATCCAGGTATCCATTAAAGAGGAGACCGCGGCCGCGGTTCTTTCCTGGGGGTCTCCCGCGAAGGTCAGGTTCGTGAACATCGAGGCAATCTGTTGCACCTTAAGGAAGTCAACCAGGCGCACCAGCATGGATTTAACGTCATAACTGCCGGTGGCCGAAACCAGGTTCGTGATTGGGTCAATGACAACAACTTTTGGCTTAAGCTGCGAGATCAGCCTGTGAATTACAGCCAGGTGCCCCTCCAGACCGGTGCTGGTTGGCCGCATCGCGTTGAAGTGCAGCAGTCCTTTTTTTACCCACGGCTCAAGGTTGAGTCCAACCGAGCGCATGTTGCGCAGAATTTGGCTGGGAGACTCTTCAAAAGTGAAATAGAGGCAGAGTTCGCCGCGCGCACAGGCAGCGCGGGTGAAGTTCGCAGCCAGGCTGGATTTTCCGGTTCCCGCCGTGCCTGTTACCAGCACGCTGCTCCCGCGGAAAAATCCCTTGCCTTCCATCATCTCGTCCAAAGCAGGAACCCCGGTTGAAACGCGCTCCTTGAGAGCCTTGTGGGTGAGTGCGAGCGAGGTGATGGGTACGACCGAGATGCCGTCTTCATCAATCAGGAACGGATATTCATCGGTGCCGTGAGAAGTGCCCCGGTACTTGACGATGCGCAAGCGCCGAGTGGAAATCTGTTCTGTTACCCGATGGTCCAGCGCAATCACGCAATCGGCGATATATTCCTCAAGCCCATAGCGGGTTAACGTGTCGACCCCGGCTTCCCCGGTAACAATGGCGGTAAGATTGTTGTCGTCAAGCCAGCGAAACAGCCGCTGCAACTCCGACCGCAGTATTGCGGTGTCGGCCACGCCAGCAAAGAGCGCCTGGACGCTATCGAGGACAACGCGCTTTGCCTTGATCGTCTTTACCGCGTGGGCCAAACGGACGAACAAGCCATCGAGGTTGTATTCTCCCGCCTCGGTAATCTGGCTTCGTTCAATGAAGACGTAATCCAAGAACAGTTTTTTGCGCTTGACAAGGTCACGAAGATCAAAACCCAGGGACGCGACGTTGGCCGTCAGCTTTTCCTCGGTTTCTTCAAAGTTCATACATACGCCAGGCTCGCCGTATCGAACTGCGCCTTGGACCAGAAATTCCATTGCCAATAAGCTCTTGCCGCTCCCGGCTTTGCCGCAAACCAGCGAGACACGGCCTTTGGGAAGGCCCCCGCCCGTCAGTTCATCCAGACCCTGGATTCCCGTCGGGGACTTGGCAAGCGGGATGCGGGCAGCCCTTGGCTTTGGCTTGGCTTTTGGCATCTTGAAGCTCCTGTGATTCAGCCTGGTTTACCTTCGGAGTCAAACTTCTCTTGTGCTGCGCTATGACGGTTAATTTTACGCCAATGCCCCAGTGCGGAACACCTGACTGCGAATGACGGATGTTGCGGCAGCAGGCGGCAAGTTGCTCATGACTTGCTTTGAGCCTTGCCTGAGGGACCAAGGCGAGGAAGCTCATGGAGAATGACGTTGAGCAGTGAAGTATGAATCTGCAGTCCACTTCTGCTGTGTGAAAGGAAACCTGATTTGCAGAACTTGTTCATGAAAAAACGTACACGCATCGGGGTTGTCCCGGCCATGTGGGCAAGCGCCTCCTGATTTATGTTGGAGATTACAGTTTTGGACTTGCCGTCCTTGCCGAAATCGGCCAGCAGCAGCAGAACACGAGCGACTCTCATTTCGCTCGGCTCGAAGAGCTGGTCCACAAGTTCCTCATGGATTCGGATGTTGCGCGCCAGCAAATACGCTGCGAACTGCCCTGAGAATGCGCCCCGTCTGCTTAGCTCAACCATCATTTCTTCATTGTCGATTTCGAGGAGCTTGCAGTCCGTGATTGCCGTTGCAGAGCCGGTGCGCAATGGCTGACCAGCCAGACCGCAGTATCCCAAGAACTCTCCCTCGCTCAATATTTCCAGCGTTACTTCCTTGCCAAACCCGGAAACCACAGTGTGTCTGACTCGCCCTGCCCGGATGTGGAAGACTGTGGCGGCAGCGTCTCCCTGGGCAAAGATTGTCTGGTCCTTAAGAAAGGCCACGACTTTCTTGCCCCTGCCGGCTGTGGCAAGGAACGCCTTCGGGTCCGGCTCTTGGTTATTCCAGGTCGAATTGGTCGGTGTCGTCAAGGACTCCTCGTGCGTGCGGAAACATCTCGAACTTTGTACCAGACATGCGACCAGAAAAATGTCCACTTTTGCTCTAAAACAACAAGAATCTGCAGGCGAGGCGATGAAAAAGTGCGTGGCGGGTCACTCCGTGTTTTGCGGGCCCACGGGGTCTCGTTGCTTCCCACATGCTCCCTATTGCTCAGACTCGGACGATGCTTGCGGATAGAGTTAAGTGCGTAAGGGCAGTTAGAAGAAGGTCCCGACAAGACAACGGGAATGCATGAAAACACTAGACCCCTTATGGTGGCTGATCAAGCCGGGCTGATCTTTACGGCTGCACACAGCATCCCACGCAAAACAAGGAATCGCAGACACCTCAAGGGGAATCACATGCGCGGACTCAAAGTTTTCCTCGGCAGTACAGTGTTGCTCGCGGGCCTGGCGCTGGCGCCAGCGGCTAACGCGCAGGTATTTGTCAACATTGGCGTTCCACCCGTTTGTTCGTACGGCTATTACGACTATTCACCCTACGCCTGCGCCCCCTATGGATTTTACGGGCCGGGCTACTTCTACAACGGCATCTTCCTGGGCATGGGCCCCTGGGCCGGCTGGGGCTATGGCCACGGCTGGGGCGGACATCGCTTCGTCAATGATGGCGGCGGAAACTATCGCGGCGGCGGCGGAGCCATTGCGAATCGCAGCAACTATGCCCGTGGCGGCGGAGCAGCCGTACGCAGCACCAGCGTATCGCGCTCTGCGCCGACAGTGTCCCCTGCAGGCGGAGCAAGGCCAGCAGCAGGTCATGCCGCGGTTCAACGTAGCAGCGGCGGTGGTGGTCAAGTTCGGGGTGGTGGCGGCGGCGGCGGCCAAGCCCGGGGCGGCGGTGGTGGCGGTGGTGGTCATGCCGGCGGCGGTGGTGGTGGTCATGAAGGCGGCGGCGGCCGCAAGTAACCTGTGGCGGCTGCACAAGCCAGTTGGGTTGTGCTGGAGACGGCGGAGCAAACCTGCTCCGCCGTTTTGCTTTTGCAGTAGCGTTTCGGCTGTACGCAGCGTTTGCTGATATGGGTTTTTGGGGACGGGCGTTAGCGGGGATGACAGCGCTCGGGAGCGGATATCGATGAAAGGGCTTGCGCGGATAGCGTGCTTTCTCGGATCGGCGACAGGCTTATTTCATGACGCTGCTCCACAGGACGGCGTTTTGTCCGGCGCTTTGCAACATGCCGGCCCGTTCCCTCTTCATAAAACTCGAAGGAACGAGGAGTTTGCTGGGGAGAAGGTGCAATTGCCGAAGACTGTTACGAGAGCGCAGCTCATTCAATGCGCAAGGCGCGTACCGGATCGATGGATGCCGCGCGCCGTGCTGGAATGATGCCGGCAATGACGGCCGCTAGCACCAGCACTGCAATGGCGATGGCCATCACGGGCAAATTCACGGTGGCGATCTCGTAGAGCTGTGACTTGACGTAGCGCACGCAGAAGATTGCCACCGGGACGCCGATGGCGAGGCCGGCGACGGTTTGCAGCATGACTCCGCGCATGATGGTTAAGATGACGCGGCTGCGTGCCGCTCCCAGCGCCATACGGATGCCGATCTCCGGTGTGCGGCGGACGACGGTGAATGCCGTGACGCCGTAAAGGCCAATGGCGGCGAGCAGAAGCGCAAGCATCCCGAAGAGGGTGGTGAGGCGCGCGATGAGGCGCTCCGAGATGAACCGATCGTCAATCTGCTGCTGGAAGGTCTGGAACTTCACGATGGTGAGGTTGGGATTGATGCTGCCCAGCGTGTCGCCGACGATTTTTTCAAAGCCAGGAATGGGTTGTGCGGTCTGGATGACCAGTGCGCCGGCGTACGTGGACTGGTCTTTGGCGATAGAGTCGTCGGGATCGCTGGCGCTGCCGGCGCGTTGCGTGAGCGGCAGGAAATACATCGCGTGGTTTTTCCAGTAGACGCTGGTGTAGGTGGTGTCTTCGACCACGCCGACAATCTCATGCGCGCCATCGTTCCCGGCCTGGCCTGGGCCGGAAAAACCGAAGCGATGGCCGATAGGGTTGCGGTTGCCGAAGAACGTCTTAACGAATTCCTGATTGACGACGGCGACGGGCGGGGCATTCAGCGTGTCCTGCAACGCGAAGCCGCGGCCCATCACGACGTGAGTGCCGACCGAGTCGAAGTACTCCGGGGTGCCTTTCACCCAGGATGCGCCTTTGTTGATGTCGTTCTCGCCCTGAACCTTTACGCCAGAGCTCCAATTGTTATCCTCCATGGGCGTGTAGGTGGCAAGGCTGACTTTGAGAACGCCGGGGAGGGCGTGAAAGCGGTCTTCGATGGTCTGGTAGAGGGGCTCGACTTCAGTGTTTTTGTAGCCGGCGGCTTGCGGGTTGATGTGGGCAATGTATCGGTTGGTTGTGTCGAGTTTCATGTCGACGTTTTCGGCCTTGCTGAGGCTCTGCGCAAACAGGCCCGCGGCAACCAGCAGTACGAGGGAGAGCGCTGCCTGCAGGACAACGAGAGCGCGCTGCAGCACGGATGCACCGTGTGCGGTGGTACGCGCGTTGGAGCGCAGGGCTTCAGCGGGCTGGGTGCGCGCGGCCATGAGCGCCGGCGCAAGGCCAAACAGGATGCCGGTTACAAGGGAAAGCGCAAAGGAAAAGCCGATGACCAGCGGCGAAGGCGATGGTGTGACCGGCATGTTGTGCTGATCAGGAAAGGCGAGAGCCAGCAGCGCGTGCGCTCCCAGATAGGAGACGATGAGTCCGAGCAGGCCACCTAGACCGGAGAGAAGAACGCTCTCAGTAAGCAGCTGGCGCACGATACGGCTGCGCTGCGCGCCCAGCGCCGAGCGGATGGAAAGCTCAGCGCGGCGGCTCATGCCGCGCACCAGCAGCAGGTTGGCGATATTGGCGCAGGCGACCAGAAGGACCAACGCGGCGATCCATTGCAGGAGCTTCAGGTGGTCTTTGTAATCGTCCTGCATGTTCTGGATACCGCCGCCGCCGGGAGTGAGCACAACATGGGTGCGGGGGAGGGCCTTCTGTGCGCGCGGATCGGTAAACGTTTTGAGCGGCGTAAACTGCTGCTTGAGCAGCGCGCTGGCCTTGGCCTGGAGAGCCGGCAGAGAAGTTCCCGGCTTGACGCGACCGATGATATAGGCCCACTCAGAATCGGGATCGGTGAAATACGGTGCGCCGATGACTGCATCCATCGAATTCATGGGAAGGAAGTACTTGGGCGGATTGGTATCGATGCGGTCCCCGTAGAATCCTTTGGGCGCGATACCAATAATTGTCGCCGCCTTGGTATTGAAGAAGAACTCGCTTCCCACCACGCTTGGATCGCCGGCATAATCCTGCTGCCATGCGTCGTAGCTCATCACGGCGGTGATGGGTGCGCCCTTCTGATCGTCGGCATCCACAAAGAGCCGGCCCGCAGCCGGCGAAAGGCCAAAGACGCGGAAGTAGTTTCCGGAGACGAAGGTTCCTGCGGAAGTTTTGGCGACAGTCTGGGGTCCCGCGCGGCGAACGGTAACGGGCCGCCAGGCGTAGCCCGACTCCATCGCGGCCAGCTCTTCGAACTCCGGCAGGTTCTTCTTGAACATCTGATAGGTGTCAGTGGCAAACAGCGAGTAGTCGCCTTCGTCGTTCCAGCCGCTGTTGACGCAGCAGGCGTCTTTGTCGCCGATGCGGATGAGGGTCTTGGGGTCGGTGACCGGCAGGTTATGGAGCAGGATGGCGTTGACCAGCGTGAAGACGGCGGAGTTGGCGCCGATGCCGAGCGCGAGGGTGAGCAGCACGGTAACGGTGAACCCCGGCGTCCTGCGCAATTGGCGAAATGCATAGCCCAGATCCTGGTACAGAATTCTCACTGGCTGACCTCCGCACACGTCGACTTGCAGCGAGAGTGAGCATTTCGCGTGCCACATGGATTCTGGGCTAGGGATTTGGAATCAAACGGTTAGCGATTTCAACATCGCGGAGCTGTGTTCACAAACGAGAAAGAGTGTTCAAATTCGGACGGTTCGGGGCAGGGTTGGGCAAAGACTGCGTGATTCCAAGGTCCAACTTACTCCCAGAGCGGCAATTTGGCGTGAAGCGATGAACGTTCAGGGCGACGTGGGCGTCGCCAGGCACCGAACAAGCTGTTGGAGAGGGCCCGGCTGATCCGCGCCAGGCGATTATTCGCAATTGAATTCTTCACCGACCGTCGCCTATCTTATACTCGGTATCACCATTGTGGAAGACTTGGAAACAGCGACGAATCCGTCACCTGGCGAGCATGCGCGTTCGTTCGATTTCCGCCTGGCCGCGGCTGTGATTTTGCTGCTGCCGGCCATCTGGTTCAGTTGGAAGACGGTTGATGGTCTGGCCGCGCGCCGAATCATCCGCACCGATTTGGCCGAGATTACAAACGCGCGCTACGGAATCCTGAGCGCCGACCAATGGCGCACGATCATCGGCCCGATGCTCAACGCGCAAGTGGACAAGATCGATCTGAAGGGACAAAGCAAGAGTCTCCGGCCCATGGTCGAACGGTCGCTTTACGCCCTGCTGGACAACATCAAGACGCAGATGACGGCGCCCAGCGCCACGGCACCGGGCAAACCCGGCGGGATCAGCCCGATGTTTGTGAACATGATTGTCGCATCGCTCCGTCCGCATGTGCCGGAGTACACAACCGTGGTGATGACGGAGCTGGCCAAGGGGGATACACAAAAAAGTTTCAAGGACTCCATTCGCGCCGTGCTTGCCGATGCGGTGAAGAACACGTTCGGCAACACGGACATGACCATCTATAACTCCATCTTGACGCACTATGGGTGCTCGAGTAGCGCGGCTTGCGAGCAGACCCTCGGCGAACAGATCGAGGAATCGGACAGGAAGCTGACTCAGGACTATGTCACTGTGCTCGCCTGTGCGTTGCTGGGATTCATCCTGCTGATGGCCGGCAGGCTGACGCTCTCGCGGGGCGCCGTGGTAGTGCTGATGTTGTTCTGCCTTGCGATGCTGGCCGGCGGCGTGCTCAGCCCGATGATGGAAGTGGAAGTGCGCGTCACAAAGATTGACGCAACCCTGCTGGGCACACCCATCGAGTTCCGGGACCAGTCGCTCTACTACCGCAGCAAGACCGTGCTTGAGGTATCTGAGACACTGCTCCGCATGGGAAGGCCGGAGATGACGGTGGTGGGCGTGCTGGTGATCCTGTTCAGCGTGGTCTTCCCGACGCTGAAGATGCTTGCGCTCAGTGTGAGTCTCTTCCGGCCGGCGCTATTGCGCACCAACCGCCTGGTGAAGCTGTTGGCTTTCGAACTCTCCAAGTGGTCCATGGCTGATGTCATGGTGCTGGCGATCTTCATGTCCTTTGTCGCGTTCAACGGCGTCGTCGGAAGCGCGTGGGACGGCCTGCGCGAAATGCCAAACGTCCAGCAGGTGCTGATCCCGACGAATGCTTCGAAGATCCTGCCCGGCTATTACCTGTTCATTGGTTTCTGCGTGGCAAGCATCTTCCTGTCGAAGAAGCTGGAGCGCGGGATCGCCTCCAGTTCTGCAGCTGAATCAAGCTAGGCTCTCAATCCGCGCTAGTCGCTTGAGTGGTCGCTGCCTTCCCTATCCTCAGCCTTATTTTCACGGTTGGGTCAGCAGAACCACCTGGCCGAGAAGGCCGGAGGAGATGGGCGTGACTTTGTCCATATCCTGCATTTGGAAGCGATCTCCATACTTCGCGATAAGCGGCTTGAAGTCGTGGGGCGGAAGAGCGGACCAGGCGTTGAGAGCCGTGTTGTAGACGTGGATCTCAATGTGATTCCGGCCGGGCTTGAGGAATGTGGTCACGTCGAGCCGGTAGGGCGGATGCCAGAGCGCGCCGGCGTCGTGGCCGTTGAGGGTGACCAGCGCGGCCTCGTGGATGGGCGGATCGAAGAACGCATGCATGCCCGGGCCCGGCCGGGTGATGAGGGGATTGGGCAGGCCACCTGCACCCAGAATCGGGTGCTCGGGCGAATAATTGGGAGCGCCGGGCAAGGCCTCGCCGCCCTTCACTTGAAGATAGACGGGGGTTGAGCTGGCGGCGATGGTGAAGTCGCGAGCGTAGACAACTTCACCGGAATAGTGTGCTGTGGCGGGATCGGCCGTCCAGTCGGTGAGGGTGGGTTCGTTTTCGGATTTTCCCGTAGAGGTGAAGGTGACCTGCCAATCGTTGCTGAGATCGGCCAGTTGCGAAGGTGGCGCGGCCGGGACGGGTTTGGCGGTCGAAGGCGCAGCGGAAAACACGAAGACTCGGGACTCATAGGGTGCCAGATGGATGGGCTGCTGATCCGCAGATGCGGGAGCGGCTGTGGCGCTGTCCGGATCCCATTGCTCGGCGGATTTATAGCTGGTGGCAAAATCCGCAGTGGTGTCGATGGGTTGGTTGCTGGTGTTGGTGACGAAGTAGATGTCGGCGCCGGCGAGCTTGCGGCGAATGAATCCGAGCTGATCGCGCGCCGCGCCGGCGGAGTCGGGCAGGCGGAAGTCCGGCGCAGCGGCGGAGTGAAGAGCATTGCCGAGTTCGGCCTCGCTTGCGACCAGCGTTGATTTGGCGGGATCGAAGAGTTCCTTGGATAGAGGTAAGTTCGCGCCCAGCGGCAGGCCCTCGGCGTCCATCGACGGTGCCCGCCGGACTGAGATCACTTTACCGCCTGCAGCGACGAAGGCGTGGATCTTCTTCAATGTCTCAACGGGAATGCGGTCAGTGGGCGGAAGAACGAGGATCTGATGGTTGATGCCGACTTTGTTGATGGCGTCTGCGTCGATGAAATCAACGTTATAGCCGGCGGAGAGAATGGCGGACATGAGCGCCGGCGTAATGAGGCTCTGCATGGCTCCCGTGACGGAGACATGGCCAGGAGCAAAGCCGGCCCAGGCATCGTCAGTGGGAAGCAGGACGGCGACCTGGTTGGCGGGCTCGCCCTGGCGCAGGAGATAACTGACGCGCGCGATGTATTGGGTGACTGCCGGCATGACCGGATGCCAGGGATTGTGGTTGTTGAAGACAGCGGCGGCATACAGCGACCAGCCGGGCTCACCAACCTGGGGCGGCGAATACGGCCACCCGTGGAAGAAGAGAAGATTTTCGCCCATGATGAAGTCGATGTCGGCTTCGGCTTTCATATCGAGGGGCGTGGCGCGGAAGACCGGAGAATGAAGCCAGGTGAAGGTTTCTCCAGAGCTGACGTTGTGACCGAAGACGTGGTTGGCCGATGTGGCCCAGCGGAGCGTGGAAAAGGCGCGCCACTGCGGACCTTCGCCCTCGGCGAGCCCCACAAGATTCTGGCTGGAGAAACTGACGGCCGGTTCTCCGTAGGTTTGCGAACGAAATTTTGTGTGGTGCGCGTTGGCCCAGTTGTTGATCTGGGTGAGGTAATTCTCATCGATGAGTTCGGTGAGCGTGCGCCCGAGGTCGTGGCGAATCTTCTCAGCATCAGGGCTGCCTCCGGCCACAAACTCGGGCAGATGGGGAATGAAATCGTAGCCGCGCCGCTTTTTGAATTCGGCGGGAAGGCTCGGAGTCCAATCGGCGCCGTAGGCCTCAAGCGAATCAGAAAAGATGGCGTAGGGCGGAGTGTTGCCGAAGGCCTTGACGAGCGGCTCTCCAACTTTTTCAAGGTGCGTGGCAACCGCCTGGTGACTGAATGGATCGAGGACCCAACCTTCAGTTCCGACTGCGGCACGCTTGACCATTTGTCCGGTGTGGCCGGCGATACAGAAGAGCACGATACGCGGCCTGTCGCCGGGCGGAACGGTGACTGCATGATTTGAGATTTCGAGCGATTGGGCGGAGGCCGCGTCCCAGTTCACCGGAGGGTTTACGGCGTTGCGGGCGGGGGCGCTGGCGGCCATTACCCCTTTCGGCCGGGCGTCGACAAGCGATGCGGAGATGAAGGATTCGCCTTCAGCAAGAGGGGGAGCGGCGACCGATGTTGCATTTTCGGCGACGGGCACCTCGACGGTGCGCAGGCGTCCGGCGGCCTGCTCGAGCGTTGTATAGTTGCTGCCGTATGGCCACCCACTGCAAAGAGTGACATCGATTCTGAGACCTAGCGCATGGCCCTGGGCCTGTGCGTACTTGACCGCGTCGAGCATGGCCGGCGACAGGAATGGAAGATTCACGAGGCCGGCCGCGGGATCGTCGAGAACCATGGGGTAAACGAAGGCCAGCTCGGCTCCGCCAATACCGTTGCGCTTCATCTGCTGGAGCTCGCGAAGGATTTCAGTTTTCTCGACAGCTGCGCCGAACCACCACCAGCGCACCATCGGCCGTGCGCTTGCAGGAGGGTTGAGAAAGCCCTCACGGAGAGCAGAAACGCTGGTTACCGGCGCGCCCGCAGTGGAGGCAGGTGCCGCTTGAAGTGCGGGGACAAGCGAAAAGAGCGCCAAGGTTGCAAGAGCGAAAAGAGTGGTGTTCGCGCGAGGCATCCGATTTGACTCCTGGGTCGCCGCAAACCTATCGAGGTCGAAGTTTGAGGTTGAATGCAACGGACCATTCTATGGCACTGAACCTGCGGTGGACCTGGCTCGTAAATACTCGACTCTCTGAATCTGCGTTTTGACGCTCCTTGCTTCGCCGCTCGAGGAAGGCTCTCACAGTTCGCTCGAGGCTGGATCAGCCAAGAAGAACCCGGGTGTCACCGCCGCGGGTGAGATTGATGTCCATGTTGGGCCCGTTCTTCTTCCATGAGCCTGCGGTAAAGTCAGGGATGTCGATGGAGTTTGACCGGTTCATCACCGACAACTCACTCAAGGGCACAATCGAGCTCCACGCGGCCGCGTCGTACACATCCTGCTCAAGCGGCAACCCGTGGCGCAGACAATCGATGAGGCGCCAGCACTCGAGCAGATCGACTCCGCCGTGTCCTGTGCCCACCTGTTGCGAGAGCGCGCCCATCCTGGTGGTGATGGCCGGAGTAAACTCCTTGACCAATGCGTCGTACTTGTCCTGCGGGAGCCATCCATCGAGGCTGGTGGAGATGCGCCCCGGGAGCGGAAACTCCTGCGCCAGGGCCTTGGTACCAGTAATGGCGTGAATGATTGTATGTGGACCGCGCGGCGATGTGCCGTCGTGCTGCACGGTGATGGTTCGGCCCTTGACGGTGCGGATGATGGTGGTGCTCATGTTGCCGCGATAGCTCTTGCCGGCGAAGGGCGCAAAGAAGCCGTCTTTGGCCGCAAGCTCCCTGGCCGTGGGCCCCATCATGAAGTCGTCACTGTCCATCGTTACCAGGTAATCGAACCGGTCACCGCGATTGATATTCATGATCTGGCTTACGCCTCCCAGCCCATGGGTGGGATAGATGTTTCCCTTCTTGGAGCCGTAGAGCTTGAGCCACCACATGTTCCAGTACATGGTCTTGGAGAAGTTGTTGCTCATCTTGCTGGTGTTGTAGGCGCACTCGCCGCACACGATGTCTCCAAACACTCCCTGCCGCGCCATGTTGAGCGTAAGCACCTGGAACGGACCGAATGCGTAGTTTTCAAGCATCATGCAATGACGCCGCGTACGCTCGGCCGTGTCCACCAGCTTCCAACATTCCTCCAGGGTGGCTGCTGCCGGGACTTCGCTGGCGACATGCTTGCCCTGTTCCATGGCATAGACCGCGATGGTGGCGTGCAACGGGTAAGGCGTGGTGACAATCACGAGATCGAGATCGTCCTGCTCGCAGAGCTTCATCCAGGCGTCAGGACTTCCCGAGTAGAGCCTTGGATTGTGACGGGTGCCCTCGAGAAGCTTTTTGGCGGCAGCGGCGCGGTCGGGCTCGATGTCGCAGAGCGCGCGAAACTCGACTCCCTCGATGTGGCGCAGCGTATCCAGATGCGAGGGCCCGCGATTGCCAAGCCCGACGATGCCGACGCGCACTTTCTCAAGCGGTGGAGCGGCAAATCCCGACATATTGAAGCGTTGCCGGCGCGGCTGCCGAACGGCGGCGCCGGCTGCGTCCTGGTTGCCCGCCAGTCCCCTCACCAACGGGTTTGCCGCAACAGCCAAGCCAGCCAAACCAGACCACCGAAACCAATCTCTGCGATTCATCTTCACAGCAGTTCACCTCAGCAGCGTGCAAATCAATCGGAAATGATTTGCATGAAATGTATCACTGCCGGGTAGCTTCGCGGAGCACTGCCGCCGGGCAAAATCACTTGCGGGCTAGATCATTTCCGGTCGAGGCGGAAGGCGGCTGCCTGGTAATCTCCGCGAAAGAATTCGTTCATCTCGAGGCCATGATTCATCCACCAGGCTCCGCTGGCGGTTGATGGCTCGCGAGCGCTCGGCTTTCCTTCGATCGGGGTGAGCGTGTATTCGGCCGCGGGGTCGAGTCCCTTGAGCTTGAGAACGGGAAAGCCGCGTCCCTCCTGGGTGGAATGGATAAAAGTGAAGACAACGGACTGACTCTTGTCAGCGTTCACGGTTTGCGTGGCGGAGAATTCGCTGCCGTTGCGCGGAGAGATCAAGCGATAAAGGTCGCCCTGCACAATGGTGGACTGGACCTGCTTGTAAGCGGCGATGAGGCGCTTGGCGGTTGCCGTTTCCTCAGGTGTCCACTTGTTGATGTCGTCGCCAATGCCGAGCGAGCCCTGCATGGAGCTGAGGAGCC
>Ga0187851_10001598_pt1 | contig 21474 bp, 15 predicted proteins | sample June2016WEW_6_10_FD_132997 | JGI IMG/M metagenome (GOLD analysis project Ga0187851, IMG submission 132997) | Peatland microbial communities from SPRUCE experiment site at the Marcell Experimental Forest, Minnesota, USA - June2016WEW_6_10 | ecosystem: Environmental > Terrestrial > Soil >...
GTCGCTATGGTCGCCGAAAATGGAAAGCGCGTGGGTGGCCACGGCGCGGGCGGTGACATGGAAGACGGCGGGCTGGAGTTCGCCGGCGATCTTGAACATGTTGGGGATCATCAGCAGCAGGCCCTGGGACGCCGTGAACGTGGTGGCCAGCGAGCCGGTCTGCAACGCGCCATGCACGCTGCCCACCGCGCCGCCCTCGCTCTGCAACTCCACGATCGAGGGAATGGTGCCCCAGAGATTTTTGCGGTTCTCGGACGCCCATTGGTCGCAAAATTCGGCCATTGGCGAGGAGGGCGTGATGGGATAAATGGCCATCACTTCATTGAGGCGATACGCCACGTGGGCGACGCCTTCGTTGGCATCAACAGTCAGTTTGGGTCTGGTACTCATAGTTGTGAAAAATTTATTAATTCAAATTCACTGCGACATCGAAAATGGCCGTCAAGTCGGTCAGCTCATAAGAGCTTCTCCGGCGACCGACGACACCGAAATCAGTTTAAATTACCGCCGACCGGACACCATCACCTTTTTTGCCAAAGAAGCACCATTCGTTGCTTCCTGGCGGGCAAGGACCGTCAAAAGGCGCAAAAGACCTGAAAAACATCTGACACGAATTGCACGAATTCGCACCAATTGAAAGCCTGCAAGGCTGACAGAAAATAGCGCGGGGCAACGCCCCGGTAATAATTTAAGAATTCCAACTTTGGATCTTTGAAATAATAGCTGCAATTTGTTCTGCAAGCTCAAAACGTTGCTGCATCATTTCTTTTGTCATGTGCCGACAGGTTTCTGATGTGAGTTCCATTTTATCCACACTTTTACGATTCAAGCGGCTTTCCAAATATGAAGTTTTTTCTACATTACTTTCCCTTGGAAAGAAAAACTCGAATTTGCCCGGGCTGGGAAGATTCGAATGCTTGAAAGCCTTATCCAAAACATACCCCGGCAAATAATTCTCAATTTCTTTTGCATCGGTGATCCAAATGTGAGCGTTCGGAATTTTTTCCACCTCGGCTTTTATTCGATTTACTCGCTCTTTGATTGTCGAGCCTTTTCCGTTTTCCGCAGTTCGATCACCATCACAGACAACAACGATATTCGGATTCACTCGAAATAAATTGACCAATTCGCCTTCAGCTGTTTCTGGTGAAGCAAATTGTGTGCGCGCAAGTAATGCGCCGCCATAAAAGGTACATTGATAGCGGCCTTTTCGCCATGCGTCGAGCCTAGAAAATCTGATGTGACATGTCAAAACAAGCGGCACCAGATTATGCGCCAGTCCTTCGAGATGGAAATGGGGGTTCAGTTCGGGAAAAATCCGATGCCGCCGGTTATTTTGCCGGCGCCGGTTCCAGCACGACCGCGCCGCTTTTCGGCTATGGTGTTATCAACAGTGTAAGCATCGCGTCAGCTTCTATCTCCGAAATTCGATGTTCAGAGTTGAATGTTGAATGTTCGATGTTTCCACCGCCTTCAACTCTCACTGCTTCCCCTTCACCAGCGCCTCCACCACGTGCGAATCGGCGAGGGTCGAGATGTCGCCGATCTGGTCGGTCTGGTTCTCGGCAATCTTGCGCAGAATGCGGCGCATGATCTTGCCCGAACGCGTCTTCGGCAGGCCGGGTGCAAATTGAATCCTGTCCGGCACCGCGATGGCCCCGATTTCCTTGCGGACGTGCGCTGCAAGTTCCTTTTTCAATTCCTCGGTTTCGAAGATTCCTTCCTTGAGCGTGACGAAGGCGTAGAGCGCCTGGCCCTTGATGTCGTGCGGCATGGGCGCGACTGCGGCCTCGGCCACTTTGGGATGGCTCACCAGCGCGCTCTCGACTTCCGACGTGCCAATGCGATGGCCGGAGACGTTCACCACGTCGTCCACGCGCCCGAGCAGCCAATAATCGCCGTCGGCATCCACCCGGCAACCGTCGCCGGTAAAATACATATTCTTGAACGTGCAGAAATAGGTGTTTATGAAACGGTCATGATCGCCCCAGGTGGTGCGCATGATGCCGGGCCACGGCCGTTTGATGCACAATTTGCCGCCTTCGTTTGGCGCGCATTCCGTGCCGTCGTCACGCAACACCACCGGTTCCACGCCAAAGAACGGACGGCTCGCGCTGCCGGGTTTGAGGGTGTTGACGCCGGGCAACGGTGTGATCATGAATCCGCCGGTCTCCGTCTGCCACCACGTGTCGCAGATCGGGCAACGGCCGCGGCCGACGTTCCGGTGATACCACATCCAGGCCTCGGGATTGATGGGTTCACCCACCGAGCCGAGCACGCGCAGCGAGCTCAGGTCGTGTTTGGCCGCCCACTCGTCGCCGAGCCGGATGAGCGCGCGGATGGCCGTCGGCGCGGTGTAAAACGCGGTAACCTTGAACTTCTCGACAATTTTCCAGAACCGCCCGGCGTCGGGAAACGTCGGGATGCCCTCAAACATCAGCGTCGTTCCGCCATTGCAGAGCGGGCCGTAAACGACATAGCTGTGGCCGGTCACCCAGCCGATGTCCGCAGTGCAGAAATAGACGTCGTCGTCATGGATGTCGAAGACGTATTTGTGCGTGAGTGAGGTCCACAAAAGATAACCGGCGGTGCTGTGCACCACACCCTTGGGTTTGCCGGTGGAACCGGACGTGTACAGGATGAACAGGAAATCCTCGGCGTTCATCGGCTCGGGCGGACAATCCGGCGACGCTTTTGCGATGAGGTCGTGATACCAGACATCGCGGCCGGCGACGAGGTTGCAGGGTTCGCTGTTGCGTTTGACGACAACGACCTTCTCGATGCTCGGGGTTTTCTGCAACGCCTCATCGGCAATGCTCTTGAGCGAAATGCTTTTGCCGCCACGCAACGAGACGTTCGCGGTGATGAGCAGCTTGCAGGTGGAATCGTTGATGCGGCCGCTGAGTGAATCCGCGCTGAACCCGCCGAACACCACGGAATGGATCGCGCCGATGCGCGCACAGGCGAGCAAGGCGACGGCGGCCTCGGGAATCATCGGCAGGTAAACCGCCACCCGGTCACCCTTTTTGACACCCAGCGATTTCAACCCGTTGGCGAACCGGCAAACCTCCGCGTGCAATTCCGCAAAGGTCAACTTTTTGACCTCCTCCTCCGGCTCGCCCTGCCAGATGATGGCGACCTTGTCGCGCGTTTTGGTTTTGAGATGGCGATCGAGGCAGTTGACCGTGACGTTGAGTTGGCCGTCCTCGAACCAGGTGTGCTGGATTTTCCGGGCATCGGTGTCCCAGGTATGTTTGCCGGCGACGGTCGGTTTTTTGAACCAGTCGAGCGTCGCGGCCTGTTCCAGCCAGAATTTATCCGGCTCGCGGAGGGAACGCTGGTAAAGCGCGTTGAATTGGGCGGCGTTGAGGTGCGCGCGCTTGAGGGATTCCGGCGCAGGCGGGAACGTGCGGTTCTCCTGCAGCAGCGAATCCGTCGATATGGCCTGGTCTGGCGTCATCATGATGAAATCATATTTAGCGCATTTGTGCAAAATTAATGCGCCCTGTCAATTACACTGATGCAGCAGCAAGGAGTTTTCAACCACGGATGAACTCAGATGGACACGGATTTGATGGGCGCAAAAAGGTACAGAAGGTGGGGCGCAATCCCTTGGCGCTTCAGAGAACATAAAGATCAGACCCGTTTTTGTGTTACAGAAGGAAACGAAGATAACAAAGTCCAAAGCTATTTTCCTCCTTTGTTGCCTTCTGTAGATTTCCCCGTTCTTTGCGGTTAAATCCGGCCAGGTCATCCGCGCTGATGCGGGAAATGTTCCGCCAGCAGGTCGCCGGCCTTTTGCACGCCGTGGATGATGCCCGGCGTGAATTCGGATTTGCGGAAGTACCCGGTCATGGCGTCCGCCAGCTTCCGCCAGAATTCGTCGCCGCACTTTGCATGCACCCCTTCATCGCCAATCACCGCAAACTTGTGCGAGCGCGGCGCCACAAAGATCAGAACGCCATTCCGTTCCGGCGACTGGTTCAGGCCCAGGCGCATGAATTCCACCTGCGCGGCAACGACCGGGTCGTCAATGTGATTGGGGCTGATGCTGACATGGATCCGGCCGGACGTCCTGCTTTCGGCCTCACGAATCGCCGCCACGATGCTCTCGTGCTGCACATGTTTTGAAAAATGTTTGGGGTGCATAACCTACCAGCCTCCTCCCGCGCCGCCGCCGCCAAAACTGCCGCCGCCGCCACTGAATCCTCCACCCGAAAAGCCGCCTCCACCCGAAAATCCACCGCCGCCCCACCCGCCCAAACTCCCGCCACTGCCAATCGTCCAGACCGAGTAACTGCTGCCCAAGTTTCCGCCGCGCAAGAATATGATAAAAATCAAAACGAGCACGGCGATGGCGAAAATTCCCGGAAGGATTTGTTTCAAATGTTGCAAATGCTCCGCCACCGTCGTTCCGGTTCCCTTGTATTCGCCCTTGGCCGCCGCGAGGATTGCCTGCACCCCCGCCGTCAGGCCGCCGTCGAAATCGCCCGCTTTGAAATGCGGTGTAATCTGCTCGTCAATGATCCGCTTGCAGAGTGCGTCGGGCAGCACACCTTCCAATCCGTAGCCGACCTCCAGAAACATCTTGTGGTCCTGGACGAAAACGAACAGCACCGCCCCGTTGTTTTTGTTCTTTTGCCCCACCTGCCACGACCGCGCCACGCGCACGGTGTAATCCTCGATGGACGAGTCCGACTGCATCTTCGGGAAAACGGCCACGAGGATTTGATCGGAGCTTTGGCGCTCGAAATCTTCGAGCGTCTGATTCAACTGCGCCGCCGTGCCGGCCGAGACGACGTGGGCATAATCGTTGAAATAGGCCGCCGGCGCGGGCGGGATGACCTCGACCGCGAACAGGCGGAAGCCGAAAAACAAAAACAGGATGAAGTAAAGACGGCGCACGGCTCAAGGATTGGTTGCCGCCGCCGGTTTGTTGAAATTGAACTGGACCTTGGGCGGCGTCTCGGCGCCGGCGGTGGCGGCAAAATAAGGTTTCTCGTGGAAGCCGCAGGCCCCGGCGTAAAACATAGCGGGAAACGATTTGATGGCCGTGTTGTAATTCTGGACCGCCGTGTTGAAATCCCGGCGCTCGACGCTGATGCGGTTCTCCGTGCCCTCCAGTTGCGCCTGCAAATCCCGGAAGTTCTCCGTCGCCTTCAAATCCGGATACCGTTCCACCACCACCAGCAACCGGGACAAGGCTGACGAAAGCTGGCCCTGGGCCGATTCAAAGGCCGCCAGCTTGGCGGGATCGCTCGGCGCGGAATTGGGGTCAATCTTCACCTGCCCCACCGACGCCCGCGCCGCGGTGATTTCCGTCAGCGTGGATTTCTCGAAATTGGCGGCGCCGGAAACGGTGGCGACGAGGTTGGGGACGAGGTCGGCCCGGCGTTGATAGACATTTTGCACCTGCGCCCATTGGCTGTCCACTCCCTGCGACAGTTTGACGAGATGGTTGTAACCCACGCCTGCCGCCAGGATCGAAATCAAGATCAGGAGGCCGAGCACCACGAGCACAAACAGAATAATCACCAGTTTTTTCATAATGACCGTTACACTTTAACTTTTCCGCACCAGTCAACAATTACAAAATTCGCCGCTGTCCGTAATCGTGTTCTCCCACGCCCCGTCCATCCATGGCCTTGGCGCCGGAAGATGCCTTCTGATTTCAGACCATCGAAAGGCTGAAAGCTCCCGTCTTCGTTCACTCCCGCCTTGTGTTTCAGGCTGTTTCCCTGATAATGTCGCCCGAATACATTTTTGAAATCCAACTTATGAGCCCCAAAACCGCCAAACCCAGGGAGACCGCCGCCGGACGCTGGCTCTCCTTCCGGCCCGAAATCAAGGTCGTTGATTGCACCATCCGCGACGGCGGCTTGATGAACAACCATCACTTCGATGACAAGATTGTGAAAGTGGTCTATGACACCTGCGTCGCCGCGGGCATCGATTACATGGAACTCGGCTACAAGGCATCGCGCAAAGGCATCAAGCAGGGTGAACACGGCTGCTGGAAATATTGCCAGGAGGAGGACCTCCGCCGCATCGTTGGTGAAAATCCGAGCGACCTCAAACTCACGGTCATGGCGGACGCGGAACGGTGTGATTATCACGAGGACATCCTGCCGAAGAAGGATTCGGTCATCGACATGATCCGCGTGGCCACCTACATCAGCCAGATTCCCACCGCGCTGGAGATGGTCAAGGACGCGCACGACAAAGGCTACGAAACCACGGTCAATCTGATGGCCGCCTCCATCATCCCCGACCGTGAACTGGACGAGGGACTGGAAATGCTCGCCAAATCCGAAGCGAAGGCCGTTTATCTGGTGGACAGCTTCGGGGCGTTTTACAGCGAACAGATCCGGCTGCTGGTGAAGAAATATCTTTCCCACTGCAAGCCGGCCGGCATGGAGGTGGGCGTACACATGCACAACAATCTCCAGCTCGCCTACGCCAACACCATCGAGGGCATCGTCGGCGGCGCCAATTTTCTCGACGCCACGATGGCCGGCCTGGGCCGCGGTGCGGGCAATTGTCTGATGGAACTGCTCATCAGTTTTCTCCACAACCCGAAGTACGATCTGCGGCCCGTGCTGGGCTGCGTGCAAAACCACATCGAACCGATGCGCGCCAAGCTGTTGTGGGGCTATGACCTGCCCTACCTGTTGACCGGCATGCTCAACCAGCATCCGCGCACCGCCATCAAGTTCAAGGAAGCCGAACTCAAGGGCGAAAAGGGCGACATCCTGAAATTCCACGACATCGTCACGGACCAGGAGTTGGAGTAAAGCGGCGGGTGGAAAAAGCGAGGATTGAAAATTGAGGATAGAGGATGGCGACCGACAAGCAGTGCCCTTCGCGCTTTTTTGCCTTTGTTTAACAATCGAGATTGGCTCCCGCTGATTTAAAACGGCTAAATTTCCAAGATCCATGACAGCGCCGTCAATCGGGGTTATATTAATCGCGACCTCAAAAATGACCTTTGGCATGAAATGGATGGTGACGTGTGCTTGTCTGGCGCTGGCGTTTTTGCCGGCCCGGGCCGGGATTCCGGAAAACTGGCAGGACAAGGTGGATGCGCGCCTGCTCCAGGGCGCGCCGGCCACCAATGAATTCCTCGTCATCCTGTCCGAGCAGGCGGATTTGAGCGGTGCCGCCGCGCTGAAGACCAAGGAAGCCAAGGGCAGATATGTTTTTGAACACCTGAAGGAAGTGGCCCAACGCACCCAGCCGCCGCTCTTGAAAACGCTTCAGGATCAACACCTGGATTATCAACCGTTCTGGGTGGCAAACATGATCCGGGTGCGCGGCGATTCGCACGCCGTTCAATCCCTGGCGCAAAGAACCGACACCGCCCGCATCCTTGCCAATGCCTCAGTCCGCGCTCCGGAGATTCCTTCTGCATCCGTCTCACCCAGATTGACCACCTCGGTGGAGTGGAACGTTTCCCAGATTCACGCGCCTGACGTGTGGGCGCTGGGCTACACCGGACAGGGCGTCGTGGTGGGTGGACAGGACACCGGCTACCAATGGGATCATCCCGCTCTGATCAATCATTATCGCGGCTGGGACGGCACCAACGCCAATCACAATTACAACTGGCACGACGCCATTCACGGCCCCAATCCCAACAACACCGGCGACAATCCCTGCGGTTACAACCTGACGGCGCCGTGCGACGATTGGTCCCACGGCACGCACACCATGGGCACCATGGTCGGCGACGACGGCGCGGGCAATCAAATCGGCGTGGCCCCCGGCGCCAAATGGATCGGTTGCCGCAACATGGAACGGAATTGGGGCACCCCCGCCAGTTACCTGGAGTGTTTCCAATGGTTCCTCGCACCAACCGATCTCAATGACCAAAATCCCGACCCAGCCAAGGCCCCCGACGTCATCAACAACTCGTGGTACTCCGACGCCTCCGAAGGCACCACCAATCTCCTCGTCTTCCAGAGTGCCGTTGAAGCTCTTCGTGCCGCCGGCGTGGTCGTCGTCGTCTCGGCCGGCAACGAAGGCTCCGGTTGCAGCACGATTACCTCTCCCGCCATTTACGAAGCATCCTTCGCCGTCGGCGCCACGGACAGCAGCGACGACATCGCCTTTTTCAGCAGCCGCGGCCCGGTCACGGTGGACGGCAGCAACCGGCTCAAACCCGATGTTTCCGCGCCCGGGGTCAACATCCGGTCCAGCGTGCCCGTCAACAGTTATGCCAGCGGCTGGAGCGGCACGAGCATGGCCGGACCGCACGTCGTGGGCGTGGTGGCTTTGTTGATTTCGGCACACCCGGAACTCCGGGGACAGGTGGACACCATCGAACACATCATCGAAAACTCTGCCGTGCCCCGCACCGACTCCCAGTCGTGTGGGGATGTTCCGGGCACTGACATTCCCAACAACATCTACGGCTGGGGCCGCGTGGATGCCCTAGCGGCGCTCAACTTTTGTGACACCAATTATCTTCACATCACGTCCATCACCGTCGGCACCAATTGCGTCCTGTCCTTCCCCTCGGTGCTCAACTGCCTTTACTCCCTGGAGAGCCGGACAAATCTGGCCGTGGGTTCATGGACAGCAGTGGCCGGGCAGGTTGACATTGCTGGCAATGCGGGTTTGCTGGAACTGACCGAGACGAATCCGCCGTCCGACACCGCGCGATTCTATCGCGTCCAAGTACGAATCGCGCCCTGACCCGTAATATAGATTATCGGAGGGGCGAGCGACGCGAGTCCCAAATCAAAAGTCAGGGCGTCGTAGTCCTCCGAATCATGGTTGCATCTTCGCGCCATTCATCCGCCATCTTCCATCTTCGCTTCCCCTATTACCACTTCTCCCAATGCACATATTCGCGGTTGAACCGGGTGCGCGGTTCCTTCTCCTCGCCAGGATGGCCGATGGCAATGCCGGCGATGGGGATGACCGATGCGGGCAGTTGAAGAATCTCCTTGAGCTTCCGGATGCGGTCTTCCCGCGGGTGAATCCCCAGCCAGCAGGCGCCCAAACCAAGACCATGCGCGCACAGCAGCAGATTCTCAATGGCTGCCGAACAATCCTGCAACAGATAGCTGAGCTGGCGATCATGTGCCGAATCGAGGTCGCCGCAGACGACAATGCCCAGCGGGGCCGTGGCCAGCATGCCGCCGTTGGGCAAAGCCGCCGCGATGGTTGACAGCGTTTGTTTTTTCCGGATGACGACAAAGCGCCAAGGGTCCCGGGCCACCGCCGAGGGCGCCGCCATGGCCGCCTGCAACATTTGGGTGATGGCTGCTTCGCCGACTTCGCCGGGCGCATAAACCCGGATGCTCCGCCGGCCGAGAATGAACTGGAATTGGTCGTTTGGTGTCGCGTTCATAATTCTGTTTTGCATTTCGGTCTTGAGAAATCAGCTTCTGAAACCGCTACTGTTTTCCCGGGTGAAACCACAGCCGGGCGTAACCATAGGCGATGAGTTCATCCGTCACCGTCCGCACACCCTGGCTGGATTTCCACCAAAGCTCGGGGTCGTAGTCGCGGTCCTCAAGGGCAATAATTCCCACCCGGGTATCCCGGCCAAACGCCTTTTCGAACAACAGCCGGGACCGGCGCGCATGCGCCCCCAACGACATCAGGTTTAATTCCGCCGGCATGGCGTCGTGTTCCTGCAACCATTGTTTCAAGGCCAGCGCCGACGTGTAGGTGCGGTCCTGGCGCACCGCCGGCGTGGGCACCGCCTGGACGCTGTCCCGATCCAGGCCCAGCTTCAGCAGCGTGGCGGCGCCGAGTTCCGCATACGTCTTGTATTCGGACAAGGGCGCGCCCTTTTCCAGCGGCACACCGACGACATACAGCTTGGTGTAATGATGATGCCGGAATTCGGTGATCACCTCCTCCAAGGCGTAGTCCGGTGCCCAGCCTTCGACAACCAGCGCCCCGCCCGCGACCGGATCGGTGACGGCAAGGAACGATTGCACCTTTCTGACCGCGCCGGTTGCCATCAACAGTCCCGTGAGCAGCAGCAGCAGCCAGCCCCGCCACGTGGGGAGCAGACACTCCCGGCGGCGGACCAATCCCCAGAAAGGTCGGTGCGGTTTCATTCCGGGCGTTTCAGTCATGTTAGGGAAAGGCTAAAGGATGCCCGCCCTCCGTGGCAATACTGCGGCAGGCGGCCATTTGCATGACCGCCTGCAAAGAAAACCGGACGCTGCCGTTATTCGATATCCATCCCGCAGACAGCCCCGCGTCTAATAAACGTATTCGGCGGTGTAGTCGCGACCGTCAGCACCCGCGGTCAGCTTGAAGCCAGCCTGTTTGCTGATGTGGTGCATGGCGTGGTTGTCGGCCATGATTTCCGCGGAGAGACGCGTGAGTTTTTCGTCCCGCCCGATCTCCACGAGGCGTTTGAGCAATTCGGCGCCCAGTCCTTTTTTCTGCCAGTGATCGTTGACGAGCAGGGAGAAGTCACCTTCGTTCAGGCCGTGTTCCTTGCTCAACCGGCCCACGCCCAGAATTTCCCGCTGCTTGGTCTTGGGATCCTTGCGTTCAGCAACGAGCGCAATCTCGCGGTCGTAATCGTTGAAACAGATGCGCGTCAGCCGTTCGTGCGCAATGCGCTGGTCGAGCTTCAACTGGGTGAAATAACGGTGATACACGCTTTCCTCGGAGAGGGTTTCGTGGAACTTCACCAGCAACGGCTCGTCCTCGGGCTGGATGGGGCGGATGGTCACCGATGTGCCATCCTTCATTTTCCACGGCGCGGCGTATTGGGTCGGGCACGGACGGATGGCGAGCCGGGGCAGCTGGTCTTCGGTCGTTTTCGGGTCGTGCAGGATGACGCGGGCGTCGAGCGCCACCAGGTCATCGGCGGAGGCGAACATCGGGTTGATGTCGATTTCCTTGATCCAGCGCTGCTCGGAAACGAGCTGGCTGAAGCCGACCATCAATTTTTCCAGCGCGGCGAGGTCCACCGACTTGCGGCCGCGGACGCCCTTGAGTGCGTGATAAATTTTTGTCGTTTCCATCATCCGCCGGGCGAGCGTGGTGTTCAACGGCGGCAGCGCCAGCGCCTTGTCCTTGAACACTTCGACGAGCTGGCCGCCCATGCCGAACAGGAGCACCGGCCCGAATTGCGGGTCAATGCTGCTGCCGAGGATGATTTCGTAGCCTTCACTCAACTTGATCATCTTCTGGACGGTGACACCCTGGAAATGTTTGGCGCCGGCCTTTTCGGTGCAGGCGGTCTTGATGGCCTTGAACGCCCGGCGAACGTCAGCCTCATCCTTGAGATTCAACTGCACGCCACCCACGTCGGTCTTGTGCGTAATCGTTTCCGAATAAAGCTTCAGCACGATGGGATAGCCGATTTCCTTCGCCAGTTTCGCAGCTTCGTCCTCGGTTGCCGCCACTTTCGTAATGACGGTCGGGATGTTGTAGCAGGCGAGCAGTTCCTTGGATTCGGATTCGGTGAAGATGGTACGGCCGGTTTTCCGGACCGATTCGATCAAGGTTGCGGCCTTGGCGCGCCCGGACTTGAGATCGTCAGCATCCGCAGAAGGCACGGGGGTCTCGTACAGCGCGCGGAGATTGTCCGAATACCGCCACATGGATGTGAACACGCGCGCGGCGGTGTCGGGATACGGAAAGGTCGGGATGCCGGCGCGGTTCAGGATGGCTTCTCCTTCGGCCACGTCCCGGCCGCCCATCCAGCTGGCGAGCACCGGCTTGCCTTCGATGTGACCGAACGCCTTCAATTTTTCCGCGGTGTTGGTGCATTCGGTCATGGACTGCGGCGTCAAAATGACGAGCAGGCCGTCGCTGTTCGGATCGCGACCCGCGATTTCCAGCGTCTTGGCGTAGGCTTCCGCGCTGGCATCGCCCAGCACGTCAATCGGATTGTTGCGCGACCAGGAAGGGGGCAGAAATTTGTCCAGCTCCGCGATGGTGCCCTTGGAAACTTCCGCGAGCGCGCCGCCGGTGGTGAGCAGCGCGTCGGTGGCCAGCACCCCGGGCCCGCCGGCGTTGGTGATCATGGTCAGGCGGTTGCCCCGGGGACGGGGCTGCCGGCCCAGCACTTCGGACATGTAAAACAAATCGGAAATGTTGTTCACGCGCAACACGCCGCAGCGCTTGAACGCGGCTTCCAACACGTCGTCGCTGCCGGTCAGCGAACCCGTGTGCGACGCGGCGGCCTTGGCGGCGCCCTCGGTGCGGCCGGGTTTGATGACGATGATCGGCTTGGTGAGCGCGACTTCGCGGGCGGCGGACAGGAACGAGCGCGCATCGCCGATGGTTTCCATGTAGATGACGATGCTCTTGGTTTTCGGGTCATCGCCGAGGTAATAAATCAAGTCGCCCCAGCCGACATCAAGCATGGAGCCCAGCGAAGCGAAGCAACTGAACCCGACATTTTCCTTGAGGCTCCAGTCGAGCACGGCACAGCAGAGCGCGCCGCTCTGGCTGAGGAACGCCACGTCGCCGGGCTGGGCGATGGTGGCCGCAAAACTGGCGTTGAACCCGATGTTGGGCATCTGGACGCCAAGGCAGTTGGGACCGACGATGCGCATGCCGGCGGCGCGGGCATCGGCGAGGATTTGTTGTTCCAGCTTCACGCCCTCGGGGCCGGTTTCCTTGAAGCCCGCGGAAATGATGATGACGCCGGCCACCCCGGCCTTGGCGCAATCTTTGATCAGGCCGGGCACGGTTTTGGCCGGCGTGCAGATGACCGCCAGGTCCACTTTTTCCGGCACGGCGCCGATGCTGGGATAGGCCTTGACGCACAGCACGGAGGAACGCTTCGGGTTGATGGGATAAACCACGCCGTTGAAACCGCCGCGACCGAGGCCTTCAAACAGCATCCGCCCGACGCTGCGTGGCTTGTCCGTGGCGCCGATGACGGCGACGACTTTCGGGGCGCAGATGGGGTCCAGCGGATGCTTGCGGGTCTGGTGCAGAATGTCGTGGGCAGGCTCGAGGCGATTGATTTCAGAAGTGGCAGTGCTCATTTTTTTTGTTAATTCCATAAAATATTTGCGGACGTCTTGCCTTTAACAACCCGGACCGCACTGCAAGAACCGGTGCCAGGCAACCGCCCGGCACGGGTAAATTCCCCAGTGTTTCCGGCATAAAAACTCTACAGTTTAAAAGTCCGCGATTTCAAGGTGGCCTACTCACCAAACCTTGTTGAAGACTTTACCAATTTTGCAAAGTTTTGCCAGCGGCAAGGGGAATGTCGATTCCGCCACTTGCCTCCATATCGGTCTCCAAATACTGGCGGCACCAGCGCGCGCGGCGCATGAATGTCCAACCTGATTGAAGCGTGCGAATTGGATCGTGCGACAGAATTCCGGCAACGGTGCAATCGGCTGGAGATTCAAGGCGTGACGCTGCATTCCTGCCGTTGGCGCAAGGACTTTCGCGCTGTTCGCCTGTCCTTCTCGTTTAATTACGATTCTCCATCTTCATTTTCCCGCGAAGCTTCCCTTGATTGTCCCATTTCCAGCCGGACTGTCTCAAAGCCTGACTTCACCAGGTAAGTTGCCGATTTGAAATTACCCTTCTCAAGGTATCGCAAAACGGCCTGCGGAAGAGGAAGATTAATTATTTTTCTTTGGCAAAAGTTGCCCGTGAACATCACCGGGTCGCTGATCGAATTAGCCCATTCCGCCAATCAACCAAGGCTGGCGCGATGGAAACTTGATTACATTAGTTTATCACGTTAATTATAACTAATTTACATATCATAATTGAATCAGAATGGCATGAGACCTGCGCGCCGACTTGAACAGTGGAAAAATCAGCGGAAAAAATTATAAAAACAAAAACCGGGTTTCTGTTGGCCATTCTGAACGCAATCCCCGCTGTGTTCCTTGGGTGCAACACATCACCGACCCCTGATTTTCTCCGGGTCAACTAGAAACACATAACCAATAAATCCAAATGAAAAAACCATATCTTGGTAAATCGCCACAATGCTCAGTCGCAATTGCAGTTTGCGCCAGTTTTGCGGGCTTGACCGCCATGGCTCAAGGGACAATTGTGCCATACCCGAACGGCGGCACTCAAATTGCCAATGCCAATGCGGAGCTTGTTTATGCCAACGGCGGAGATGTCGTTGCCACGTATTATCATGGCATCTCGAGTGGCGATCACGACGTATTGTATTTAAACGGCACTGAAATTTTCGACAATAAACTCAATTCCCCTGGAAATACGGTTGATTTGGGGACGTTTGCGGCCGGCACATTGTTGGATTTCACGATGAAAGACCTGACCACCGTTAACACTTGGAATATGGGGTCCGGCACCGAAAATAGTGATGGCGCCGTTCATGCCTATGTGGTTGATAATTTTCCATCGTCGGGAAACGTCTTTGTTGGGTGGGAAGACTGGCCTAAAGGCATATCTGATTTCAACTACAATGACCTGACATTTACTTTTTCAAATATTGGAGCGGCACCGGTTCCCGAACCCTCGACACTGGCGCTGGCCGGCTTGAGCGGGCTTGGGCTGCTGCTGTTCCGCCGCCGGAAATAATCGCCGGGCAGCAAAATAATTATCTGGGATCAATGGATGCGGAAACTCTCCGCATCCTTTTTTCTGTCATCAGCTGGTAAAATATAATCCAATGGTTTCGTGTTTAATATGACCCGCCGTCTGCCGCTGCTGGCCGCGCTGACAGCCTTCGTGCTTTACGCCATCACGTTGAGCCACGGAGTGACGATGAACAGCCTGGCGCTGGCGGCCAAAGTGACGGGTTGGGACTGGGTGCCGATGGTGGGGCGTCCGCTGTTCTGGCTGCTTACCCTGCCATTGCGGCTGTTGCCCGCCGCCTGGGTTCCCTTGGGCCTGAATTTCTTTTCCACCATCACCGGAGCGTTGACGGTGGGTTTGCTGGCGCGCACCGTCCAGTTGATGCTGTGGGATCGTCACTGGGAAAAAGAAAACCGTCTGGCCCGCGCACTGCCGGTTTTGCTGGCGTGCGTGGTATGCGGGCTGGAATTCAGCTTCTGGCAGGAGGCAACCGCCGCCACCGGCGAAATGCTGGACTTGCTGGTCCTGGCGGCTTCCCTGTGGTTGCTGCTCGAATATCGCGTCCGCCGGGAATCCCGCTGGCTGCTGGATGCGGCGGTCTTTGTCTGGGGGCTGGGCATGGCCGAAAACTGGTTGATGCTGTTGGCGCTGCCGTTATTCATCGGCGGCGTGATCTGGCTGCATGGATTTTACTTCTTCTTCCAGAGTGGCATGCAAAGGAGGAGGAGGGACGGAGCAAGCTGGCTGCAATGGCTCCGTTTGTTCCGGGTGGAATTTTTGCTGCGGTTGACCGGGCTGGGGTTGGCTGGATTTTCATTATATGCACTGCTGCCGCTGGTCAATGGCCTGGCTCCGCACTCACCTTGGACCCTGGGCCACGCCTGCATCGTCAGTTTGAAGCAGACCGAGAGCGTGGTCAGGACGCTTTACCAACAATTCTGGCTTTCGCACCGGACGCTGACGCTGGGATTGGCGTGTTATATTTTGGTGCCCACGCTGGCCTGTCTGATGCGGTTCCGCGACGAGAACAGCTACGACGAATCGCGAATGAACCCGATCGAGCTCCTGACTTGCCGGGGTCTGCGCGTGCTGCTGCTGCTGGCTTGTTTGTGGCTGGCATTTGACCCGGTCATCGGGCCGCGCCAGATGGTACAACAACGATTCGGCGATTCGCTGCCGATGCTGACATTTGACTATTTGACCGCGCTGGGCGCCGGCTTTCTGGCCGGCATCCTCCTGTTGATTTTACAGAGGATGGATCACCGGGGCAGTCACCGGGGCACTCATTTGCCTGCCGAGAAATGGAGGTTGCAACTGGCTGTCCAATTCGCCGCCGGATCGCTCGTCCTGATCATCGCGGGCCTGGCTGTGAGAAACGCCCCCGCCATCCTGCATTTGAATCACCATCCGTTGCAAAGCTTCGGCGAACTGGCGGCCGGGTCATTGCCTGCGGGCGGCGGTGTGATGTTGAGCGACCAACCGCAAAAGTTGGAGGCGTTTCAGGCCGCACTGGCTCACCACCGCAACCGGTTGGCCTGGCTGGCCGTGGATACGCACGCCCTGCCCACGGTGGAATATCGTGCCTGGCTGGAACGCCATCACCCCGCCGGCTGGCTGACCGATGAAAACCGGCACGAACTTACGCCGCTGGAAACGGTGCGGTTGCTGGAACAGATGAGTCGCACCAACCGCTTTTTCTACCTGCATCCAAGCCATGGCCATTATTTTGAACGTTTTTATCTGGAGCCCGCGGGTGCCATTTTCGAAATGAAATTACGAAGCCCAGATTCCCTGGCTAATCCGTTATTATCTGATTCGGCAACCGATACGAATGAATCTTTCTGGACCCAGGCCTGGCAAAAGGATTTATCCCCATTCGCTGCCGCTTCGGTCCGGCAACCAAGCATCTGGCAGAAAGAAATCCCATCCTTCGGCATTGACCCGCCGCCACTTTTTCAGGACCGCCTGCTGGCCGAATGGTATTCGCTTTCGCTGGAAGCCTGGGGCGTGGCTTTGCAACAGCAAGGGCGTTTGAATGAGGGGCGAACCCGTCTGGAACAGTCGCTGCAACTGAACACCAACAACGTCTCGGCGCGGATCAGCCTGGCCTGCAACGCCAATCTCCAGTCCGGCTTAAGGCCGGGTCTGGCCGGTATCAACGAGGTGGCCAGCCAGTTGGGGAATCTCCAGCGATTGAGCCTGGTCATGAACAAGTGTGGCCCGATTGACGATCCGATTTATTGTTATCTGCTTGGCTGCACTTATCAAAAAGCCGGCCAGTGGGTGCAGGCGGTGCAGCAATTTGAACGCACCCGGATACTCGCACCCGGCGTGGCCGCGCCGGAATTTGCCCTGGCCGAGCTCTATACACAATTCCAGTTGACCGACCGCGCCCGTCCCATCCTCAACCATTTGCGTGACGAGACTAAAAATCTATCTACCAACCGGGCAGTCGACTTCGATCTGGCGCTGCTGGAGGCAAACTTCTGGCTGGCGCAAACGAACGCCGCCAACGCCCGTAACGCACTCCAGTCGGTCTGGTTGCGGTATCCCGACGACGCGCAGATAGCACATAATGTTTTGAAAGCTTATCTCGCCTTTGGGGATTTCACGAACGCTTTGCAGATCTTGAGCACCCGTCTGTCCAAATCGCCGGACGAAATAACGGACCTGAACGACAAGGCTGCCATCCTGTTTGCATCTGGCAATCCCGCCGACGCCATTCCGGTCCTCGATCACGTCCTGGCTCTCACCAACCTGCCGCTGGCACGGTTTAACCGCGCCAGCGCCCGGCTCGCCAGCCATGATTATGCGGCGGCAGAGGCGGACTTTCACGAACTCGAAAAATCAGGCTTGGAACTCGACCGCGCCAGTTACGGACTGGCCATAATTGCCGAGCATCGCCACGACACCAATCAGGCCATGCATTATTTGCGTCTCTGTCTGGCCAACACCCCAACCGGAACCCCCTTCTGGCGTAATGCCAGCAACCACTTGCAGGCGCTCAATTCTGGTGCCAAAGCAAAATAATTTTGCGGCCAGCCATTGTGCCCGGCAAGGATAAGGCTCGAAACAGAAGTGTAACCGGCTCGGAACGGTAAAGCTTCATCGTCCGGCCACAGCGTTTGCCGGTTCAGCCATTGACCACCCGTTCAGCGCGCCAGCAATTGCGCCCGGTATTCCGTGGGCGACTGGCCCAGCAGTTTTTTGAAGACCCGGTTGAAATGCGTGAGCGACTGGAACCCGACTTCAAACGCAATTTCGCTCACGCGCAGGTTCGGATTCAACAGCAGGTTCTTCGCCTTCTCGATGCGGACGCGCGACAGGTAGTCGGTGAAATTGATGTCCGTGACCTTCTTGAACATCTTGCAGAAGTAGAACGTGCTCATGTTGACGGCCTTGGCCGCGCGGGCGAGCGAGAGTTCCTCGGTATGATGTTCGTAAATGTATTCCTTGGCGCGCTTGATGATCGGCGGCTCGGCGTTCTTTTGCTGGATGAAAATCTGGTTGCCCAGCATCGCCAGATGCTGCGCAAAAATCACCAGCAGCCGGACGACGGCCTCGTGCTGTTTGGCGGTCACCACCTTGGTGGAATAGTAGGCCTTCCGCAATGCATCCCGGTCCACGTCCACGCCCCACCCCTCCACCAGTTTGGCGGCCCGGTCAAACTGACGCGGGGTCGGCTTCCGGCCGAAAAGCTGTCCGGTCTGCAAATAACCGATGAGCCGGTCGCCCAGGCGCACCGGCACGGCGGTGTCGAGCAGTCCGGCCTGACAGGTGATCGTCTTCGGTTCATGAACGGCCTTCTCGCAAAGCTGTTCCCACATCTGCAAACAGGCGGCGCACGCGTGGCTTTTCTGCGACACCAGCGCGCAAAAGGGATTTTCGTTCCGCTTGCCGTGATGCGGCAACTGCCACGTTTCCACCGGCTGCAACGACACCGGCAGGCCGGTCAACACGTTGAACGCGCGCTCATACTCCTGATAAACCTTGGAATCCGAGATGGCCTTGATCAGGGCGCGGTTGTTGGTGCCGGCGCTGCTGCCATTGACATTCATCGCCACGACCGAGGCCCTGGCTTTGGCGGAAGCAACCCTTTTCACGGCTCCAGCGTCCGGAGTGCTTTGATGGAAACACGGCTCAACCAAACAACTCTTCGCGGGGTGAGACCGGATCGCTGCCTCCCCCTTGTCGCTCTTTACAATAGTTGTTGCCACGTCAACAAATTAAGCAAACCTCCAGTATGCGTCAAGTGAATTGGCCCCGGTTTTGATCCCACCCCAACCCGCGCAAGACTCATTCCCCCCAGAATGACGCGAAGCGGGGCAAACCATGGGCCCCGTTTGAAAGAAACACTGATGCCACCGGTGCTTTTTTGACATCGCATGGTCATCGGATGGCTGAAATGAACCGGCGCTAAATTTCAAAAATCGCGGCGTTCGCGGGCGGTGGAACGGGAATGAACGGCTGACCAATTCTTTGGCGTGCAAAGCACGGTGATAGTTTACCAATTTTTGCAGAGCCATTCGCTCCCGCCCGCACGAAAATCTAATGAACGTCCGTATAAGGGATAAGCCTGATTTTCATGAGCGCCACCAAACAAAAGAAAAAGAGGGTACGGCCGGCAGCCATTCTTCCGGAGTCGGGTCCGGAATTGACCGCCAGCGCTGCGGTGGCGCATAATGCCGCGGCGGTCAGGCTGGAAGACGGCACGATCGCCGCAACCATGGCTGAAGGGTCCCCGACCGAAACCGGCATGACCGCGGGCAAACCGCTCAAAGTTTCCGTTGCCCAGGTCCTGACTTACGAATTGCGCGTGCGGGACGCGATGACCCGGCCTCCCGTGACCGGCGCGCCGGAGGATTCACTGCGCACCATACAGAATTTGATGAAGTCCCACCGCATCTCGGGCGTGCCCATCCTCCAAAACGGCGCCCCGGTGGGTCTGGTCAGCATTGAAGACATCATCAACGCCCTTGATCAGGGCCACGTCAACGACCCGGCGGAGCGATGGATGACGCGGAACATCGTCACGCTGCGCGACCATTTTTCCCTCGTGCGCGCGGTGGCAGAGTTCGACCGGCACGGCTTCGGCCGTTTTCCCGTGTTGAACAGTGCCGGCGAACTCGTGGGCGTCATCACCCGCGGCGACATCACCTCCTGCCTGATGCAACACCTGGAGAAGCGCGCCGAGGAGGTCGCCACCCGCGAAGCCGCGCAGACTCCGGGCCGGGCGCGGGGCCAGAAACTGGCTGAACCGATGGTGTTGCGGGCCGAGGTGAAGGCGGGCGATTACGACAGCGCGGGCAAGGTGTCCCAGCGCATGCGCCAGATTTTGCGGATGCGCGGGGTGGACCCGGACATCCAGCGCCGCGCGGCAATCGTCGCCTACGAGGCCGAGACAAACATCATCATCCATTCCATCGGCGGCGACCTCTCGGTGGCCGTCACCCCGGGCAAGGTGGTCATCGAAGCCACGGATCACGGACCGGGGATTGAGAACATCGATCTGGCCATGCAGGAAGGCTGGTCCACCGCGGGTCCGCTGGCGCGCGAACTGGGCTTTGGCGCCGGCATGGGCCTGCCCAACATCAAAAAATGTTCCGATAAATTTGAAATTCATTCCGAAATGGGCGCCGGCACCCGGCTGTATTCCGAGGTCCTGTTGCACAAGGCGGCCCCGCCGCCCGTGAAGAAGCGCCCGGGAAAACAGGCAAACTCATGAAATTATCGTCCGTCATGGCCACTGTGAAGGCCAGGCCGCTGACCAAAAAAGTGGAGGCCGACCTGACGGGTTGCTACATCAGCGACCTGCTCAGCGACGTACTGGCGCATGCCAGCCCTGGCATGCTCTGGGTCACCATCCAGACCCATCGCAATGTCATCTCCTGCGCCCTGGCCAAGGACATCGGCACGGTGCTCTTCACCTGCGGCCGGAAACCCGACCGGGCGGTTTTGGCCGAGGCGGATGCGGAAGGCATTGTGTTGTTGTCCACGAAACAAACCACCTACGAAGCGGCCGGCAAACTTTGGAAGGCAGGATTACGATGAACCAGAAAACCGTCAGCGAAACCGCGCGCATCGCGGCCATGGAAACCACCCACCCGAGCGGTGACCCGCGCTTCGCGGACCTGGACCGGACGATTGAAAGCTACAACCACGAATCGACGGCGCTGATCCAGGTGTTGCACGCGGCGCAGCAGATGTTCGGTTATCTCAGCGCCGACGTGCTCCGCTACATCGCCGGCGCATTGAAGCTCCCCGTGTCGCACGTCTATGGCGTGGTCACCTTTTACAATTTCTTCACCATGGTCCCGCGCGGCAAGCACCAGATCATGGTCTGCCGCGGCACCGGCTGCCACGTGCGGGGTTCGGACCAGATCCTGGCCGCCGTGGAAAAACAGCTCGGCGTGAAGGAAGGCGAAACCACCAGGGACGGCCGGTTCAGCCTCTCCACCGCCCGGTGCATCGGCGCCTGCGCGCTGGCGCCGGCCATGTCGGTGGGCGACGACGTCTATGGCAAGCTGACGGTTGACAAGATCCCGCAGCTCTTCAAGACCGACCTGAAAAAATATGTTTGAAGAGCTGTCACAGCACATCCTGGACATTGCCATGAATTCGATCTCCGCCAATGCCACAAAAGTGCGGATCAGCATCCGGGAGAGCCGGCGGCGCGACCGGCTTGAGCTGCGCGTGCAGGATGACGGTTGCGGGATGGACGCGGCCCGGCTGAAGCGCGTGCTGACGCAACGCTGGAGCAGCAAAAACAAACGGCGCAAGGCCATCGGCCTCGGCCTGGCCTTTCTGCGCCAGACCTCCGAGATGTGCGACGGGCGTTTTCAAGTGCGGTCCGTCCCCGGTCGGGGCACGTCCGTGACCGCCTCGATGCGGCTCAGCCATATTGACCGGCCGCCGCTGGGCGATTTGAACGCGACGATTCTGGCATTGTGCGCGTCGGACAAA
>Ga0187851_10001599_pt1 | contig 21455 bp, 21 predicted proteins | sample June2016WEW_6_10_FD_132997 | JGI IMG/M metagenome (GOLD analysis project Ga0187851, IMG submission 132997) | Peatland microbial communities from SPRUCE experiment site at the Marcell Experimental Forest, Minnesota, USA - June2016WEW_6_10 | ecosystem: Environmental > Terrestrial > Soil >...
AAGCTCTCGGTAAAATTGGAGATATAAGAGCGGTTGACCCGCTTATTCAAACTTTACTTAATGATGATGATAAAGGTGTTAGGCAATCTTCAGCAGAAGCTCTCAGGAAAATTAGAAATATGAGAACAGTTGAGCCGCTTATTCAAACTTTACTTGGTGACAGTGCTAAATATGTCAGACAATCTTCAGCAGAAGCTCTCAGTGAATTTTGTAAATCCTATAAATCGTCTTAGATCGATGATCATTCTATTCACTGAAGTAAGAGAGAAAGTCATAAAATAGTAACATTGTAAAAATAATATTTTCGCAGTTTATTTCTCATTCGAATACCCCGTTGCTTGCAGCAACGGGGTACGTTCACACCAGCGCAATTTTGATTTTCTCTACCATGTATATAGCTTCAAATGCCGTATTGATTCCATTCAATCGACTATTAACACTAGAATTCTTTCTAACATAAGCCGTTAAAATCTCCATAATTGGCCAGTAATCTTTCTCCGATTCATTTGCAATTCTCTCAAGCGCATATATTCCACCTAACCGAATCTCTATTGCAGGAGTTTCATAAGCTCACTTAGATTTTCATAAACTTATTTAAAATTTTCAAAACATATTTTTGTGAATATCAAACTCCCCTAGATTTTCTACTATTATTATTGAAAGCATAGAATAGATTGTACCAAAAATAATAGTGATTTTTCTAAATTCTAAAATTCAAATCAAGATTTCACCATTTGCTACAGATTTTGTTCACAGAGTGGCATAAACTAGCTTAATCTCAGTCCCACCATAACCATTATTTATCCATAATATTAATCTACATATATGTTAAAGGCAATCATATTTGATGTAGACGGGGTCCTTATAGATTCAATGCCTTTCCATGCAGATTCTTGGCACAATGTTTTTGAGAGAGTTGGAATTGAAATTACCAGTGAAGATATTTACTTTCTAGAAGGTAACAATGATAGGGGAATAATAGAAAATATTTTTAAAAAATATGGAAAAGAACTAGCAGCAGGACAAATTGAGTATTTGGCTAAGAAGAAAAACGAAGTTTTCAAATTTGATCAGGTGGAACCTTTTAAAGGAACTTTGAGTTGTCTTAAGGAGTTAAAACCACATTTTACACTAGCTGCTGTCTCTGGATCAAGTCGTTCTATTGTTGGGAAAGCCCTAAATAAGTTTTTTCCATGTTGTTTTGATGTAATTGTTACTGGAGATGAAATGGTGCGCGGGAAACCCTATCCAGATCCTTATATTAAAGCACTTGAAAAACTTAATATTACTAAAAAAGATTGCATAGTTGTTGAAAATTCACCCCTTGGAATCGAATCTGCAAACAAGGCTGGGATCTATTGCATTGCAGTTACAAGCACCCTTAAGTCTGAATATTTGCAGCATGCAAACCTTGTTCTCAAAAACCACAACGAACTTTTTAATTATTTTAATGACATAATTCCTAAATAAATAAAAATTTTTATTATTAAGTTCCGTTCTATTAGACCTATTAATTGAGATCTAATGAGTCAATTTGTTACAAACAGAATTTAAGGTGATGATTTGGATCACACACTCACAATCGATACAGTATTAACAATATTTGGCATAGTAATAGCACTAATTTCACTGGTTATTATGGTTAATGTTTCACGCCGTCAAAGTGGACAGATTGACAATTTTAAAAGCGAAACAAAAAAGACAATGGGGAAATTAGAAGAGATTGGACAGGAAACAGGAAGTACAGTAAGAAAATTAGAAGAGATTGGAAACGAAACAGGAAGTACAGTAAGAAAATTAGAAGAGATTGGAAACGAAACAGGAAGTACAGTAAGAAAATTAGAAGAGATTGGAAACGAAACAGGAAGGACAATAAAGAAAGTAGAAGAGATTGGAAAGGAAACAGGAAGTACAGTAAGAAAATTAGAAGAGATTGGAAACGAAACAGGAAGTACAGTAAGAAAATTAGAAGAGATTGGACAGGAAACCGGGTGTACAATAAAGAAAGTAGAAAAAATTGGAATGGAAACACAAAGTATTACTATTACTCTTCATACAGATTTAGTGACCAAAGAAAATATAAAAAATTTTTTCCCTAAAACTGCTGGAGAAGATGAGAAGCATATACTTTTTTTCCCAGGTGATTACGATCGAAAAACCCTTCCATCTATTAATGCTGGTGATTCTTATGCGATGTACGTTATAAGTGGACTTTTAGGAGCAGATTTGCATTTGAAGCCAATTGATAGACATGCTAAAGCCGGGTCATTAGAAGCTCAAAAAATTCATGATGATTTAAATTGTAATGCAATTTTGCTATGTGATGTAAATCTCGCTTTGAAAGATCTTTTTAATTTTGAAGAATTTGGTAATGTGAGTGATATAAAGCCAAAGCCGAACTCGAATGACCTACCGTGCTGGTTTGCTACATATGATACAGGAACAAGATATGAAACCAGCTACTTTATTAATATGTACCATCCGGAGTCTGGACACGTAGGATCATTAATATCACCATCTGAAAACAGTTGTATAGAGGCAGCTGATTACCCCAAAGGTAAACCATATGAACCTAACTCAATTCAAAAAGACTTCGGTATTATAGCAAGGTTAAGTAAAGTGAATTATAACTATATTGTAATTGCAGGAATTCATGGATACGGGACAGCGATAGTTGCGCATTTCCTGAATAACTTAATAAGGGGAAAGAAAAGTTGGGATAATAATATATATCACAATATATTTTTTAGCAAATATAATTTTATTTCTATTATCCAGGGTGGTTTTGACCAAACAAATTTTTATGTAAGGGAAAGTGTAATACAGCATGAAGAAGTTAGCCGTATATGGGTAGAACAAGGAGGAAAATGGATGATAGCTGATGATTTTTTGGCTCGATAAAATTCTAAAAAATAGTTCCTTTGTCAACGAGCTGAAAATTAATCACTCATTTCTTGGTTCTGTTGCAAAAATAATTTTGCTGCCTTTTGAGGCTATAAATATTACTTTTTGTATCATTATTGACCTGTTTGTGGCATATAAATATCCCATATGTGATGTTTTACACTGATTTTGTAAAATAGCCAGATTTTTTGCAACGGAACCCAAAATAATGCTTTTGGAACAAAATCGATTGAATAGTTAATAAAATTAAATAAAGTCTTTGAAGTGTACCAAATTTCATCCTTTTCTTTCATTACGAAACAGGATTTTCTCGGTTTCATTTATGCACAGATTTTATAGCATAAACTGTGCATTTATTATTTTATAACATTTATATTATAACATTTAAGGATTGATTATTTTACTTAAAAGTTTGGAAAAAATGTCTAAATCGAGTTATAAAACTCATTTAAACTTGTGGTCTTATTTTGACTCGCACTCCATAGGCAGGATACAATAGGATATATCTCGGATACAAAAAGATACAAATATATCCTAATAAAAAATAACAAGGATAAATGCCCGAGGATAAGAGGAAAATAAACTGCTGGATACCTGTAAGTCTGTATGATAAGATAGGATCCGCAGGGTATGAGCATACTACACAAGCTATAATAACAGCCCTTCAAAGACTCCTAGAGGATCCAGGAGAGGATATCAAAGGATATATACAGAATATAGAGAGATATCTGCAGGATATTGAAGCTCTCAAATCTGAAAATACCCATTTGAAGGATGACCTTTCAGGATATCAAAAGGATATAGTAGGATACAAACAGGATACAGAAAAGTACAAAAAGGATATTGAAAGGATCCAGAAGGATCTAAAACAGGATATCGAAGGATACAAACAAGATATGGAGGCATTACAAACCGAAAACGCAAAACTTAAAGATTCTCTTCAGGACACTCGGGAACCGGGGGAACTTCTCCAGCTGCGCGCCAAATCCGAAGAGTTAGAAAAGCATAATACCACACTAAAGGCAGAGCTTGATAAGGCAGAAAGGGATAAGGAAGATCTCAAAACCACGTATAATAAGCTACAGGATACCTACAACAACTACATGGCACAAATGCAGACTTTGATTAAGCAAAAGTCTATAGAAGCACCCGGGGCAAAGAAACCGTGGTGGCAATTTTGGTAAGTTCAACTACAATTATGCAAAGTGATCAAAGTGAATAATAAGATATTTAATATTAAAAATAGATTAAGTTAGGGTGAAAAATATCAACTAGTTACAGACTCATTATTTTCTCTAACCCGATCAAACTTTGCTAAAATTTGTTTTCTAATTTCGTCTGCATCAGTGACAATTATCTCGGCATTCACATTCTGATTCTCTGAAACGACATCCATTTTTCTATACATCCGACGTCCGAAATCTTCCGAAAACCGTCTTTCTAAAATCCACATACACACAGTGCAGTTTCCTGATTTTGCTGCTTTTTGTAGTCTTTCAAGACACTTCTTTGCCGCATCAGCGTTGCATTTTTGAATAAATTTATAAAACTCAAAGTATTCTCCAGATTTTGAATTTTTGCCTTTTTTGTGCCATTCGTTGAACGTCTGATATGTGATTCCTGCAGCTTCAGCGGAAAGAGAGTACGGAAGTCCTAAAGCGATGTTTTCACCGATTCGTTTAGTGATATCAGGAGACAGTTTAGATGGACGAGCCATATATTCACCGTTTTTTACTTTTTATAAATAATATAAGTGAATCTGGTATTTATCATTTAGTTAGTTTTCTTTGACAGAAAGACGGGGTTAAGACCAATCAAATATGAGCCATTCTCAGCCACTGTGAGCCATTTTTTTGAGAAGGTAATTTATCCTATCAAACTTTAACTAAAAGTCCAATCAGTGGTCTCAAAATAGGTCGTTTATTTGACCAAATTGCTTCCCCATGGCTAAAATGGCGGTGCACGGTAACTAACCATGAGATATTTTCCATACATTTTTATTCTTTTAGAAATATATAATCTAATGAATATATTTGCAGCATGAAACGTCTTCTGGTAGTTATAATCTGTGAGATCAGTATCATATAATGTAATACTAAATACTTTAAGTTAGGATAATATATTCATAAAAATATATAATCAATAAAATCCATTTCTAATTCAACGGTTTTCAGTGCTTTCAAGCAAACCTATTATCGAGTTGCAGGCATTTACTCTTCTTCACTTGCAACTCACAAAGATCAACTTTTTTGATATCTAAGATCAGCCTACTAACCTAAGCTAATAAAAAATTATATTTCAGATAGATATTCTCACGCTTAGTCTCTTCATTAACTGTATGATTTTCTAGTGAAAGTAATAGGGTTTTTTGTGAGATTTCAAGAAAAGTAAGATTCTGTCCTACTATTACTTTGCAACAAACAAATTACTATTTGTGGAACTTTGGAACCCTTTTTACGAGTAGGATGGATGTCCACCAAGGAAAAACCTACTATAGGAGCCGAAACGAATCCAGTTATTAAAGGGCGTAGAAAGGCTTCATTGTAATACAATTCCTGGAATCATGACCGCATAATGTTAATTACCAATTAGTTCACGCTAGTACTGTGCAATATATATGCAGAAGTTATTTACCAAATTAAGTCTAGTTACATTTTATAGGATTTCAGATCTATAAACCAATTCTTTATCGGACTGCAGGATTCTCTTCCCCTGCAGTTCAGAAAGATCACCTTTTTTGACATTTTAGATTAGCCTACCAACCTAAATTAATTTAATAAAGCAGAAAATGACCGATTGTAGGGATATATAATGCGTTTTTGTGAGTATGTTGGGGTTATTCCTTATGCGAATTAATAACCTGTTGAAGAGCCTGAGATTAAGTCATTTATTTATTGGCATGTAAAGTTACGATGTTATAATTCATGCGACCATGATCACTTAATGTTAATCCAGACTATTTTAGGTTCGTATAATATATCCATAAAAGTATATAATTAATTAATTAAATCTATTTACAATTAATAAATATCCCCGTATCTCAATTAGATAGTCTATCGAGCTGTAGGTCATTCCATCCGCTTGCAGTTCGTAAGATTACCTTTTTTTACATATAAGATTAACCGAATCGCCTAAGCGAATAAAAAGACGAAAGTTAGTCTCAACCAAGACAATTATGGTTACCCCTTTATTTTAAGCTGTTTAGTGGTATTATAATCTTCTGAAGATCAAAAAGTCAAAGAAATATTATGTTAATATGCAAAAAAATTGGGGGTTACTAAAAGAAAAAAGTAATGAATGTCGTAGTTAAACAGCCTTTCTAGAAGAATCTGTTTTTATACAGTCTGCTTGTACGACTGGCACAGCTTCCCCCTGTTTAGATGTGTTCTCTGTATGAACGTTCTCAACTTTAGGTGATACTTTAGAATCTGATTTAATCATACTATATAGCTCCATATACTTCTTTAGATTTAATCAGGTTTATCAGTATTAATTACCTGTATGCTATAGAACAGTTGCAACCTATAAGTATTAATGCATTTTTTAATTTCCTTAGGAAGTTCAGCTCCTTTTTAATAGCTAAGACTATTGTTGAATACATTTACAAAGGCATATATGTCTTCTACTACACCATTATATTCCAGAGAGTTCGCAAGCTTGTTTAATGCTCGCTTGAGTAACGAAACTATGTCGGTATTATTGACTGATTTTTGTTCATCGCTGATTACAATTGCATCAGAAGACAAATCAGGGGTACTGAAGACATCAGAAGACATTTAAGACTAACAAATTATTCGTGGAGATATAAGATTTTTTTACATTGCAGATCTCAAAGAATTAAAATTTAGGACACAAAGGGAGAAAATGGTAAGCAAAAAGAAATTAATCTTATAGCTTCTGAGTATGTAACGGCTGTAACTGGTAAAATGTACTCAACCCGTTACACCAAAAACGATAATATTTGCCCTTCCCAATTTAGTTTGTAACGGTGTAACGGGTGTAACGGGTATTTTCAAAAACAAAAAAAATTGATTATATACTCGTTACAGATCTATCTACGATGTATAAAACAATATCAATCGCTGCAATTTAAGTGTAACCGGTTATCTGGAAGCTGAGTATCTCCCGTTACAAAAACGTCTTTTAACTAGTTGGCAAGAAAATCAGCTTTGAGTTTTTCGATATACATATTGTTATCTGTGTAATATATCGGATTAGAACAGTTAATTTGCAGGCACCTTAAATCGGGCTTGCATGCTCCAATTTCTGTGATATCCACATATGGAAAACCGCCCTTGTGAGTTTTTAAGGTGGTGCAAGATGCACAGTGCATGACTTGGTAGTGTGATTGAAATACGTTTGACTCCAGGGCTTCTGCATGCCATCTTTTTGCAACTTCTGACCATATATTGTATGCTTTATCAGCATCCTGCTCGACGTGCCCTAAAAATGTTGCTAGAAACGCAAGTGCTCGGGTTGCACCTGCTCCACATCTATCCAATCTTAATATGTGCTTTATACAAGGTGGGTATTCGTCATAATCGTGACTCAGATCCGATACTCTAAATTGAGTTGGGTGGACAAGTTGTTTTCGTTCTTGTTCCAACATTTTTTTCTCAATTTTTTGAATGTATGGAGACAGTTCTACCAAAAAATCATTCGTATCGTCATAAACTGTATACCAATATGCTCCCAGTTTAATTATTTTTTCTTTCAGCGGAATTGTTGCTTCTTCAAAGTTAATTTTTATATTATTCGGGTCTAGTGGAATTACTGCAAATTTATGAGTTTTGTGAACGCTGAATATGGTTTTAAATACCCGTTTTGCCCCGTTAATATGGTCAATTTTTACGTATTTTATGTAATCTGGATATTTTTTAAAGAATTCTATCTCGTATGCCTTAGTCAATTCATTGATGGCATCAGTAAGCGTTTTTATAAGCTTGATATAATCTTCCTTCCCACAAAAACCAATTCGTTCAAAATAATCCTTTAAGACTTCATGGTGTAACAGTACGTAAACCCCGCCGCCAGAGAACAAACAATATACTGAGTTTGGAGTAAATTTTCTTAACCTATCTGCGTACCACTGTGCAGCTGCTTCAACCGCTTCTTTTACTTTAGGTTCCTGAATGTTAATGCCGTGTCCGTTGACTTCGTCCACTGTATCAATATCGATCCCTAATGTATATTTCTCAACATACTGCTTGCTTATATTCTTTTTTTCGTCTGATGTCAGTTTCCGGAATTCCAGTCCAAACACTTTTTTGTTGAACAGTGACAGTGTGCTGTATAAGGTACGGTGCTTTTTTACCAGCTCGTCATAATACTTGTCCGTCATCGGTATAGGCCGTTTTTCATGACCAGTGTACCAACGGAGACGGTCTCCGTTACCCCATCTTTTGCAGTTTCCATAATTCGATACTCTAATAATTGTTTCCTTTATCACCGGGTTTAGATAATGTGAAATGGTTTCTTCAGTTGCCATTGTCTCCATTGTTTCAGTCAAGCACACACCCCTGATATTTGATATTGGCAGCCTGGATATGACACAAATACCAAATTGTTATATGTCCTTGTAACTCCCACATACCAAACAAAAGCTTCGTTTTCCCTACCTTTTTTTGTCAACATTCCCTGATCGATTGCTCTTGTAATTCCGGTGTGTAAAAACACATTTGTTGCTTGCATTCCTTTTGATCCATGAATTGTGAGAATTTTAACCATGTTCACATCATTTGCTGATATTCTTAGCAGCCCCCTTCGGAATGCTCCTTCTATCTTCAGCCTTGTTAATCCTTTTTTAATATTCGACAGTTTAAGTGGGTCTTCAGTTTTTATCGACTCTATGAGATTAGGATTTAATTTGGCCATTGATGGGATACCAACTCTCGCTTCAATGTCTGCTTTGTGATCTGCTACATCTTTTGGGTTGCTTGGAGCTCCCGTTAATCTTGCAGGATAATAATCCAATAATGCACAAAATTCGGATTTTGTTAATTGTCTGAATATCCGAATTGATTGAATCGCATTGTATAGATTACGCTCGCTTTGCGTCCATGAGTATCTCGTAATTCCACTGAAAGGAACCCCACATCTAGCAAGAATCTCCGCTACCTGACCTCCTAGGTAGTTAGTTCGTACTAGATGAAATGTTTCCGAATCATGCGGACATTTTAGCAAATAATACTCAAGATTTGTGTGATTGATTTGTTTTACATTGCCCGTCTCTGAACGCGTCTTGATTTGTGGGGCATTGTAAGGGGTATTTTTCTTTATAATATCGCTTGCAATCGCCCATATGTCTTTCGTTAATCGTTTGCTTTCTGGCAGTATCTCGAGCTCTCCTCCCCAGTCTAAAAATAATTTTGGTTCTGCTCCACTATATGTATATAGTGTCTGCAAATGGTCTCCTGCCAAAAATACCCTGTCTGCTCCTTCTGACCACATTTTTGCAATTGTGTACATTTGGGGAGTCATGTCTTGGGCCTCGTCGTAGATCTGAACTTTCCCATTAGGAATTAGTTCATTTTTAATGACAATGTCAATCATATCAGAGAATTCTATCCTATTGTTATCTTTTTTCCATTCTTCAAAGTCCTTGCATAATCTCTTAAAATCACTTATTGAGTATTGTACTGGCAGCCCTAATTTGTAGATCTCTGAAGGAGTTGTCATGATAGATCGCATGTGATTATAAACTCTCAAAAATGGATCAGCTGTTCCTGAGCTGATTGAATCTTCCGTTACCCCGTTAGGTTTCAAGTTGTACCCATATTCCAGATTGAATTTTAATATGTCCTTACGTTCGTTGAATATTATGTTTTTTCTGTTTTCAGCTTCGATTAATCTATTTGAGCATAATAGGGAGAAACATTTCCCATGAATTGTATTCACTACCTTTCTCAACCGACCTGTTTTTATTTCTACTTCTCTTGCAATTTTGGATAATGCATCATCTGCAGCTTCTCGTCTATAGGTTGTATAAAGTATATCATTTTCAGTAAGTCCGCTATCCAGGCAATCCTTGATAATCTGTGTGCATTTAGTGGTTTTGCCCGTTCCCGGTGCCCCGTAGATTATGTTAGAGTTGACCATACAGCTCTTCCATTCCTAGAAATTTGATTTTGCCTTCTTCAAATTCCATTCCATGTTCAATGAGACTTTCTTCAGTAAAACACCAAGCTCGGATAACTTGTTTTCCAACCCTTACAAGACCTTCTCCTTCTCTTTTTATTCCCCTGGCTTTCATTGTGCTGCCCATATCTTTCCGTGATATTACTATCTTTAAGGTTTCACATAATTTTGCGACGTCTTTTGCTTTTAAACAGTAAAATGTGCCATCATCGTATATTTTTTTCAACAGCGTGTTCTCCACTCTTGAATTCGCTCCCCACTCAGCTTTTTGACTTTCTTTGAATATTTGAAATCCAGCCACAATTTCTAAGAAGCGATCACATTCTGCCCATTCAGTAGATTCTGAAGGTGGAACTTTTTTGGACAGTTTTCCACATAACTGAACAAATTTAGACCACTCGTTTAGTTCTCCTGCTGCAGATTTTGATTTCATTATTTTAGGGAGTGTGATATCTAGATGAGAAAATAGGAGATTCTCAAATTTTTTGTATGACCTCATAAAATCTGAAACGTTTATTTCAATGATCTCTGTGCTCTTGAAACCTTCATTTCCAGTAGGCTTTGAAACATTGAATTTAAAAATATAAACGGCGGTATCCAGTGCCGTTGTAGGTTCAATTTTGATTATTTCCTTTATCGATTCAAAAAATGCTTCTTTCGACAAAGATTCCCATGTATTAACCTTGGGTTCAGGTTCTGCTTCCTGATATTCCGTGGGGATTTTCATTTACTCAGCCTCAGATTACATAAAATTGTTTTTTGCCAAATGTCGGAATCGTGGTGTAAACCTGCAAGCACCTGGAAATCATTTTTATTAGCAGAACTGAACAGGCATTCAAGTTCCTCGCTTGTGAGCATTGGAACTCCATCCTCATCTTGAAAGTTTGGGGCTTGTGAACTAGACTTCGTTCACGCTTGATACATCTAGATCTGCAATTTTTGCAAATCTCATACAAAATCTGGTTCCGTTGCAAAAATGATATTTCTGCATTTTGACACTATATTTTTCACCTTTGTGTGCCATTTTCTTTCTGATTAAAATGATTAACTTTCCAAATTGTGAAGGTTTTTTCTGATTTTGCAAGGGAGCGAGATTTTTTGCAACAGAACCCTTTTAATTATCCGCTGCCGAGATCCTCAATGTCCCATCTTCCAACGTCTCGATTTTCACAGATTTTCCACCTTGGAATATATTTGTTTCACCTGCAAGCAGCTCTTTTAAAATATCTAAGGATACAAATTCCTCTGCGCTTTTCGAAATCAAATCCCCCAACGTAATTACTTTCAGAAGTGCAGACTGAAGTTCTGGATTCGTTTCAGGCTCTTGACTATCCCACCCTTCGGATAAAGAACCAAGCAAGTTTTCGATATATTCAAAAGTTGTATTAATTTTTGCAAGTTTATACTCATCAGACAGCGCTTTTAAATTTTCTTCGAATCCCATTGTCATTTCTTTAACGTATTCAGAACTACTCATATTTTTAACTCCAAATTATTTTTTTAAAAATATAAATTAAGTCGGTCAGAATAGCCCGGTACACTAAAAATCACAACTATTTCCCAAAGGGAAACATATTTCAATGAAAACAGTAATCATTATATTGAGATCGATCCCTGTTATCATCAAAATAACATTTGTAATTTTTGATGACTGGGGCACCGGCGGGTTGTTGGCACAACCTGTCGGATACTTCTATTCACTATTTTGCAGTTAGTTGTTCTTGGTATCTTTACGGTTTTTTATTTTATAAGTCAAGGGATATGATCCACGACCATAGCGCATTTTGGAAGACTCCCACTCAATGTTGTATTCTCTTTTTATCCTTTTTCTCACTAGTCTGATCTTATTCAAAAATGTATCATAGTACTTTCGCTCCTTACTCTGTTTGATACGTTTTCCGAGTACATGGTCCATTAATTCACGCAAATCGTGCTCGTAATTTGGTTTTGATAGGATGTATCGGGTTATTTCCTCAGCCCATTTGTCGGCAGTCACCTCGTCAACAGTTCCATGGTCAACAGTCTCCGGATCGTGGGCAACAAAGTCAGATTTAAGATTTATATCTTCGGACACCATTTGTTTCGGCGTGGAAGCATTTGTTTCCAGTTCATCTCCAACCACACACTTAGTCTCGGGAGATTCGGCAGTTAATATGTATTTTGGTGCGGAAGTGCTCGTTTTTGATTCATCTCCCACCGCATGCTTAAGTATTGATGACTCTGTGAGTGATTCTATCAACTTTGTGATTATCTCAGGATTGTCTCCTTCAATATATTCTACTGGTCCCAATCCTGTTACTTTGACTGTGATTTTCATGGACTTTACACTATTCGGTCTCAAAATATTTAAGCATTCCCATGACCAACCACCTTTCAGGAAATGACAATAGTTGTAAAGATGGGAATGTCGGTAGTGATAAACCATTAGCTAATGTTTATTGTCTTTTAGATAATAAGATACACTGTAGTATAATCAAAAATGCAGACGTTTTTTAAATGTACATAAGTTGGATGTCATTTCACAAGATATACTATTCTTGTTTCAGTTCATCAACCACAAAAACATGGTCCAAAGTAAATGAGTAGCCTTACAAGACTGGTATTTTAATGCATAAATTTTAATGTTAAACCTATGCATAATTTAATAGAAAAAAACACAAAAAGAAAATCATGTGCAAATTAAAAGTCTCATGCACATACGTGATACCTAATTATTCAACAACTGCACACGCAAAGCAAATATACTCGCAACATCCATCTGTGCGTCCTTGCAAGTAACATTTTTTGATGTCTTGTGGGCTCAAATTTTCATGGAGACTGAGTCCTAAAACGTTGAGATCTTCAGCCAATTTTGAAGAATCAAAGCCTTCCATTCTAAATTGTTCACCTATATTTTGCAAATACTCTAATATTTTTTGCATCTGTGGAGAAGATTTCTCAACGATAAATTTATCGGCATCGAGATAATCAAAGCTAATGGTACTGCCTGCAGGGGCAATTTCTCTGATGGAACGTAGTGTTGCAAATACTTCTTCTTGGGTCAAGTACGGGGTAACACCGAACCAACTAAAGAAGCTCTTAACATTTGGGTCATAAAACGATGATCGAGTTAGTGCTGTCACAAGACTTTCCTTCGTGAAATCTACTGGGATGAAGTGTAATTTTTCTGGATGCTTCCATCCAAGCTCAGCAAGTCTATTAAGCTTAAATTCTTGTGTAGCTGGATGATCAATCTCAAATACATCCAAATATTCCATTAAATCGGGTCTTCTAAATGCAAATGTATCCATTCCCGCTCCAAGGATCACATACTGCTTTACTCCCTGCCCGACAATTTTCTCAAGGATATCTTCCGTATATCTTGCACGGCTTGTAACACCATTAATTCCTTGCATAAAGCGCGAAGACGACGCAATATTATCTAAAAGAGATGTAGTGTGCTTAGAACCATTTAATTTTGTATCTAAATCCGAATAATCTTCAATTAAATGCTGCTCAATTAGCTCTCTTTTTTCCTTGGGTATTAAATCATAAGCCAGAAAGTCATCAAAGATTTTGTGAGTATCATGCATGGTATGATAGGCACGCATGTAGGCTACCAATAATGAAGTAAAACTAACCTGGTTATCTTTCATATTGTTATCTCCTTTATTCAACCATCTCTTTTGAATGTAATATCTATAAAAAAGCATATTCAGAAAAAAATTTATAAAGTAAAAATACAAATAACATTTTGCAGAACAGATTAAAAAATTTAACTATATAAGTAGATACTGTTGATTCTATACTTCAATAGTATCTCCCTACCCAATTCAGTATGAATTTTGATTTCCATAATAGTTACTTTGTCTAAAGCTTGGGCCCAGATCCAAGTTCTACCGTGTTGCAAATGATCAATTTTTGGATGTCCCTTTTCTAGATATACAATTTTTGTTTGGATTACTCAGCCTTTTACAACATTTATATCCAGATAATCCACGGAACTGTCAAAAATTCAGACTGCAGTAGTAAAATGTGCTTCACGCTATCAAAAAAATCCAACGGACTATGATGAACTGTTCTGTTCTTTGAAGTCCTTTAAGAATTCGAATTTTTTCCGTACCCTTTAAAACTCAAAATTAAATTCTTCAATTCATGTATTTTCTCAGCTACAAGTTTAGGAACATTAGTCTCTGTTTCATAAGATATAAGTGACGGAATTATTGGAATAGAGATTTTCAGTTTCTGAGTTGTGCTTAAAAAAGGAGAAGCTAATTCATCGAGTACCTTATAGATCGTTTCTTTCATTTCGGGTATATCGTTCTTAATCTCTGCCAAGTCCTGTTTTATTGTATCTAGGTATTGCTCTGGATTCTGCAACTCATCTATTGAAGCTATTAATATGTCTACCGAATTTCTCAATTCCTTAATTTCATCTAGCTTTTGATCCATTGTGTTCAACTTAACTTTAGTGTCCGTGGTGTCATCTTTGATTTCCTTGATAGTTTGTACTACATAACCGGGCATTGAGCTAAATATTGGTATTAATCCAATAAGTCTAGAAATTATCTTGCATTGTTTTGCAACATCTTTTTCATTTCTTATTCCTTCGATTTCTCTAAAAATTTGTTCATAACCCGGTAGATTTGGCATTTTTAATCTGAAGATCTCAATCAAGCCTTCAACATTTTGTGTCATTTCTTCCTGACTGCCAAATCCCCATTGCTGAACTCCCCTATCAACAGCACATGCAATTTCTCCTACATCAGTTCCTTTTGATTCCTTGCATGTATTCTTTGCTTTTTCTTGAATCTCTTCAATAAGCCTTTTTATATTTTCATCCAGAATGGGAAGCCCTTTAATAATCATTTTTGTTGCAAAGAATGCTCTTTCTCCAGCATTGATCAGTAGTTCTACGGTAAGCTCCAAATATTTTCTATAAGAATCAAGCTCATATTTCATTCCTTGTAAGTCCAAAGATCCCAAATTCTGGACTTCTTCTAATGCTTTCGCAAGGTTTTCAATGGCTTCACAAAGTAGTTCTTTACTCTCTGAGCCTTCAATTGTAGCTTTAGCTTCTGCTAAATATTCATTCACTTCATCTTTTGCTTCTTCCTGTTTTTTGAAAATTATTGTATAGAAAGAGCGATAAAATGGAAGGCAAAATTTTGCAGGGTTACTACCTTCAGACGACTCCTGTGCTGCAACTTCGAAAAATTCAATTGCATTTTCCAATTCCTTTCTGTAATCTTCATTCTTTTCAGCCTGAGAAGCCTTGAATATACAAACTCTTCCAAGAGAATGACTTGAGAAGACTCTCACATAATTATCTTTATCATTGGTAAGTCCTATTAAGTCATTCCATGCCTGTTGTTTAAATTTATCCGGCACTTGCGAAAATGCAGAACCAAGAGCATAGGCTGCACGAGATCTCACAGCACTGTTTTCATCATTAATAAGTCTATGTAAGTCACACCATGCTTGTTGTTTATTTGGTACTTGAGAAATCACAGAACCAACAGCATCAGCTGCCTTATATCTTACCCAATTGTCGTCATCTTTCGTTAGTCTATGTAGGTCGTTCCATATCTGTTGTTTTTCTGGCATGTAAAAAAAAGCAGAAATGAAAGCACCTGCCACATTATATCTAACAACACTGTATTTATCGTTAGCCAATCTCTGTAGATCATTCCATGCCCGTTGTTTATCCTGCACTTGAGAAAACACAGAACCAAGAGCATAAGCTGCATGAGATCTCACATCACGGTCTTCATCAATAGTAAGTCTATGTAAGTCGTTCCCTGCTTGTTGTTTATCCGGTGCGTGAGAAAACACAGAACCAAGAACAACAGTTGCCCAAGATTTCACTTTACTGTTTTTGTCAGTTGTCAGTCCTATTAGATCATTCCATGCCTGTTGTTTATTTGGCAAGGATGAAATATTCTCTAATCGCTTTAACGCTAGAATGCGCATTTCTGGAGCAGGGCTAAGGCATAACTCATGAATTTTCTCTTGGTTTATCAATCGTTCAACACCTAAAAGTCCAATAAAAATTAATATTTAATTTTTTAACTCTATATAAAGAAAATTAGCTCTTATATAAATAGAGAACATTTTATTTTATTTGTTGCAAAGTCAACATGTGACTTGTCTTGTGACTTTGTCTTTTATGATTGCATATTCTCGGACTTTAATCCATACATGATACCCTAGAATATGGTCAAAAATAGACAAATAGGAAAACTCACAAGTGCTGTGGAACGCAGAGCAAATGCATTTTGTGGGTTGTATAGAAAAAAATCAAATTTCAAAATAACTAAATGAAAAAGATTATGATGTTAATACGCAATACTGTTTTGCAGAACAGATCAATAAGCTTTCCGAAGAAACTCAATACTGTTGGTGTGTGCATCATCAGCAGTATCTCTCTAGTTTATAATCTACTTTGATTTCCATAATAGTTAATTTTTACAACACTCAGACCCGTATGCCAAGTTTCATTGTATTGCAACTGAGCATTAGTCAAATGTCCTTTTACTAGATATGCTATTTTTGATTTAAGTTCACCCATTGATTATGCATAGATTTTGCTATAAAACTTATGCATTAATGGGGACAATAAAAACACAAGTTTTGTCAGTAAAAACTATTGGCTCCGCACTTAATGGGGATGTAAGTGGCCAAATACTCTATATTCCTATAACCTGTAGAACATCTGACTTTTCAAGCATATAGAAATATGTAAAATTTTCAAAAGTTATATTTACTCATCTTCACTGTTATTTGCTTCTTCCCACCACTCTCGCCCTTCTCTGATCAAGAACATCACTACTATTAACCCGACTAGAGAATCTGCCTGCCAGAAACCAAAAAAGTAATTCGTTGTAAGCCCCAACAGTAAGGACACCGATAGGTAAGCGCAGGCCAATGTTTCCTTAGAGTCAGCCACTAGCGCTCTGCTATTGATCTTCATACCAAGATCGCGTTTTTTAAACGAAAGTATAGGCATGATAATCAATGAAAGAATGGCTATGATGAGTCCTGGTAGTGAAGGCTCAGGAATCTCTCTGAATATTAACTTATTTGCAGATTCGTAAAGCACATAAGCTCCAAGGAAGAAGAAAGTAGCTGCCACAAATTTGATGGCTTTATTTTCGCTTGTTCTCTCTTCACATCCTGAGCACATTTCAGGCTTCCGAAGTCTCCAGATAATAATTAAACCTGAAAGAGATTCAACCATACTATCCAACCCGAAACTTATTAGGGCTATACTCCCGGCGTTGGCGCCGAAGAATACAGAGAAAAAACCTTCAAGAGCATTATATCCCACAGTGAAATACTCAAGATTGAGAGCTTTTTTGTAAAGATTGTCGTCCATGTCTCATCCCATCCAATTCTCATTAGATGGAAATGGGAATTATGCTAGTTCCACTAAAATCGATCCAAGAGTCTTTGAATTTATTGAATACTTATCTATAATCAAAATAATTAGCGCAAATATGAATTATAAAAGCAACATCATTTCGTTATTAAGGTGCATATTTAAAATAGTGATCAATAATACTAAAGTTGATTTGATAATAATAATAGAACCCTGCTAAAAGTGACATTATTCATTTTATGCAACCCAAACGATTTATATTTATAGCCATACTTTAAAAAATGGAGTAGGTAGTCAATGTCTTTTCTATCCAATTTCCTTTTAGCTGTCGGGGTTGCAATGGATGCTTTTGCAGTATCCGTGTCTAGCAGTATCACAATAAGACCTTTTAGAGTTAATAATGCTCTAAAATTTGCTGTTTTTTTTGGGGGATTTCAGGCTTTAATGCTTTTATTGGGCTGGTTTGGTGGGTACACAATAAAAAACTATGTTTCTGCTTATGGTCAATGGATTGCATCTGGTCTTCTTGTTTTTATTGGAATTAAGATGATATATAATGCTTTTTACAAAAAACCGGACGGAAAAATAGGTTCTCTTAATTATTCGACACTTTTCATGCTTGCAGTTGCAACAAGTATAGATTCTTTTTTTGTAGGAATTAGTTTTACATTTCTCAATGTGCCCATTCTTGAACCTGCACTCGTAGTAGGTTGTGTGACGTTTGTTATGGTTTTTTGTGGAGCGATTATAGGATATAGATTAGGGCACTTCTTTGGGAATGAAATAGAAATTCTAGCTGGCCTGATTCTTATAGGACTTGGCATCAGTTCATTTGCATTTACTAATTGATTCGAGCAATAACCATGTATATGTAGATGCATAATTTTTGTGATAAAAACTATGCATAATAGAGTTGTTTATATTCAAAATTTAATCCAGGAAAACAGTATTTTTAAAAATTCAGCCTGGATAAAATAGTATTAATATTAAATTATTGTTTAATGTTAAAATATTTTATGGGAATATAATTTTTACTCAGAATCTATTTTTCTTATAATTAATTTAAAATAACTAATTAAGCTCAGTAAGCTATTGTAATTCATCGAATTTTGTTGGTGTAATATAATGGGTCTCAGCAAACTGATTTTTGATAGTTTGAATAATTACCAAAAACAAATTCTATTTTACCTAAAGGAGTAAAATAAATGTTTAAACAACCATCTATTAGAACGACAAAGGTACTGGCTAGTTTGCTGGTAGTTCTTTTCGTAGTATCAGTGACAGCTGCAGCAGTAAACGCAAAAACTGCTGTTAAAGAGAAGAACATGGGCATGGAGAACATGGGTATGAACGACCGCAAAAATATGGACATGAACAGCGGAACTGAGAAAAGTATGCCCATGGATAGTAAAACTGACGATTGATACTGATCTGGCGATGCGTAGCCAAATTGATTATCTTACTAATTACATAAATAATATTTTATTGATTATAACTTCATGTTGATGGATGTTATCTCCATCTATAATTTAAATGGATTGGTAACCTAATTTCCAGGGCAATAATGATATTTCTTAAGGTAATCGATATTGCCCTATTTCTTTTTTGAGTCTTTCTAATTTCATGAATACACCGTTTTTGTGATTAAAGCTATGTATAAATGAAAACTCTAAAAATAGAAGCTTTGCCAATCAAAATATTGGCTCTAGATTCTATTTTTTGTGATGAAGTAGAGTGATACAGAGCCAATCAGGATTTATAGATTTTTGAATACATTGTCCTAAGAGCAGAGTCGACTTTAAACTTGAATCTATTACAGGTGTCTATACTCACTGGTTAACAGGTCCATACATACTGGTTAGTATAAGGGTTCCACACCCAGTCACAGTTAGCGTAGTAACGGCCATTGTTGTAGTGATGACGCCAATGACGATTCCCCCCATCGTGGTAGCCATTGTGGCCCACCCCATGATCACCACGGTTACCATGATCACCAAGGCTACCATGATTACCATGGTCACCACGATCTCCACGATCTCCACGCTCTGCACTAGCTGCTACAGCTGTCAACGATACTACAAAAAGGACGACTAGTATAATAGCCAGTCCCTTTTTCATTCTATCAAATGATTGTTTCAACATTTATTTCACTCCATTCATGGTGTTCAAATTAATAACATGTTAAAGTATGAGAATTTCAATAAATCTCTGATTTTAACAAGTCGCTTATTATGGACATTATAAGCACCCAGTCCAAAATGGAGATTTGTTGAAATATTTTCTAAATAATTTTTTCTTTGTTTTACGAATACGAATATTTTCTTCATTGTTTTTTGTTTAACTTTTAAGCAGTTCTTTTGCTTCAGCTCTCCATTATATATGTTAGATCTTTGTCTGTTCAGCTATTCATAGGCATATTACTGCCGGGTCCGGTTTTCATAGGCATATTGTTACTAGTTCCGCTTTTAATAGGCATGTTATTGTTACTTTCGATTTTCATAGGCATTTTTTTACCATGTCTACCATTCATAGTCGAGTTCTTGTGGTGGTGTTTGAAGAACTTTCCATGGTGGTGGTGTTTGAAGAATTTGCCGTGGTGGTGATGCTTGAAGATTTTAGTCTTCACATCTTTCATGATTATAATGGCTGTTTTCTTATCCTTAATCACAACTGGTCCTGCGCTTACTGTTGCAGCTGTCACGGACATTAAAAAACAAACTGCTAGCAAAATACCAAGTGTCTTTTTCATTTGTTTAAACATCTTTTTATCTCCTATTTTATTTATTTTTAAGAAAATTATTTACCAATCTACTTTTCATTTGCAGGTGTAATAAAGAACCAGACTTAGATATGTATCTCTAAAACGGTTTAAATCATAATGACACTTGCCTATGGGTAGACATACATACCATATTATGACTAGTGTATAAGCTTACTTGCTGAAAGCTTTCTTATTCATAAAAATATTTTCCAGATAAAATAAGTAATATTATGCTTTAAAAATTAAATTAAAACTTCTAAACCTGTGATAATTCTTCTTAAAAGTAATATAGAGTGAATTTTGCACAACACCAAGAAGAATATCGCCTATTTATAATACTAAAGCGAAAATCCCGGCAATATCATTTTCGTAATGGGCATGATATCCGCTATCATCATTACCATGACAACTACTACAATGATGTGTACTATCCTGACTAAGAAGGGGCACATAACCCAGCTATTCTCGCGTAGACTGGATCTACGTACCCGTAGTGGAAGAACAACCTGTTGTAATACAAAACATTATACTAGAACAATTATAACCCATTACAACCCAACTCACTACAGGAAAAATACTGAACGCATCAAACAGATCTCCTGAAATAGCTGATGGACTCTACTTTACTCATATAGAAAACTAACAAGTTCAGCTTGAATGACTTTTCCACATGATGCATAGCTAGGTTGAGTATAATTGCAGAATCAATGACTTTGATTGCATTCTCTCCCATCTCACATCTAAATAGTTGTTGTGATCAAAGCTCTAGCTTTCCTAAATTACATCCAGAATAATAAAATAGTGCTGATCGATTACTCATAGAACGTATGGGACTCATAGAACATATGGAGCTCCTGGAACACTTGGAACTAATTAAACTAAAGCACAATCAAAAATAGAAATATCAGTAAATTATTAAAAGTTTCTAATATTAAGACACACACTTGAATGATTAGAGAAAAACTCGGAGAACAGAAGATGATAAACTGTCTAATAAATAATGTTTTATCTCGAAGCTCTTTGTGATATCAATGGTAACATTTAAGGTGGTATTTTTTTGTAAGTAATCTATGTAAATATTACCGAATACCACCAAAAATATTTTAGAGATATTTAATTGATTTTTTAAGCAGTGTTTCTGCTTCATCTATTTGTGCTATCGTTGCTGGTGTTTCCAGCCCCATTCATAGAGCCGCCATCCAAAAAGTACTGCCAGCAAAACCGCAAGTACTTTTTTCATTCTACCAGATGATTGTTTTAACATTTAGTTTACTCCTGCTATAGTGTCAAAAA